>OLPF01000779.1_pt1 | contig 30712 bp, 26 predicted proteins | sample 1673121 | NCBI WGS metagenome assembly OLPF01 (sample SAMEA3136756, study PRJEB25190) | human gut metagenome
TTACATGTTATAATGTAACTATGCTAACAACTAATTATTATAACGATTTTTTTGAGTTTGGGCAACAGAAAATTAACTTTAGTTTCTTCGAATTGAGTTTACCTGACGACGATCCAGTCTATACCCTGAAAAAAGTGATGGAGGAATTAGATTTTTCTGGCTTGTTAGCCAATTGTTCAGATAAGGGAAGAACCGGGTACAACCCAATTATGATGTATGCTGTAGTTACCTATGCAAATATGCGTGGAATACGTTCTGTTGACCGTATTGTTGATCTGTGTGAAAGAGACCTTGCTTTTATCTGGCTGACGCGCGGACAAAAACCGAAACGTGATGCTTTTTATGACTTTAAAAACAGGAAGCTGACATCTGATGTCCTGGATGACCTGAATTACCAGTTTATGCGGCGGCGGCAGAAAGAAGGGCTGGTCACATTAAAAGAACTTTTTATTGACGGTACAAAGATAGAGGCAAATGCAAACCGTTATACTTTTGTATGGCGCGGAAGCATCAATTACCATCTGGCAGGACTTCTGGACTCTATCGACCAGCTTTTTGAAAAATATAATTCTTTTTTGCAGGAGAATGATTATGGAACAAAGTACGAGCTGGGAAATGCACAGATGTTTGTGATCGAAGGGATGGATAAAGTCCGGGAAGTGATCGAAAAGAACAGAAAACGAAAGCTTGTAAAACATAAAAAGCTTTCAAATAACCGTATTATAGAGATCGATAACTGTTCACCGCTTGAAATACGGAAACTCCAGAACAATCTCACGATGATCGCAGACAACGAAGAAATCGAATTCGTTTACGGAAAAGTAAAAAGAAAACCTGCACTTCAACAGCTGCATGAGGAACTGGAACAATGCGGAAAACGACTGATGGAATATAAAGAATGCTTTGAGATCTGGGAAAAGACAGAAACAGTTATTCCAAAACAGATCTGGAAGCGACTTTTATGCGTATGAAAGAAGATCACATGCTGAACGGACAGTTAAAGCCAGCATATAATGTTCAGATCGCGGTAGAGAATTATTTTATCGTACATGGATATGTAAGCAGCGACCGCACCGATTATAATACCCTGATCCCGGTCCTTGAAAAACATAAGAATGCTTTCGGGAGTATTCTGGAAGAAGTAACTGCGGACAGCGGGTACTGTAGTGAAAAAAATCTGCTTTATTTAAAACGGAATGAAATATCCAGTTATATAAAACTGCAGGATCATGAAAAGCGAAAAACACGCGCTTATTCAGAAGATATCAGTAAATATTACAACATGAGGACAGGGATCTTTGAAGATGAACAGTTCTATATCTGCCATGACGGACGTGAACTGCGGCATCTCAGGACAGAGAGCAAAGAGCAGGATGGATATACACAGACCTTTGAGGTATATGGTTGTGCAGACTGCAGCGGATGTGAACATAAAGCGCGTTGTCTGTATAAGTATGATGCGGAAAAAGATGCCGAAAAGAACAAAGTCATGAAGATCAATGAACAATGGGAGGAACTGAAAGAAAGATCGCATGCCAATATCCAGAGTGAACGCGGGATCCTGAAACGCCAGACACGTTCCATTCAGACGGAAGGACATTTTGGAAATATCAAGGAAAATGAGAACTTCCGGCGTTTTAATTACCGTTCGGCAGATAAGGTATATAAAGAATTCATGCTGTATGCTATTGGAAGAAATATAAATAAATATCATCGTTTTTTATACGAAAAACTGAGAAAATTTGAAGGAAAAACTGCCTAGAAAAAAATGCGGCTGAAAAAATCCAAACAAGGATTTTTTGCGGCCAAAAACAGAAAGTATTTATCAAAATAAAAATATCCTGAACAAGTTGCAGAGCCAGAAAGCTCTGTAACTTGTTCAGGATATTTTTGTTTGGTGCTGTCAGCTCTAAAAAACGTTATTTACCGACAGCTCCCTGTTTTGTTTTAATGATATTTATGCATCCGTACATAATAGCTGATGCATAAGATCACAGTGGCTCCGCTCCATGCTGCAATCTCTGCAAAGAAAATACCGTCCTGTCCGATAAAATGGGGAAGGATCAGTGCAGCACTGATACGCATGACAAATTCAGCCATACCACTTACCATAGGCATTAAGGTATCTCCCAGCCCCTGAAGTACAGATCTGTACACGTACAGGAAGTACAAAACCCAGAGCATGGCAGCCATAATAGAAAGGTATTTAAAAGCAATTGCCAATACCTGCTGTGTCTGCTGCGGTTCACCTGAGATGAAAAGTGAGAGAATATTTTTTCCAAATAAAAACATGGCAGCAGAAATGATCAGTGAGGTAAGCAGGGAAAGCAGCATACTGCTGCGGACGCCTTTTCTGATCCTGTCAATCTTTCCGGCTCCCAGATTCTGACCCACATAGGTAACGATGGCATATCCATAGGAAATAGCAGCCATTTCCAGCAGACCATAAAGCTTGTTTGTAGCTGTAAATCCTGCTACAAAAAGGAAACCGTAGCCATTGATCACATACTGGACTACCAGACCGCCCACACCGATGATGATATTCTGAAATACAACAGGAATACCAAGCTTCATCAGGCGGGCATTCATGCCGGAGGCAGGCATAAAATCTGCTCTGGTCAGATGAACGATATCAATTCTGCGTAAAATCAGGAAACAGTAAACAGCGGAGAAGCTCTGTGCAATCACAGTTGCGATTGCTGCCCCTGCCACACCCCATCCGAAGCCTGCCACAAAAAGGATGTCCAGTGAGACATTCAGCACAGATGCGATGATCATTGCGGTCAGCGGTGTTTTACTGTTTCCCATAGCCCTTAGAGCAGAGGCAAACATATTATAGGCTGCTGTGGCGGGGATCCCACAGAAAATGATGCGCAGATATAACAGAGACATTCCGATAATATTGGAAGGTGTATGCAGCCCTGTTAATACCAGCGAAGCAAATGACTGGCTGAGAATCAATACTCCGGCTGCGATGAATGCGGTCAGCCGGTAACTGTGAGCCAGAGATTTACGCAGATTTTCGAAATCCTTTGCCCCATAATACTGGGAGAGTTGAATAGAAAATCCCTGAGTGAGTCCTGTGGATATTCCTGTGACAACCCACATCAGAAAGTCAACAGCACCCAGTGCGGCAAGAGCCTCCACACCTGCAACCTGACCAACAACCATGGTATCCACCATTGTATAAAGCTGCTGACAGATATTTCCCAGCATCAGGGGAATTGCAAAAAGAATGATCAACCGTCCCGGTGAACCGGAGGTCATATCCTGAATCTTGGTTTTCATTAGTATAAAAGTTCCTTTCCGGAGCATATTTGAAAAAGTTTAGAAATGATTATTCGAATATGCCCTGATATTTACATTGATAATTTTACATCATTAACGTGAAAAATGAAATATAATATATCATCAGAATGATATAAATTTATCAATACCTGCTATAAGCAGCATGTTGTTGAAATTATTATGCATAGCGCCTGAGAGGAGTTTTTGATTGCTATTTTTTAAAATACAGATATATAATAGAAGGCAAGTCTTTACGGAAGGAGACATGAATTATGCTGAAAAGATTCACTAAATATGTAACCCAGAGTGTTGCCGGAATGATCGGGATTTCCGTTTATGTTCTGGCAGATACTTTCTTTATATCTGTATAATCCATTTTCCAATTTTGTGTTGTGCTGATTCCAGTATAACTTCCATAAACACTCCGATCCACAGAAAGAACAGCAAGATACCACTGGCAACTGCAAGTAAAGCAAACCGCTCCCATTGTCTGTACCAGAGCAGTGTTCCAATCAGCATAAAACCCAGAATGAGATTGACAATCCCCTTGCCGATGCAGTAGATTTCAACTACGATCTTTACCAGTAAATGGGCAGTGGCTAATAATAACCACACCGGTAACAATAAAATTTTTCCTGCCATTCTTAAAACAATCATAAGTACCTCCTTCAGTTTGCGTACTGTGGCATGTCGTGATTTACCGCTGCTTTATAATAACTTCCAATCGTTGATGGTGCATTAAATAAAGCAGCCAGCAAATACTGTTTTATGTTTCTGACTTTCGTAGTATTTTTATCCATGCACTCCAGCACATACTCGATATGCGAATAATTCAGTTTCAGTAATTTTCCCTTCACAAAGCCTGCCGGATAATATTCGCCGGCGATCCGTATCATATTCTTTTCAGTTTGGACGGTCTCCAGAATCAGCTGATATATTTCTTCTACCAGATCCTGCTCTCTGCTGTATGTATGCAGTAAAACATCAAAATCAATATTTTTCTTTACCAGTTCAGCATAAGCATTGATTTCCTGTTCTTTTTGATCACATCGAATCCTATCGCCATCTGATTTGATATGATTCGATTTCATATTACTCTGGTTATTATAATTCATATAAGTCTTATTATATAGCGGTACCGTTTTGGGAACCTCTTGAAGTCCGTTTTTGGGCACTTCTGAGGTATCTGTTTCGGCACCTCTGAGGTGCTTATTCATCACCTCAGAAGTTCCTATTTCGATACTTCTATGTACCGCATCTTTTTCCTGTGAAGTTCCCATTTCATTACTTCTTTGACTACTCTGATGTGCCATAAAGCTCTTAACATATATAATGTTCGGCAATCCAAAGCCTCTCTTTTTCTTTTCAATCAGTCCTATTTTCTCCAATTCTGTGAGATAATCCATTGCTTTTTTCTTAGAGAATCCCAAGTCACTTTGTATCTCCGTGATCTGATAGATAATGTACACCTTGTTTTCTTCGTCAAGCCATTTATTTTTCATTGACAGTCCCATTCTGTCCAGAAGTACCGAGTAAAGGACTTTAGCTGATAAAGACAGTGCGGAAAATGCTTCATCTAATAATAATATTCTTGGAATCCGGATAAAACTGAACTGATCAGCCTGAGTGCCATAATAGTATTCAAAATTCATACTGTTATCTCACCTCTCTTCCATTGATCCAGAAGTTCCAAAATTACACTTTCCATATCCTCTGCCGTATATTTTTCAGAGAAGAAATTTCTCAGTTTTTTCTCTGAAAATGTGATTTTCTGTTCCTGCTTCCTACCAGGCTGACTGTTTACCAGTATGGAGATCATTTTCGCCTGCGTCATCGGTCCTACTTCAAGTGCTGTGCGGAGTGCTGCTACCTGAACTGCTTTAACCGTACCATTTTCCTTGATGTATTCAAATAACCATGTTTGAATCTCTTTGTCAATATAGGAAATGTCAACCGCAACGGTAAACTGCAGACGTTTCTTATCTACATAATCAAGAAGGTCTGGAATAAGTTCTGTCAGACGGATATACCGCTGAATACTTCTTGCACTTTCTCCTATCTGTTCTGCCATTGCAGCATCAGCTCTGAACTTCGTGCCATTTTGGCACGAAGTTAAATCTGTCCGTATCCCTTGCCTTTTCATAGCATCCATTTTCATTTTATATGCAAATGCTTTTTCACTTGGAAGCAATTCTTCTCGTTGAATATTAGCATCTACCATTACTACTACTGCATCATCATCGTCCATATCCCGCACAATGGCCGGTATTGTTTCCAGTCCTGCTTTTATCGCTGCGTGCATTCTTCGATGCCCGGATATCATCTCATAGCTGTTATTCTTATCTGGCCTTACTAAAACAGGTGTCAGCACACCATTCTGTTTAATACTCTTTACCAGATCATCCATCTTATCGTCATCCAAAACTTTAAATGGATGATTTGCAAAGCTGTGTATTCTGCTAATCTCAATATCTGTTGCACTTTCCTCACCGGACACTCCCAGCAGTTCATCTATGCTGGGCATCTTTATTTTGTCTGCGCTTTTACTCTTCATTTCTCAATACCTCCTTTGCAATCGTCTCATATGCTTTCGCTACTTTTCCATTCAGGCAATGGGAAAAGATACTGACGCCTTCTGCACTTGTTTCAACTGCTTTCACTGACATAGGAATCACCGTATCAAAAATCTCTATCTTTTCTCCATAAACTTCACGCACTTTACCAGCCACATCTTTTGCATAGTTTGTGCGGAAATCTACCATTGTGAGAAGTATTCCTTCAAATACGAGCTGCCTGTTCAACCGTTTTTTCACCATTGCAATCGTATGTATCAGTTGCTGAAAACCTTTCACCGGAAGGTAAGCCGCCTGTACAGGAATCAACACGGAGTCCGCTGCTACCAGTGCATTGATTGTCATTAGTCCCAGGCTTGGCATACAGTCAATCAAGATATAGTCATAATTCGTTCTCACAGCCTCAATATATTCCTTCATAATCAGCTCTCTGCTCATCACATTCCCCATTGTTACTTCCAATGCTGATAATTCGATATTTGCCGGAAGCAGATCTACATTTTCTTTATGATGCAGAATCCCATCTGTGATCTCAAATTCTTTTTCATTGATGATAGCCATCATAATTGTGGCAAGTGTAGTTCCTATTTCGTCCGGTTCTACATAACCAAGACTTGCTGTAAGGCTCCCCTGTGGATCTGCATCAATCAGCAACACTTTCTTTCCCCGTCTGGCAAGTCCAATTCTAAGATTTACGGTTGTGGTGGTTTTTCCAACTCCACCTTTCTGGTTTGATATTGCGATTACTCTACACATAATTTTCCTCCTATTTTACTGCCATTTTCTGCGGTTTCCATTGATTTAACATGCTCAGTATCTCTTCTTTCATTTCTGCCGGGGTATATGATTTTGGGAAATACCGATACAGTTGTTCGTTGTTAAACATCACTCTGGTAATTTCCCCTTTTTTGATCTCACCCATGATCTCTCTCATTTTTGTTCCCGTCAGCTTTTTCTCACGGCTTAATTTCTTCATTCTCTGTGCCTGGGAAATGGATGGGACTGCCTGTGTATACTCCATAGCATCTATAAATTCCTTTTGTTCCTCTATCGTTAAATACGAAAGTTCCACAGCCGGGTTAAATGAAAGTTCACCGTTATCCAGCTTTTCCAGTAACTCAGGAATAAGATCCGTCAACTTCAGATACCGCTGTACCTGTTTTGCACTGTCACCAAATTCTTCACCAATGATTTCTACTGTCTTTTTTCCTTTTAACGGGTAGTCAGACTGGCTACTTTTTCTTCTACCTCCGGTTCTCTTCATGGCTTCATTCTTCATTTTATAAGCAAAAGCTTTTTCACTGAACGTTATCTGCTCTCTTTGTAAATTGGAATCCACCATATTTATTACTGCTTCATCATCTGACATTACTCTGATAATGACCGGTACCTTCCTGTAACCAAACTTTTCAGCAGCTGCCTTTCTTCTGTGTCCGGAGATAATCTCATAAACACCATCTGGAATCGGTCGTACAATCAGCGGATTTATGATTCCGTATTTCTCAACACTCGCACTGAGCCGCATCATTTCCTGATCCATCCGAATCTTAAACGGATGGTTCTTAAATGTCCGCAGACGTTCCAGCTGAATCTCTATGATTTTTTCTCCATCTTCTGGAACTGATGCACTTCGTGTATCCACTGTATCCATATCTTTCCTCCATTTCTTATCTGCAACAGAAAAAGCCTGTCCAGATAGATTTCTTTTTGAAATCTGATCCAAACAGGCTTACTGTTGACCTTAGTTTTCACTAAGCAAAGATTTTATTGTATTCGCACCTAATAACTTACCGCCGGATATTTCCTTTCCTCTTTTTTCTTATCTGAGCTTGAATTTACATCCACTTTCTCAAATAAACAGCTGGCTTTTCTCTTTTATTAGAATTTCGATTTATTTCCAGCTATTATACCAGCAGTGCGTTTTATTAGACAGCGGCTAATAGGATTCTTTCCGTATTAGCTGCTATTCTATTCCATTTTCCCCCTGAGAAAAACAAAAAGCGGAAATTATATTAGAAATTTTTCTAATACATTCCGCTTTTGATAGGACGTCCCGTGCGGGAATCGAACCCACATCTAGTGCTTAGGAGGCACTTGTTCTATCCATTAAACTAACAGGACAAATACCGGATTTTTGGCTTAAAATCAAGGTTTTCAGCCATTTCAACGGCATTGGATTTTATGATTTAAAACTGACTTACGTCAGCTGAATCAATCTTATATGATGAAATTTTTTGGTATGAAGCTATCGCCTTTTCCAAAAACGCATGTCCCCTTAATTGTGACATCACATAACAGAATCGAACTCAAATTCATTTTTCTGTTATACGCCGAGGCGATAACTCTGGTCACCGCTTAGGAGGCGAGTGTTCTATCTATTAAACTAAGGAAACACATATATTATTTAATATGGAGCAGCATATTGTGCTACTCCACATAAAATTGTACTATATCTTTCTTTAAAAAACAAGACCTTTATTTTTGAAGATTGAAAAAGTCATTGTCACGATTTTTTGTATCAACCAGATCATTATACTGCAAGATCGAATAGTCCTGAAGTAATGAATAATATGGTGATGTCTCATCATTCAGCTCATAGAACTTTCCGTCAGATCCGACATATCCGTTTCCTGTCAGCACCGGAATTTCCTTCTGCAAATCCTGCTGATATTTCTGGAATCCAGTCAGTTCACTTCCTGTCGTTTCCATGAGAAGTGTCTGAAGGTAATTCATGCTGGTCTGCTCTACTTTCTGACCACCAATGTCATAGTTTGCCCAGATCATAAAAGGAATCGCATAACGATGCCGCATCATTTCTTCATCATTCCAGTTCTTATATTGCCCCTTTGTAAGTGCATTCATGGAAGCATCGTTAATCCTCGGCTGATGATCTCCTGTCATAAATATCACAGTCGGTTCATCTACATTTTTGAAATATTCCACCATATCTTTAAAAGCATCATCTGACAATTTAATCAGGCTCAGATATGTTTCTACGTCTTCTGCTTTTATGTCTTTAAGTGAAATTGTCTGGGTATAATTTTCATCACCCCTGCTGATAAACGGGCTGTGATTCTGCACTGTCATGACATATCCAAGATACGGATCATCTGAATCCTTCTTATAGCTTTCAAAATCTTCAATGATACGCTGATAAGAACCTGCATCTGTAGCATAATGTCTCAGTTTTTCTATCGGAGTCGTTACCGTATCATAATTGTAGAAGTTTTTAAATCCAAGTAACGGATACGCTCTGTCACGTCTGTAATTGCTTGCTCGATGAAGATGAATCGCAGTACTTCCCATGTACTCTTCATCCTGAAGCTGTGTCACAAGTGACGGCATTGCATCTTTTACAAAAAGCTGGAATGCAACCGCGCCCGTCGGCAGAAATGCAAGTGAATTTCCCGTCAGAAATTCGTATTCTGTATTTGCTGTCTGTCCGCCTACAATGGACGCATACGTTGTACCGCTTACACAATTTTTGTCATTCATCAGTCCATGGATAAACGGCATATAATCTTCGTTTGTTTCAAAATCACTCAGAGCTTTCAGATCTGAAAATGCTTCATTGATCACCACGATCACATTCGGATGTTCCTTGGTTTTATCCACTGTATCTGATTCATATTTTGAAGTAATTTCTTCGACTTTTTCGAGGCTGTAGCCTTCTGGTTTTTTCAGTATAGAATAATGAATGCTTCGTGAAAAACCTGCAATACTGCCATATGTTCGATAGCTTCTCATTGGGTTAAACAGACTCAGATTCAGCCCATGATTATCAAGATAATCCGAAAGGATGAATTGTTGCACACCTACTACCGATATAATGGCCATTGCAATAATTCCGCAAAGCCGAAATTTCTTTTTACTGAAAACAGGTTTACATTTTATAACTCTGCCAACCATAAAGAAATCAAACAGAAGCAACAGTGTAACCAGCAGATACCAGTTGAATTTTATTTCGTATGAAGACGCAACCTCTGCCGCTGTACTTATAGTTGCAATATCAGAGGCAATGATCGGAGTTCCTCTGAACTCATATATAAAATGGTTTGCAATATTGAACATAACACATATAAAAGCACAAATGTCAGTTCCCAGTCGTATTCTGTTTGTAAGAACAATACATATCAGTTCTAATATCAAAATAAAACCTATATTAAAAAGTAAAAGACTTTTATTCAGTCCGGAAAAGCTTTTTCCCATTGCAAATGTAGCTGCTTCCATATTCAGGAAAATGAAACATGGAGACAAAAGCACATACAGGATATTTATGATCCGACCAGTCTTTTCTTTTACTTCCAGCTTTACAAAAATAAGTACTGTGCCGATTGCCCACAGACCTGCAAGAACAAGTATTTTTATTCCATTTCCCAAAGTGTGTGAGTTGTATATGATACTTTTATAATTAAATCCAAAATATAAAACAAATAAAAACGAAACGAACAGGCAGATATAATCTCTCCATCTCTGCCTGCCTCTATTTTTTAGTTCCTTCATTTCTAATCCTCAATTCTAAAATTGCAACTTACCCTGCAACCAGACAGTGCCTTTAAATCTTCTGCCCACCTGTGGGTCTCCCAGAAGATCTTTTCGGTTAATACACACATCAAACTGCATATTGTTGCTTTCTATGGTCATCTGAACAAGCTCCTCATCTGTGACAATATTGCTGCCCGTATGCACTTCCAGAATTTCACCCAGTATGCTGTATTGATCACACTGGATTCCGTAAGGCATAAAATAAGAATCTACAATAGAAAGAATATCTTCATTCACAATTCTGGTTGAAATCATGGAATACGTATCCATTTCTTCCATTGTCAAATTTTCCATGGCCTCTTCATCGCCATTTCTGGCCGCAGCAATCATGGAACTTCTGTTCTTTGCAGATTCCTGCTCCACCTTGACAGCTTCTTTATCTTTGAGGACCGGGAGAAGGATTTTTCCCTCTCCCGCAAGTCCTGATAAAATCAATGGATGATTATCATTTTTTTCTTTTCCGCTTTCCTTCATATATTCGGCAGCATTTTGAAGATAAAAAATCAATGTAATTCCGATTCGCAGATCATCGCATGCTCCGGAAAAAGCATTCTTGTCTACATGCTTTTCTACCGTGACTGCTTCCTGCGTCGTAACTCCTGTTCCACGAAAGAACGGATAATAGTACTCCACATGAAATCTGTCTTCCTCATCATACTGGCCACAAACAGTGATTCCACAATCGTTTCCATAGTTTCTCGAAAATTCAGCAAATGTACCATCTGGATAATCCTGAATAACATTTTTTGTATCATAATTTTTGATGACATCGAGAATGATTTTTTTCATCTCTTCTCGTTTACTGATCTGAGAAAAACCGATTGCTTTTAAAAAGCTGTGCAAAATATACCTCCGTACCCTTATGCCTGGGTCTTTTTCTCAATCTTTTTCATGCCGCCCATGTATGGCTGCAGTGCTTCCGGAATATTTACAGATCCGTCTGCATTCAGGTTGTTTTCCAAAAATGCAATCAGCATTCTCGGAGGTGCTACTACAGTGTTATTTAATGTATGCGCAAGATATTTCTTACCATCTTTACCGTTTACACGAATTCTTAGACGACGAGCCTGTGCATCGCCAAGGTTAGAGCAGCTTCCTACCTCGAAATATTTCTTCTGGCGTGGAGACCAGGCTTCTACATCAAGGGATTTTACTTTCAGGTCTGCCAGGTCACCAGAGCAGCATTCCAGTGTACGTACCGGGATATCCAGAGAACGGAACAGATCAACAGTGTTCTGCCACAGTTTATCAAACCACATCGGGCTTTCTTCCGGTTTGCAGACAACGATCATTTCCTGTTTTTCAAACTGGTGGATACGATAAACCCCTCTCTCCTCAAGACCATGAGCACCTTTTTCTTTACGGAAACATGGAGAATAGCTTGTAAGTGTTTTTGGAAGTTCTTCTTCAGGAACAATCTGATCTATGAATTTGCCAATCATAGAATGCTCACTTGTACCTATCAGATAGAGATCTTCGCCTTCAATCTTATACATCATGGCATCCATTTCTGCAAAACTCATTACGCCTGTTACAACATTGCTTCTGATCATGAAAGGCGGTACACAGTAAGTAAATCCTCTGTTGATCATGAAATCTCTTGCATATGCAATAACTGCGGAGTGAAGTCTTGCGATATCACCCATCAGATAATAAAATCCATTACCTGCAACACGTCTTGCACTGTCAAGATCGATTCCATCAAAATTTTCCATAATTTCTGTATGATATGGAATTTCATAATCCGGAACAACCGGCTCACCAAATTTTTCAATTTCAACGTTTTCGCTGTCATCTTTACCAATCGGAACAGATGGATCGATGATATTCGGAATAACCATCATATTTTTCAGAAGTTCTTCTTCTACTTCTTTTTCTCTTGCAGAAAGTTCATCAATACGCGCACCGGATGCTGCAACCTGTTTCTTTACTTCTTCTGCTTCTTCGCGTTTGCCCTGTCCCATCAGTGCACCGATCTGTTTGGAAATTTTATTTCTTTCAGCTCTGAGTGCTTCGACTTCCTGTTTGATTTCTCTGTTTTCTTTGTCCAGAGCGATTACTTTATCAACCAGTTCCAGTTTGTTGTCCTGGAATTTGTTGCGGATGTTCTGTTTTACGATTTCCGGATTTTCTCTCACAAATTTAATGTCTAACATAATTTCTCCTCCTGACAGTTTCTACTGTCTCTTTATTTTTCTATACCACTTTCTTCTTCACTGATATCGGCAAGTCCAAAATTTACTGCCTTACGCAAAGCCTCTACTTCTTCCTGACTGAGCATCACATAAGATTCACCTTTAACAATTTCTTTTAAATAAAGGAAACAGTTATCTCGGCTGTGTACTGCATTCAGAATCAGGCCGGTATTGTCTTTATCCAACAATGCAAGTGCAAAGCTGAGTTTACCACCTACATCATCAAATGCATCATATTTCTCTACGCCATATTTACTGAAAATAATTTTAAAATGCTGTTCCAGTGCTTTTATTGCATGCTCATGGTCTTCTTTTGCTTCATACAATCTGTCAATCTGAGCAAATTTGCGTACAAATGTTTTTTCTAAGGATTGTGCGTCGCTTCCTTTCATAAACATTTTGTATTTTCTTTCCAGTCGTGTAAGGCGCATACCATTACTGATCATAAATCCAATCAGAATAACTACTATAACCAGTAATACAATAATGATGATTCCAGAGTCAATACCCATACTATCAAAAATTGTACTCATATCATACTCCTTTTAACCAATGGATTCAAATAAATCGATAATTCTGTCCAAATCGTCTCTGGAATAGTATTCAATTTCTATTTTTCCTTTATTATTTTTCTTGCGGTGAATGAATACGCGTGTTCCTGTAATTCCTTTCATTCTTTCCTCAAGGCTTTCATAAATGGCATCTTCTGCCGGATTTGTGACTTTATCTTTTCTCTTTTGCGGTGTAAGTATTGTTTTTACCAGTTTCTCTGTCTCTCGCACGCTGAGTTTTTCATCAAATACTTTCATCGCAGTCGTATACTGTTTTTCTGGATCCTCAATTGCAAGAATTGCTCTTGCATGTCCGGCTGAAATCATCTCATCAACCATCATCTGCTGTACACGTGCATCCAGTTTCAAAAGTCTCATGGAGTTGGTTACTGCTGTCCTGCTCTTTGAAACTCTTTCTGCAATTTCATCCTGTTTCATGTGAAATTCATCAATCAGACGTTTATATGCCATAGCTTCTTCCACCGGATTGAGGTCTTCTCTCTGAATGTTTTCAATGAGAGAAATTTCTACGATTTCCTGAGTGGAAAGTTCTCTTACTACAACCGGAACTTCTTTCAGTCCTGCAAGTTTCGCAGCTCTCCATCGTCTTTCACCAGCAACAATCTCATAGTAGTCTTTTTTATCAGACACGAGTAGAGGTTGCAGTACTCCATACTGTTTGATAGAGTCAGCCAGTTCCTGAAGTGCATCTTCATCAAATTTTTTGCGTGGCTGTTCTCTGTTTGGCTCGATCATAGATAATTTCATCATTCTCTCGCCATTGCTGTTTTCGTGCTGACTGGATTTCTTTGTTTCTGGTGTAGCTGTATTTGTTTGTTTTGCAGTTTTAACTGTTGTTTTTGGCTTGCTTTGTACTGTTTTTTCTGGAAACAGTGCATCCAGGCCGCGTCCAAGTCCTGACTTTTTTCCAGCCATCATTCATCCTCCCTGTTTATTACTTCTTCTGCAAGAAGACGATATGCCTCTGCGCCCGCGGATTTTGTGTCATATAAGGTTATAGGCTGTCCATAACTCGGAGCCTCTGCCAGTCTGACATTTCGCGGAATAATCGTTTTGTAAATATTCTGCTGAAGATTATCCTTAACATTTTCTACAACTTGCAGGGAAAGATTTGTTCTTGCATCATACATAGTAAAGACGACGCCTTCCATAACAAGTTTCTTGTTCAGACGGTCTTTGACGAGGTCAATTGTATGTATCAGCTGGGACAGTCCTTCCAACGCGTAATATTCGCACTGAATTGGCACTAATACGGAGTTTGCAGCCGTCAGTGCATTAATAGTAAGCATGTTTAATGACGGTGGGCAGTCAATAATGATGTAGTCATATTTTCTGCGGACTTTATCAATGATTTTCTTCAGAATATATTCTTTTTCATCTACACCAATAAGTTCAATTTCTGCTCCGGATAAGTTTACATTTGATGGAATCAAATCTACGTTTTCAACTACATCTTTTACAATTGTATTTTTTGTTTCTGCTTCTCCTAAGAGTAATTCGTATAATGTATTTTCTACATTATTTTTATCTACTCCTAACCCACTTGTGGTGTTTCCCTGTGGATCCATGTCGATTGTAAGTACTTTCTTTTCTTTTTCAGCAAGGCATGCAGAAAGATTGATTGCGGTTGTTGATTTACCAACGCCACCTTTCTGGTTTGCTACTGCTATTACTCTTCCCAAGTTTCACCCTCCCTTCGGGATGTCAAGTCAACTATACATTTTTTGTGTATAGCGCACTGGTATTATTATAGCACTTTTAGTTTTATTGTTCCACAAAATGTTTCACGTGAAACATTAAATTTCGAGAAAGTTTTTAAAAATTTATTGTTTATATTTGACAAGATGAGTGGGGAGGTTGTTTTATTTCAGATTACATATTTTTATTTCACGCAATTGAATAAGATATGGTATGCGGCAACGGCTTCGTCGTTCGGTAGTTCTATGAGATAACCTGTCTGTTAAATACATGCGCAGAAAATCACAAACTCGCTGACGCTCAAACAGTGTGATTTTCCACGCATAACACAGCCAGAACATCTCTAAGAACTTCTCGAACTCCTGCAGAGGTTGTCGCATACCATATCTTTTCATTGCTGATATATAAATTTGTAATGAAATACGAGGCAGCTGTGGGAAGTAGACTACCAGTGTAGCCGTTCACTAACATTTCACGTGAAACATTTTGTAAGACACCAAAGATCGATCTACGGCAATGCAGATGTAAAATCTTGAACAAATTTTATTGTGTTTTCTATCTTTCATTAGTGCTATACAAATATTTAATGAGCAGAGTAACGGTGAACTATGGCTGTCGCCAGCACATCCACTTAATTATGTTTCACGTGAAACATTTCATGAATACAGCAGAATCTATAACAGGGCGGACACGGGAACCTTGGTCTAATTTCGTTACGAGCTTTGCGCTAGCTGCCGTCACCGAGCGCACTGTCTGAGCGCAGCGAGTTTGCGCGAATGACGGCTTATCAGCGCGCGAAGCGAGTAGAAATTTGGCCTTGTTCCAGTATCCGTCCTGTTCATAGAGACTGCGTAAATTCATATTATTATTTCAGATTACAGTTTTTTATTTCACGCAATTGAATAAGATATGGCATGTGTCAACAGTTTTACTGTTCGGAATTATGTAAACTATTTTTATTATCTCTTCATCAGTCTTAGTGTCGCGTACATTTGTCTTTCCGTCTCTCCATTTTATCCTATTTATCCACATCTTTCACCACTCTATTTCCTGTTTTCCTTCTCGCCCATCATTCCTGCCCTATCTATTCACACATTCCCCAACTTTCATGCATATCAATTAATAATTATTCATTTCATATTTGCCATTTCATACATCTGCATTCGTCAAATCTACCACTCACATCACCATTTCCTACTTATGCTGATAATAAAAAACCGCCACCTGTGTCCGATCCCTCAACTGTAATTTATTCAGAATCGAACTCAGATAATTTCTGACCGTTCCCTCACTCAAATACAGTTCCGCCGCTATCTCCTTATTACTGTTTCCGTCTGCAATCAACCGGATAATTTCCTTTTCCCTTTCATTAATTCCATGCGCTGCATAGTCAAAACCATCCTCATTTCTTATCAAATCTGGGATTTTTGACACAATTTTCATTCCAAAGACCGTCTGCCCCGAACAAACCGCCCGGAGTGCCGGCAAAATGCTTGCATAATCCTGTTTCAAAAGATATCCCTTTGCTCCTATGCGGAGCGCTTTCACAATATATTCGTCATCCAGAAAAGTTGTCAGGAGCAGTATATTCGCCTCAGGATACGCATATAAAATTTCCGTTGCTGCCTCCAGTCCATTCATATTCTTCATGCGAATATCCATCAGAAGCACATCCGGTTTATGCTCACCATATAGCCGTACAGCATCCCTTCCATCCAGTCCAGTTGCCACTACATCAACGTCCTCATTCACTTCCAGAATTGTCTTTAATGCCCCTGTAACCAGACAATCATCATCTACAATTACTATTTTCATTTTTAATCCTCATTTATCTTTATAAATTCCTTCTCGTTCTTTTCTTTTAGCCATCTGCACTCAGTTATTTTCGTTCTCTTTTGGCATTTCTTTCGGTATCATTGCAAAAATCCGAAATCCTTTTTCGCCCTCAATCCGCAGTGTTCCATTTAATGCCTGCACACGGTCCTGCATGTTTTTCAGTCCGATTCCTGTATTTTTATCCATATTTCCTGTACCTCCACGCCCATTATCTTCCACGCACAACTGGTACAATGCCGGATGTTCTCTCACAGTTATTTTTACATAAGTAGCGCCACTATATTTCATAATGTTAGAAAGAGCTTCTTTTACAACACAAGCATAGCAATACTTTGTATTGCCGTCCATTTTATCGGACGCGTCATATTTTAATTCGACTTTGCAGTATTTAAAGTCCCGAATAATTCTCTTTAGCTCTTCCTGTAGATTAATTGCTTCATCATGTAAATCATGCACACTTGAACGAATACTGTCCATTGCAGAATTAAGTGAATCGTCCAGTCCATTGAGTATCGGATCCAGGTTCTGATCCTTATTTAAAGCCTTAGCAGCCCCTGTCAGAAGTATTGTACGCGAAAGTACATGTCCCACATTATCATGGATTTCCCTTGCAATTCTGTTTCTTTCACGGAGTGTCGCCGCATATATTTCATAATTTTGTTTTTCTATCAGAGCTCTGTTTTTTTCTGCCAGAAGAAGTGTTTTTTCTTCTCCTTCATCAATTGTTTTTCGAAATTCTCTGTCCATTTTATCGTACTTTTCTGTTTTTCTTTCCAAAAGCACAGCAAGCAGACATCCAAAGGCAAAATTCAGCAGCATTCCATTTTGCAGATGCGTATTTCCCGTCAATAGTATTCCGCCTGTGATCACACCTGTCAATGCCGCCACCCGGATTTTCTCTTTTAGTAAAACATATTCCATCACCGGATAAAATACTACAAGTTCAGGTATAAAAAACGAAGTACCGGCAAACACCACACAGCCCAGAATCTTTGTCAATCTTCGTTCAAAAAAATATTCCCCACATGAAAGAACAACGGTGCAAAGCAGTACAAAGATAAAACTCCTGTCCGCTTTTATCCATAGTAATGCTGTCATACCATACAGCAGTAATACTCCCGTATCCTGAAAATATCCCATTTCTCTCCTCCTGTTGTTATAATAATATAACACATTCCATACCTCTCAAAGTGACAAATGTCATGTTTTTCTTGTGACATCTTACACTTGGTATTGAACGCATCTTATTTTATACTGTAGTTATCAGGTATAAAAGCCTTCATATTCTCATAAGCGACGTTTATATTCCTGATATTACTACGTGAAAGTAACTATTTAACTGGAGGGATTCTTATGATCCATATAGAAAATCTGGTAAAAAGATACGGTGATCTGGTTGCACTCAACCACCTGAACCTGGATATTCATGAAGGTGAGATCTTCGGGCTGCTCGGGCCGAACGGCTCAGGGAAGACAACTGCTATCAACTGTCTGCTTTCCCTTTTGAAATATGATAAGGGAACCATTGAAATTTTCGGACAGCCAATGACACCTGACAATTATCAGGCAAAACAGCAGATTGGAATCGTACTGCAGAATGTTGCTGTTTTTGACGAACTGACCGTGTATGAAAACATCGATTATTTCTGTGGTCTGTATGTTTCTGATAAAAAGAAACGCAAAAAACTGGTTGATGATGCTGTCCGATTTGTAGGACTTGAAGATTATTGCAAAATGCGCCCCAAAAAGTTGTCCGGCGGTCTTCTTCGCAGGCTGAATATTGCCTGTGGAATTGCCCACAAACCACGTCTTATCATCATGGACGAACCAACTGTGGCCGTCGACCCGCAAAGCCGTAATAAAATCCTCGAAGGTATTCAAAAGCTGAATGTGCAGGGATCAACGATCATCTATACTTCACATTACATGGAAGAAATTGAACAGATCTGCACTCGCATCGCGATTATGGATCATGGCCGGGTCATTGCCTCCGGAACATCTGAAGAATTAAAGAAAATGATCAAGACCGGTGAAACCATCACCGTAGAAGCAATTTTTCTGGAAGAAAAGCATCTGCAGGACATCCGCAGTCTTCCTCATGTATTTGATCTGCACTATGAAAATCAGATTCTCATACTCCGCTGCACCGGTGCACAGCATAATCTGATTCGCCTTCTGAATTATCTGCAGAGTCAGGATATCACCTTCGGAAGAGTATTTTCCGAACTTCCGACATTGAACGATGTTTTTCTGGAAATCACCGGAAAGCAGCTTCGCGATTAATAGTTTTTCAGACATATAAACGTGGTATACACAATGTATATTTATTCATTATTTTGTATAACCAATGGTTACAGAAAGGATTTTTTATGCTGCATCTAATAAAATATGACATCCTGGTAAAACTCCGGAATTTTAATATGACTTTCTGGCCGCTTATTTTTCCTCTGATACTCGGCACTTTTTTCTTTTTTGCTTTTGGAAATCTCAATGATGCCGATTTTGAGACCGTACAGGTGGCTCTGGTAAGAGAAACAACCGACAACCCATTATTTGATTTTTACCTTGATCAGGTGCAAAAAAGTGACTCAGATCTGATCAGCCTGCATGAAATGACAGAGCAAAAAGCTCTCGCGGCTCTGAAAAACAAAGAAATCTCCGGAATTTATTATACCGGTATGACGCCTTCCCTGACGATCAACGCACACGGAATCCCGGAAAGCATTCTGCAGTCCATTCTGGAAAGTTATAACAACAGTCTGCACACCATACGGACGATTTTGAAAACTCATCCATCCGGGCTTCTGAACGGACTTACACAGATGATAGACACTCGCAATCTGGTTCAGGAGGTTTCTCTGGGCGGAAAAACAATTGACGGTAATTCGCAGTTTTTTTACGCTCTGATTGCAATGGCATGTCTCTATGGATGTTTTATCGGCTTTGGCTCCGCAATCACGTTACAGGCCAATTTAACGGCTCTGGCGGCAAGGCGCAGTGTCACTCCTACTCATAAGCTGAAATTGATCTTATCCGAACAGATTTCCTCTTTCCTGATCGGCTATGTAGATGTTATCATTCTGCTTATTTATCTGCGAAATATTTTGAAACTTGACTTTCAGGGACAGATAGGAAAAATGCTTCTTATTTCTCTTTTCGGAAGTCTCATCGGTGTCTCTATGGGCCTGTTTATCGGCAGTCTCAGCAAAATAGGCGAAGGAATCAAAGTTGCTGTTATCCTTGCCATTTCCATGGTCTGCAGTTTTCTTTCCGGCCTGATGAACAGTTCGATGAAAGATACCGTAGAAAAACATTGCCCGATCATCAACCGCATCAATCCCGCTGCCCTGATCTCGGATGCTTTTTACTGCATCAATGTATATGATGATCCGGCACGCTATTACCGAAATTTACTTACACTGGCAGTCATGAGCTCCGCGCTTGTTTTTGCCTCATTTTTACTGATCAGGAGGAATCGATATGACAGTATTTAAGTGTTATATGAAAATATTAAAAAAGAATATCGGACTGATCAGCATTTATCTGGTAATCTTCTTTTCGACAGCCATGATCCTTCAGGCCTCCGCCAAAAAAGAGCATCTGGAAGATTTTGAAAAAACGCGGATCAACCTTGCCATTGCAGATCAGGATGACAGCACACTTTCTCACGCACTCACAGAATATCTCAAAACTATCCACAATGTATACAGGATTTCCGCAGAACCCACTGTAATGCAGGAGGAACTTTTTTACAGAAATGCAGAATATATCGTGCAGATTCCGAAAGATTTTTATGAAACCTGTATTGTAGATGAAAACCCACTTTCTGTCACAAAAGTGCCCGGTTCTTATTCTTCTTTTTATGTAGATCAGCAGATAGATGCATGGCTGAATTCCATCCGGACTTATACTGCTGCCGGATTTTCACAGAAAGAAGCCGCTGCTGCTGCACTTGAGCAGTCTGTCTCGGAAGTTACCATGTATCACGATGAGGAAACTGCTGTCGAAACACCGGGATATACGTATTATTTCCGTTATATTCCGTTTCTGTTTCTGGCTGTATTGTGCTACTCCATGGGCTACATCCTTCTGGCATTCCGAAAAGAGGATATACAAAAACGTATGCTGGCATCTGCCATCTCCACCCGCAGACAGAACCTCGAAGGTCTGCTTGCCATGTTTACCATCAGTCTGCTTCTCTGGCTGATTGCAGTCGTCGGTGCCGGTGTTATGTATGGAAAAGAACTCCTGACTTCCAAAGTTCTGGGGTATTATCTGTTAAATACATTCCTGATGCTGACAATTGCACTTTCACTTGCATATCTGATCGGCCTTTTTATGAAAAACATCAACATGCTCAACGGAATTTCCAACATCATTTCCCTTGGTATATGTTTCCTGTCAGGTGTCTTTGTGCCGATGAATATCATGGATAAAAAAGTCCTCATGGTTGCACAGTTTCTGCCTGTTTACTGGTATGAAAACGTCAACGAGACCCTTTCCCGGTATCATGTCGTTTCCGGCAAAGTTGCTGTTGATATCTGGAAATCCATGGGAATCGAAGTCATGTTTACCTTTGCTTTGCTCGCACTGATCCTTGCTGTTTCCAAATACAAACGACAGGGATAATCGCTTAGATTTCTGCATCGATAAACAGATTAATCCCCCATTGCCGATGCTTAATGATTATTATTAACCAAGTACTCGCAATTCTGATATATTCTTAAGTACAACAAAGCCCACAGCATCTGCTGTGGGCTTTATCTATACTCTGTCTTATGACATTTTACTGTATTAATTTCAGAAGAAAATTCCAACCTGCTCCAGGAACTGTTCCGGAACTTCTACATGTGGGAAATGCTTCGTTTCTTTAAGTGTCGCAACCTCTACAGACGGATTGACATTCTGGTAAGCTTCTACGATCGCTTCACCATTATTTTCTGCTTCACCTTCTACGATATAAAGGCTGTTGTCGATCTCTTTGAGGCCCCGGGTAATATCAATGTTCATATATTTTGAAGCTTTATTTGCATATACATTCTTTGCATAGCATCCGCCTCTGTGAGCAGCTTCATAATATGCATCCTGAAGTTCCCGATCCGGATGGAACGGATCAAATGCATAGTTCTCAATAAAGTCATCATTGACTGCACTTCTTGATACAACCATATGATAAACCAGTGTTCCGAATACCGGAATCTCCAGACATTTGCGCAGAAGCTTTTCTTTCCTGCCAGGCATCTGTTTCAGGCTGGTAAGGCTGACCGGATTCACCATCATGATCTTATCAAACAATGTCTTTTCGTTATGGCATGCCATAACTACAAAGGAAGCGGAATATCCATTTACAATGACATCCGTTTTTTCTCCGATTACATTTTTAATAAAATCACAGATTGCCTGCACATAAACAAAATTTGTGTAAGTCATACCCGACTTCTCAGAACGTCCGCATCCCGGAAGATCCAGATTATATACGGTATGCTCCAGCGCAAGTTCATCCTCGATTCTGGTCCATTCATATCCGGAACCACCCGGAAGCATATCATGAATCAGAAGAATCGGGCTTCCTTTACCTTTTTTTGTATAATAAATATCGCCAAAACGCCAATGATAATAATTTCTGACATCAGTATCCAGCATTTCCTTAAGACAGGCGGATGCTGCGATTACTTTATTTATAATATGGATAGTGGCAGTTGTTGTTGTAGCCAGTGCTGCAAGAGTAAGCAGTCGTTTACTGTGCTTGTTCATGTTCTACCTCCCTTTTTATCACCTGAATAGCTTTATTATACGCTAAAAAAAATATTTTTACAATCTATAACAGTGAAAGAAGTTTTTGTACATCTTCCATTCTGGTTGCCCAGCTGGTTGCAAATCTGACTACGGTATGAGAATCATCAGCCTTTTCCCAGAAGCCGAACTGCACGTCCTTTTTCAGTTCTTCCATTCTGCTGTTTTCGAGTACGACAAACTGCTGATTTGTCGGTGAATCAATAAAAAACTGATACCCTTTTTTCTTTAATCCTTCTTTAAGGACTGCTGCTGTCTCAATGGCATTTTTGCCGATTTCCAGATAAAGATCATCTGTAAAAAGTGCATCAAACTGTACACCGAGGAGTCTGCCCTTTGCAAGAAGTGCGCCATGCTGTTTCACACGTGTAAGAAAATGTTTCGGCATACAGTTTCCTGTAAAGACAACCGCTTCGCCGCAAAGCGTACCGGCTTTTGTTCCACCGATATAAAATACATCGCAGAGCTCTGCAAGATCCTGCAGCGTCACATCTGTCTCTTTACTGACAAGGCCATAAATCAGTCTTGCTCCGTCGAGAAAAAGCGGCAGCTTATATTTTCTGCACACAGAAGAAAGCTCTTCCAGTTCCTTTTTGCTGTATAAAGTTCCATATTCTGTCGGATGTGAAATATAGACCATTCCCGGAAATACCATATGCTCATGGTTATCATCTCCATAGAATGTTTCTGCCAGTTCTTTAAGATCTGATGCACAGATCTTACCGTTTTTTTCCGGAAGCTCCAGTACTTTATGTCCGGTAAATTCGATTGCACCGGCTTCGTGTGTACTTACATGTCCCGTGTGAGCCGCTACAACACCCTCATACGGTTCCAGCATAGTGTCAATGACAATCTGATTAGTCTGTGTGCCGCCTGTCAGCAAATAGACTTCTGCGTCCTCACAGCCGCATGCTTTCTTTATCTTTTCCTTAGCTGTTTCACAGTAATGGTCCGTGCCATAACCGGAAAGCTGTTCCATATTGGTATCAATCAGGTGCCGAAGTACTTTTTCATGTGCGCCTTCTGAATAGTCATTTACAAAATATAACATTTCTCGTTCCTCACTTGTAGTAAAATCAGGTTCATTTTATCAAAAAAATCCCCCGCAGGCAACTCGCGGGGGAAGTATTCACCGATTTATCATATCCTGATAAGCGTCATTCAGTTCTTTTACGTTCATCTTATTTACCAGATAAACCTTATCTCCTACGACTGCTGCATAGAAGTTTGTATCATACTCATAATATTCTGCAGTAGTTTCATTTCCATCTGTATCTTTGAAGAGGAATGTATATGCTGCCTCACCATCCGGAGTATATTCCTCGGTAAGACGCTCCTGTGCAGTCATATTGATGAGTTTGTTGTAGAAGGTCGTAAATGCCGATTCATCGAGTTCTTCTCCGTCCAGCTCATATGAAGTCGTTGTAGTATCTGAAGTGGTTTCGTCAGAGGAATCTACATCAGCAGAACTCTCATCAGATGTCTCTGCACTGCTTTCATCTGTATTCTCTTCATCTGATGTATCTGTATCAGTATCGGACTCTTCTTCATCCTCAGCCTTAGCTGTCTCCCTTACAACGTCAACTGTGTGATCTCCGTCATCACTCTTTATTTCCAGTGAATCCAGATCATTCACGGATACATAATTTACGGTCAGGCTGTAAAAATCAGATATTGTACTGTCAAGGATATCTGTCAGGGAATCTTTGGTGATTGTGTATACTTCTTTGCTGTCATCTACTTTTACATAACGGTCATCACCGGTCTCATCTCCCACATAGATGGTAAGTGTCTTCTCAACCGTCCGGGTCTCCTGCTCATCCTCGGAAGAATCTTCTTCTGATGCATCAGCACTTTCTGCAGTATCAGAATCTGCATCTGTGTTTTCTTCTGAAGATTCTGTGCTCTCTTCGCTGTCAGCATCTTCTTCATCGCTTTCCACTGCTTCTTCTTCGCTATACTTCACTGTAACTACAGCATACGGATCGTCAAATCCATATTTCGCATCATCGGTACAGTTGTAATCCACGAATTTATCATATGCAAGTGATCCAATCGCCGAAGTGACCGTTCCGGCTTTCGTTGTATCTGCCTTTTCTGTATCTTTTCCATCGGACACATTCCAGAACAGATTATCTGCATCCTGCGTAAGTTCATATCCTTCTTCTTTGTCAACTTTTACATCTGTGATTGTTGCAGAAGTAACAGATGGGAATGTACCGCTCTCGGCAAAGTCATATAATCCTCCCATAAAAGACTCCAATGATGTACTTGATACCAGATAGACATTCTTATCATCATCCGCCTTCTTCACGTAATACTGATTATTTGAAGATTCCATGCCGACCTGAAGTGTTGTATCTCCATCTGCTGTTGTCAGTGTGATCGTATTCTGCGGATCATCCAGATCATACTGACTTAAATCCTCAACATCTGAAATCTCCTGATCTGCAGTAAGGGAAGCAACTCCCTTAACTGCATTATCCACAGTATCCTGATTTACCGGAAAATCTGCATCTGATTTTTCTGTCCATGTATCATTTTTTTTATCAAATTCTACATCTGCATCATCTGCTTTAAAAGAAACTGCTGTCACATCATCTGCTTTAAGTTTTACCAGATCAACGCTCTTATCCTCTTCCTCGGCCTCTTTTGCTTCCTGTGAAGAAACATAAGAATTCACACCGACATAAGCACCGCATGCCACACCAAGCACCACAACAGCAGAAACAAGTTTGACTGTTTTTTTCTTCATTATGCTTTTCTCCTTTTCAGCCATACCATAAATCCAATGACAAGGAAAATAACCGGGATAATTCCCATTACCATAATTTTCCAGAAGCTTACATCATAAGCAGTCAGTGTCAGATAGGAAATCTGCAGGTTTTTGGACGGAATAGAGATCGTAGAAGTTTCATCAGAACTGCACATCCAGTTCAGAGAACTCATGATCATCTGTTCGTTTCCGCCGGATACCATCTGGTTGATCTGGCTGTCCATGAGATTGGAACTTGTATAATACACAATCTGAGTTTCTTTGTCATCATCCAGAGTTTCTGTAATACTTACACCCAGGTCAAACGGACCATCAATATCATCGTCGGTCTTGTCAATTGAACCACTGTTGACATCTACTTTTGAATATGCACTGTCAGAAGTTGTCAGAAGGCTGTTGACCGTGACAGTATCACGAAGATTGTCTGTCTGTTTGATTCCCTGAGCATATGGCATCAGAACATAATATCCTTTGGATGCAAAATCAGAGATTGCATCTGTGCTGTTGACCGTCGGTACCAAATAATAAGGCATCTGGGCATAATGCTGTGAATCGCCCTCGATCACTATACCATCTGTTCTTTCCACACCATAATTTGCAAGAACAGCATCAAAGTTTTCCATAGATTCTTCTGTATAATCAGAGAAGATCATAGCCTTTCCGCCATTTTCCAGATAATCAATAATTGCATCTTTTTCAGATTCGGAAATATCAGAAGTAGGTGCATTGATCAGCAGGCATGCCGCATCTTCCGGAACTTTTTCTTCTGTTATCAGATTGAGGGACTTAATGTCAATATTTGCCTTCTGGATATCCTCCTGAAGTGTGGAATCCAGTTCTTTTTCACCATGTCCGTCCAGTGTATAAAGCACCGGAAGATTTTCAGATGTTACATAGGAAATGGCACTGTCAATCTGACCTTCTCCGTCAAATCCTGTCGTTGTAGACTGATAAGTATTGTAATCTATAGAAGATTCATAAATACTGCTGTAATTTACTACTTTGCTTCTGTCACCACATACAACGATCAGGCTGTTTGCAGCAACATCGTCACTTGTATATTCGGATGTAAATTTCGGATTTACTACCGGGTCTTTCTGCTCTACTTTAATATGATCTGACTCTTCAGCATACTTTTCCAGAAGTTTTTTGATGGTTTCATCTTCGGAACCACTCTGAACCACCTGATAAATTGTGATATCTTTGTCCAGTTTTTTCAGAAATTTCTTTGTATCATCACTGATGCTGTACAACTTTTCGCTGCTGACATCAACTTCCGTATATTTTGTTGGAAGTGAGCCGATGATCATATTGATGACAAGTACGATTACAATAAAAATGGCACTGATGACTACACTGTAAGAACCATTTTTGAGATACTTTTTGTTCATGGAATCCTTGATCTTCTGCTTCAGAGATTTCTTTTCTTTCTTTGGAGCTTCATTTGCCGGATTCCCCTGATTTTCTGTCTTCTTTGCTTTAAATTTGTCTGTGAATTTCATTGTCTCCCACCTCCTTAATTCCAGCGTCTCTTCGCAATCGACTGTACGGTCAGGAATAAGCATACTGCGATCACAGACACGAAATACAGAATTCCTTTGACATCAAAAATTGCGTTTGCAAAGTTGTCAAAATGGCTGCTCAGGTTAAAGATATCCAATACTTTCTGGATTCCGCCTGAGAAAAAGCTGGAATTCACGACATAAACAATCACAAGTGCAATTTCTCCGACCACGCAGACAACTGCAGAAATCAGCAAGTTTTTGATCATGGTGTAGATTATGATTGCTGCTGCCAGGATCAGGAGTCCGAATGTAATGCATGTGGAAAGTGCTCCTTCGGAGAAGAAAGAGGAAATTCCGTTCATCATATAAAAAGCAAACAGAATGACAAAGGTCAGCACTGCCGCAATGACCTGACTTTCGGTAAGGGATGAAATAAACACACCGATTGCAAGGTTTGCACAGCCCAAAAGGAAAAATCCGAGGACTGCCGTATAAGCTGCACCCAGAGATACGGTGCCGAATTTTGTCATAAGTAATGGATAAAAGCACATGATCAGCATCGGAATCGCAAAGATCGTAACCAGTGCAAAATATTTGCCGAGAACGATTTTTTCTACAGATACCGGTGCGGTAAGGAGCAGCTGATCTGTTTTCTGTTTACGTTCTTCTGCAAGAACTCTCATGGTAAGGATCGGTACACTGATCAGGAATACGAATGTCAGTGCACTCAATGTATATTCAAAGCGTGGGTATGACGCTCCGAGCTGATATGCGGAAAAATAAATACCAGTCAGAAGCAGGATAAAAAATATAAACAAATATCCTATCATGGATGTAAGATAACTTCTCAGTTCTCTTTTATATACTGCGATCATTTATCTTCCCCCTCCTTTTTGTCTGTTTCTCCATTCTGTGCTTCCAGGATTTTTTCAGCTTCCCCGGCACTGTTTACTTCCATCTTTTTATCTGAAGTCTTTGATTTTTTATCATCTTCAGTCAGTTCAAGGAAGATTTCCTCCAGAGATACTTTCTTAGACTGCATCTCAAGGATCGGACACTTCGCATCTGCCATTTTGAAGAAGACTTCTTCACGGACATCACTGTCCTCATTTGTGGAAACATTTACATTCCATGCATGCTCTTCTTTTGCATCAGCTACAGTAACATTCTTTACACCCTCAATCTGTCCGAGTGCTGTACGGATCTTGTCTTTCTCACCTTTTACAGTCAGATTCAGGGTATTAGATCCTTCTGCAAGTTTTCCGAGGTTCTCCGGTGTATCACTGGCAACAAGTTTACCATGGGAAATGATCAGTACGTAATCACATACGGCACTTACCTCTGAAAGAATATGGGAACTCAAAATCACCGTATGTTTTTCCTTAAGACTCTTGATCAGATCACGAATTTCAATGATCTGTTTCGGATCAAGACCAACCGTAGGTTCATCGAGAATGATCACTTCCGGATATCCTAAAATTGCCTGTGCAAGACCAACCCTCTGTCTGTAACCTTTTGAAAGGTTTTTGATCAGACGGTTTTTCATGTCTGTGATTTTTACCATTTCCATGACCTCTGCAACCATGGATTTCTTTTTATCTTTTGGGATTTTTTTGAGATCAGCGACGAAATTCATATATTCCAGCACTGTCATATCGAAATAAAGAGGCGGCATTTCCGGCAGATAGCCGATACATTTTTTTGCCTGCTCCGGTTCATCCAGTATATCATGACCGTCAATGGTTACCGTTCCCTCCGTAGATGCTATATAACCGGTAATCATGTTCATCGTCGTAGATTTACCAGCTCCGTTTGGCCCCAGAAAGCCGTAGATTTTGCCCTTCTCAATTTTAAAAGAAAGGTGGTCAACTGCTGTATGGTCTCCATAGCGTTTGACCAGATTGTTTACTTCAATCACAAGTCTCTCCTCCTTTTTCATTGACATAATCGTTTTATTATTTCTGTCTCTATACAAAATGAAAGACACCTCCAGGTGAAACAGAGATAGGGGGTACCTGGAAGTATCTTCCATTTAAGAGCCAGATCTTATGTCTGCTCTTGGGATATTCTATGAGAAAGTTGTGATAAAAATAGGATAAATCTGTGATGATTTTGTGAAAATAAATATTGCTGATTTTACCCTACGCAAGTGGCTCTTTCAGTGGTGTTCCTGCCTTGCGCGGATAGCGTCCCGGTGTCGTTTTTATTTTCTCGATCACGACAAGAGAACGCTGGATCTCGGAATCAGGAAGGTTAAAATAAACTACATCCTGAATTTTACCACCAAGTATTTTTACGGCCTTTTCTGCCTGCTGCAGTTCTTCCTGTACCGTGCCGGATTTATAGGAAATAAAGTGACCTCCGACTTTTACATACGGAAGACAATACTCCGACAGCGTTGCCAGATTGGACACGGCTCTGGAAACGCACAGATCATACTGTTCACGATACACTTTATTTTTCGCAAATTCTTCCGCACGTCCATGGATTGCCGTAATATCTTCAAGCTTCAGAAGTGCAAATGTTTCCTCCAGAAAATTCACACGCTTTTTCAGGGAATCCAGAAGGCAGGCTTCCAGATGCGGAAATGCGATTTTGAGCGGAACGCCCGGGAAACCGGCTCCTGTACCGATATCCATGATCCTGTTTATTTTATTCATATCTACAGCCTTCACACAAGCAAGACTATCCAGAAAGTGCTTTACCAGCACCTCCTGAAATTCTGTGATTCCGGTCAGATTCATAACTTTATTTTTTTCAACCAGATATTCATAAAATGTAATAAACTGCTGTTTCTGTACCTCATTCAGGGTAATACCGAGTTCCTCACATCCCTGTTCGAGTACGTTCAGATCATAATCCAATATTTTTGTCCTCCTCTTTCTCAGGAATTTCTTCTGTACTGTTCAAGATATACCAGAAGTACGGAAATATCTGCCGGTGATACACCGGAAATACGAGATGCCTGTCCAATGGAAATCGGACGGTATAATTCCAGCTTCTGTCTCGCTTCGATGCGCAGGCTTCCGACTTTTTCATAATCAAGATCTTCCGGAATCTTCTTTGCTTCCAGCTTCTTAAACTGTTCTACCTGTTTGAGCTGGCGTTTGATATAACCTTCATATTTCAGGTTGATCTCCACCTGCTGCTTCACATCCCACGGAAGTTCCGGCCTTTCCGGATCAATTGGTGCCAGATCTTCATAATTAAGTTCCGGTCTGCGGATCAGCTCGGCAATCGTTGTACCTGATTTCAGAGGTGTACTGCCCTTTTCTTCCAGAAGTTTCTGTACCTGTGGTGTTCCGCCGATCGTTGCATGTTCTGTTCTGTCAATTTCTTTCTGAATGGCTTCTTCTTTTCGAAGAACTGCCTGATAAGTTTCTTCATCGATCAGACCTGCCTGATACCCTTTCTTGCGAAGACGGAGATCGGCATTATCCTGTCTCAGAAGCAGGCGATATTCTGCACGGCTGGTCATCATTCGATACGGTTCGTGGTTTTCTTTTGTTACAAGGTCATCGATCAGTACTCCTATATAAGCTTCGGAACGGTCCAGTACAAGCTGCTCCTGACCTTTTATTTCCATTGCTGCATTGATTCCGGCGATCAGCCCCTGTGCGGCAGCTTCTTCATATCCGGAACTTCCGTTAAACTGTCCGCCGCTGAACAGACCTTTGATCTTCTTAAATTCCAGTGTCGGATAGAGCTGACGCGGATTGATGCAGTCATATTCGATTGCATAAGCATTCTTTACGATTTTTGCATGTTCAAGACCCGGAACAGAATGATACATGGCATCCTGTACATCTTCAGGAAGTGAGCTGGACATTCCGCCGATGTACATTTCATTCGTATAAAGTCCTTCTGGTTCAATGAATACCTGATGGCGTTTTTTGTCTGCAAAACGGACGACTTTATCTTCGATGGACGG
>OLPF01000781.1_pt1 | contig 30676 bp, 25 predicted proteins | sample 1673121 | NCBI WGS metagenome assembly OLPF01 (sample SAMEA3136756, study PRJEB25190) | human gut metagenome
TAGCGATGATAGCTCTTTTGCACTTGTGTCTGCCTTGGAAATACTCGGCGATGAAGGGCAACTCGAGCGTAAAGCGGATATATTCTTCAAACGAACGATAATGCCACATAAGCCAATTACACAGGTTGATACAGCAAGTGAAGCTCTTGCAGTATCAATCGGCGAAAAGGCTTGTATTGACATGGAATATATGCATAGCCTTACCGGAAAAGAGGAAAAAGAGCTCTTTAATGATTTGAAAGGTGTAATCTTCTTAAATCCTCTTTATGAAGACAACAATGAAAATCTGTCAAAGTATTTCACCGCCGATGAATATCTGTCGGGTAATGTAAGAGAAAAACTTGCAATAGCACGAAACTCGGCTAAAGTCGATTCCCTCTTTAACATTAATGTTGAAGCACTTGAAAAAGTGCAGCCTGAAGACTTGACAGCAAGTGAAATTTCCGTAAGACTGGGTTCGACGTGGTTGCCGGTTGATATTGTTCAACAATTCATTTATGAATTTCTGAATACTCCCGGATACGCAAAAAGCAGTATAATTGTACATTACTCAAAGTATACGGGAGAATGGAGTATCGACGGCAAATCGTATGATCGAAGTAATGTAAAAGCGTATAACACATACGGTTCTGCCCGTATAAATGCGTACAGAATAATCGAAGAAACTTTGAATCTGAAGGATGTGCGTATATTCGATTACGTTGAAGATATTGACGGAAACAGAAAGGCTGTACTTAATAAAAAAGAAACTGCTATCGCACAATCAAAGCAGGAGCTGATAAAGCAAGGTTTTCAGGACTGGGTGTGGTCTGATCCGGAACGCAGAGAAAGGCTTTGTAAACTGTACAATGAAAAATTCAACTCAATCCGCCCTCGTGAATATGACGGAAGTCATATAGTATTCAGCGGTATGAATCCGGAAATCACGCTCAGAGAACATCAGCGGAATGCAGTTGCTCATATTCTTTACGGCGGTAATACATTGTTAGCTCACGCTGTAGGTGCCGGCAAAACATTTGAAATGGTAGCGGCAGCACAGGAAAGTAAGCGACTTGGATTATGCAACAAGTCTTTGTTTGTTGTGCCGAATCATCTTACAGAACAATGGGCTTCGGAATATCTTCAGCTCTATCCGTCTGCTAACATTTTAGTGGCAACAAAAAAGGATTTTGAGACCAAAAACCGTAAACGATTCTGTGGCAGAATTGCAACGGGTGATTACGATGCAGTCATTATCGGACATAGTCAGTTTGAAAAAATCCCGATGAGCATAGAACGTCAGAGAGCTTCTCTCGAACAGCAGGAAAATGAAATAACAGAAGGTCTTGCCGAATTGAAGCGTAATCGTGGTGAGAATTTCTCCATAAAACAGCTTGAGAGAGCTAAAAAATCAATTAGGCAAAAAATCGAAAAGCTCAATGATCAGTCACGCAAAGATGATGTAGTTACTTTTGAGGAATTAGGTGTTGATAGAATATTTGTCGATGAAAGTCATTACTACAAAAACCTTTTCCTTTATACGAAAATGCGGAATGTCGGCGGCATTGCACAGACCGAAGCTCAGAAATCGTCCGATTTGTTTATGAAATGCAGATACCTTGATGAAATAACCGGAGGACGTGGAACGGTTTTTGCAACCGGCACACCTATTTCAAATAGTATGGTGGAGCTTTACACCATTCAGCGTTATTTGCAGTATGATACGCTCTTAAAGAATGATTTACAGCATTTCGATAGCTGGGCTTCCACTTTCGGCGAAACGGTTACTGCAATAGAACTTACACCTGAGGGCTATACTTTTATAGGACGATGAATTTAACTGTCCTAAATTGAAAAAATACATAAGGAAGGAGGTAAAAAGAATGTCAAGGACTTCAAGAATTACGGCACTTTACGAGCGTTTGTCGAGAGATGATGACCTTACGGGCGAGTCAAATTCGATAACCAATCAAAAGAAATACTTGGAAGATTACGCCCGAAAAAACGGTTTTGAGAATATCCGTCATTTTACTGATGATGGATTTTCAGGTGTGAATTTCAATCGCCCCGGCTTTCAATCTCTGATAAAAGAAGTTGAAGCAGGAAATGTAGAAACCTTGATTGTTAAGGATATGAGCCGATTAGGGCGAAATTATCTGCAAGTAGGGTTTTATACGGAAGTTCTGTTTCCACAGAAAAATGTCCGTTTTCTTGCAATCAACAACAGCATTGACAGTAACAATGCTTCGGATAATGATTTTGCTCCGTTTTTGAATATTATGAATGAATGGTATGCCAAAGACACGAGCAATAAAATCAAGGCTATATTCGATGCCCGTATGAAAGACGGAAAGCGTTGTAGCGGTTCTATTCCCTATGGTTACAACAGATTACCGTCCGACAAGCAAACGCTTGTAGTTGACCCTGTGGCTTCGGAAGTGGTAAAGCGTATCTTTACTCTTGCTAACAATGGTAAAAGTCCACGAGCGATAGCAGAATTACTCACCGAAGAAAAGATTTTAATTCCTGCGGCTTATGCAAAGGAACACCACCCCGAACAGTACAACGGCAACAAGTTCACAAACCCTTATCTTTGGGCAATGTCAACGATAAGAAATATTTTAGACAGGCAGGAATATCTCGGACACACCGTTTTGCGTAAGTCTGTAAGCACAAATTTCAAACTTCACAAGAGAAAAAGCACAGACGAAGAAGAACAGTATGTATTTCCGAATACACACGAACCTATCATATCGCAGGAACTTTGGGACAGCGTTCAGAAACGCAGAAGCAGAGCAAATCGTGCTTCGGCTTGGGGAACACATACACACCGTTTGAGCGGATATTTATACTGTGCCGATTGCGGAAGAAGAATGACTTTGCAGACACATTACAGTAAAAAAGACGGTTCTGTGCAGTATTCTTATCGTTGCGGTGGATATGCAAGCCGAGTGAACGGTTGTACCGCTCATTCAATTAGTGCCGACAATGTTGAAGCCTTGATACTATCGTCTGTCAAACGCTTTTCAAGGTTTGTTCTGAATGATGAAAAAGCCTTTGCTTTGGAACTGCAATCGCTATGGAATGAAAAGCAGGAGGAAAAGCCGAAACACAATCAATCGGAACTGCAACGCTGTCAAAAACGCTATGATGAACTTTCTACACTTGTTCGTGGCTTGTATGAAAATCTCATATCGGGATTACTGCCCGAAAGACAGTATAAGCAACTGATGAAACAGTATGATGACGAGCAGGCAGAGTTGGAAACGAAAATGGAAACGATGAAAACAGAGCTTGCCGAAGAAAAAGTAAGTTCCGTTGATATTAAGCATTTCATTTCGCTGATACGTAAGTGCAAAAATCCTACGGAAATCTCCGATACAATGTTCAATGAACTTGTTGATAAGATAGTGGTCTATGAAGCAGAGGGTGTGGGAAAAGCACGAACACAAAAGGTCGATATTTATTTTAACTATGTCGGTCAAGTGGATATTGCCTATACCAAAGAAGAACTTGCCGAGATAGAAGCACAGAAAGAGCAGGAAGAACAACAACGCTTGGCAAGACAGCGTAAGCGTGAAAAAGCCTACCGAGAAAAGCGAAAGGCACAAAAAATCGCAGAAAACGGTGGTGAAATCGTCAAGACAAAGGTTTGTCCTCATTGTAACAAAGAGTTTATCCCAACAAGTAACCGACAGATTTTCTGTTCAAAGGACTGCTGCTATCAAGAAAGGCAAGACGAAAAGAAAGCAGACCGAGAAGTAGAACGAGGAAACCATTATTACCGTCAGCGTGAATGTGCTGTGTGTGGCAATTCCTATTGGCCAACACACAGCCAACAGAAATTCTGCTCCGAAGAATGTCAAAGGGTAAATCACAATAAGAAAACCTTGGAGTTTTATCACCATAAAAGAGAAAAGGAGAAGTCGCAATGCAAAGATTTATCACAGATGAAAGAACGGGTATCCGATATGAACTTATCGGGGATTATTACTACCCCTGCCTAATCGCAGAAGAAAAGCCTTTGCTCTCAAAGTACGGAAGAATGCGAGAGCAATATTTGAAAGAACACAAGCGAGTTTTATATTACACTCTGCTGACAAGCGGAAAGTTATATGAACATCTTGCCGAGATTGACACTTCGGCTTGTGATATGGCTGAATATCTCATAAAGGAAATGGCAAGAAAACAAGGTGTTACCGAGCAATTAAAGGCTGTGGATATGATGAGATGGATAGGATTGATGAATAACATTCGTTCCTGCGTTGATGAAATCGTATTAAACGATATTGTGTATTCATAACAGAATACTACCCGAAAGAGAACTGCTGTCAAGTGATGGCAGTTTTTCTTTTTCGGCAAGTGTTCAAGAAGTTATTAAGTCGGGAGTGCAGTCGAAGTGGGCAAGTTGAAAAAATCACAAAAATGTGGTATAATATTCTCACTCATTAGAGAGATAAATCGGGATTTGTCAAAGGAGTTTGATTGTATGAAAAAGTTGATAGCATTAGTTTTAGCAGTGGTTTGTGTGCTTGGCTTGGTTGGGTGCAACAGCAAGACAGTCAATATTGATTTGCCTTTTGAGGTAGGTGATGTTGAAAATATAGAAATGTATCACTTTGTTGGAGCACCTGTGTCAGCAGAAAAGAAGGTCATTGTTGCCAAAGAAACCATAAAGAGCTTGTATGATATGTTTGAGGGGCTATCCTTGGAACTCAAAGAAGTAGAGGAAACCTCTGGGGCAGAGATAACCAGTTTCAGATTTAACCTTCATGATGGAACAAGTTATGAACTGATTTATGGCTGCTATGGAGTAAAGACAGGCAATCTGAAATCTTCCACAGGTAATTTTGAATACTTTACAAGTGCAGATATTAGCTCTTATTGGAGCAACACTGACTTAGAGGCAGTTCCCGTTGAAGAAAGCGAGTTGCCAAACTAAGCAGAACAATTCTCGTTTATCCAATAGAAAAATAAGAATAGATTGGAGAAAGATATGGCTTCAAGTAAAGAATATTTAACCTTTATATTGGAACAGTTATCCGATTTAGAGGGAATTTCATACCGTGCGATGATGGGCGAGTATATCATCTATTATCGTGAGAAAATTGTTGGCGGTATATATGACGATAGGTTGCTTGTAAAACCTGTAAAATCTGCTGTTTCACTTATACCTAATGCAATTTATGAATTGCCTTATGAGGGAGCAAAAGAGATGTTGTTGGTTGATGATGTTGATAACAAAGATTTTCTGACAAGATTGTTTGTGGCTATGTACGATGAACTTCCTGCACAAAAAAAGAAGAAGTCATAAAATCGTGATTTGCGGAGGTAAGTGGTATGGAGGAACAAATCCTTAATTATTTGGATATGTCAGAAGAACAAAAAGAAAAATCTTTGAGAGATTTAAAAAGCATAGGCTTTTATCCTGCATATGGAAAAGAAAAGACGATGAAAAAGATTATGGACAAATCCATCGCTGGAGAGATGCCGCAATTCTATTTTGTTTTCAGAAAAGAACAGTTGATAGGTTATTTGTTTATAATTGGTGATACTCAAAAATATCGAGCCTTTCCGTGGTTGGCTATTAGCAATTTAGACGAACTTCCGATGAGAGTTACGAAGGCTTTAATGGAAATACAGATAGAGGCATGGATAAACATAGGCGATGAAATTATGGCGGATTTTCTCCGAAGACAATTAACTAATTACGAACATGGAATAGGACATCGACCTGAAAATTTATGCAGATAACTTCCAGTTTGTCTGAAATTAAAAGACAAGTATTGAAGCAAAAAGCACCGTAGAAATACGGTGTTTTTTGTTACCCAAAACCTACAATTTCATACATAACCACAGGTTAGTACAAACACCTTATGCTATTTTTTGAAAGGCTTAGAACGAGGATTTTCCTTGATTTACGCTCCGAAAAGCAACACAAACAAGGTTTCAGTATCAATCTGTGGTTTTTTATATTTTCAGAGAAAAGGAGAACAAGAAATGATGAAACAGAATGAAAACGAAACGAATTTCAGCGTACCTCTTGAAATTATCAAGGCAAGTGAAATCGAGCCGAGAGAAGTTAAATGGCTGTGGTATCCGTATATTCCGTTTGGCAAGGTTACGCTGTTGCAGGGAGATCCGGGCGATGGAAAAAGCAAGTTAATGCTTTCCATCGCCGCCCTGCTCTCAAAGGGCGAACCTCTCCCCTTTACCGAAACGGAAGAAAACGAGCCTATGGCTATCATCTATCAGACAACGGAAGATGATGCAGATGATACCGTAGTACCCCGTTTCAATTCTGCCGACGGGAACGGAGAAAACCTAATCTTCATCAAGGAAGATGAAAAGACCTTGTCTTTCGGGGATAACCGTATTCGTGAAGCGATTGAAATGTACAATGCCAAACTTCTAATCCTTGACCCGTTGAGTTCCTATATCGGAGAGAACTGTTCTATGAACAATGCTAACGAAACACGAGCAGAGTTTAACCATCTGATAGCAGTTGCAAAAGATACGGGTTGTGCGATTGTCATTATTGCTCATATGAACAAGATGAAAGATAATAATCCACTCTACCGCACCAATGGCTCGATTGATATTGCGGGTGCTGCAAGAAGCATTCTTGCAATCACACGCACACCGAACAAGGAAGCACCTGCGGAAAGATATTTGGTGCAGGTGAAATCAAATCTTGCCCCGACAGGTTCGGCAATTCTTTTTGAGGTTGCCGAGAAAGGCGTGGACTTCATTTCCGAAATGGAGATGACAGCCGAAGAAGCGTTTTTATCTCTTTCGCCACAAATGGGCAGACCGAATGAAAAAGAGATGAAAGCAAAATCATTTCTCGTTGAAATGTTGCAGGGCGGAGAAATGCTTTCTTCGGATTGTGAAGAAAAACTTGAAGCCGCAGGGTTCAAGAAATCGACCATCAAAAAGGCAAAGAAAAACGCAGGAGTTATCTCAACGAAGAAAGGTTTTCTGTGGTATTGGTCTTTGCCGATGGGCGATATACCGAGAGAATAAAAAAAGATTGTCTGCTGATGGGACAGTCTGTTTTTATGATTGAGGTATCAAAGGAGGTCAAGGGGGAACACCCTTGCCCACGACATCTTTGCAGACGAAGTCTGAAAGTGTCATAGTGGGTTACACACATTCAAAGAATGTTGTGTAATGGCTTCGCCCTACCGAGAAAGGAGAACGAAAATGGCGAAAAACAACAAAGCGGATATGAGCTGTGCAAGGGTAAAAAAGTATTCCGCTTCTGATGTGAGCAAGGCGGAAAGGCATAACGAACGCAAAAATGAAACCTATGAAAATATGAATGTCATTGAAGAACGCATACCTTTTAATGTGCATTTCAAAAAGCCTTTTGCTCAGACCTATATGGAACAGTTAAAGCAAATGGAGGCGGATGGTTTGGTGTCGCTTCGGGGGTTGAGAAAGGACGCAACACTCTTTAACGAGATTGTGATTGATGTGAATACGATGTACTTTGAGCGTAACGGTGGCTATGAGTATGCAAAGCAGTTTTATGAAGAAGCCTATCATTTCATCGAGGAAAAATTCGGTGCTGACAATATCATATCGGCTGTAATGCACGCTGATGAAATCAATGTAGCTGCCACGGAGGAACTCGGAAAAGAGATTTACCATTATCATCTGCACGCTATGGTGTTGCCTGTGGTCGAGAAAGAAATCTTGTGGAGCAAGCGTTGCAAAGATGAAAAACTGCGAGGAACGGTTAAGGAAGTAGTCAATCAGATAAGCCATTCAAAGAAGTGGAAATCGGATATTCCGCTAACCGATGAAAAAGGTAATCCGTTATTGCGAAAGAATGGAAAGCCTATGTTCAGAGCCTCATACAGCATACTTCAAGATGAGTTGTTCAATTATATGACTGAGCAAGGATTTAAGGGATTTCAGCGTGGCGAATACGGAAGCACCGCCGAACACTTAACCTCTCTGCAATATCAAATCAAGCAGGACAAGGAACGCTTGGAGAAACTGCAACAGCATATTCAGAAAGAACAAGTGAAATATGAGCCTGCCCGTCATATCTCAAAGACCTTAAACGAGATTGACGGTATGGGACAGAAAACCTTTACAGGCAAGATGGCAATATCCAAAGAGGACTACTCACAACTGACTGCACTTGCCAAAGAGGGCATTACAAGTCGTGCCGAAATCAAGTCATTAGAGCAAAATGCAAATTATTACAGGCAGAAGTATTTTGACAGTGAAAACGCACTTGAAAGAATGAAAACCAAATACAACGAGCTGAAAGAAAAATGCAGACCTTTTCTTGAAGCATTGGAACACTTCCCCGAAGTTGCCAAACTTTTCACCGAAAAAGTAAGGCAGCTTTTTTCTTTTAAGGAAGCACAGGAACGAGCCGAAAAAGAAGCAAGGGAAAAAGAAAGACAAGAGCGTATCAAGGCTCGAAAAAACAAGCGTGGTATGGAAAGATAAACACTTCGACTATACTCACGACTTAATGACTTGTTGATATGTTACGGCTGATGATTTTTTCTTCGGCTGGTTATGGGACACTTGGAAACGAGTGTCCTTTTTTTTGAAAGGAAATGAAGCGATATGAAAGATAAAAATTCAAGTTATCCAGTAAAAATTGGAAACACAACCTTTATTGTATGCGTGAAGCAGTCTGAAAGTGCGAAAAAGGATTTGGATACGGTGTTTCAAGATATATGCAAACACGAGGCTTTGGGCGATTTTTTTACGGGCAAATCATTTAATTTAGAAAATCCACAAAAAGTATCTTGACAAACTCGACCCCGAAGGAACGGGTTACCGAGCAAAAACAAGGTTTGCAAAGTTTTTCAATTTACCTGAACTCATGTCAATGTTCAAAGAAGTTGCCGATATACGCACAGCCGATATGTTGGAACTTCCCGTGCCTAAAGCAAACTTCCACAATATTGCGGTCAAACCGTCAGAAATACAAAAAGAAATGGTAGCACAACTTGCCGAACGTGCCGAGAATGTACGCAAAGGAAATGTTGACGCAAGTGTTGACAATATGCTTAAAATTACTAATGACGGCAGGAAACTTGCACTTGATCAGCGTATGCTTAATGATATGCTTCCTGATTTCGAGGGCAGTAAAATTAACGCTTGTGTAGATAATGTATATCGGATTTGGAATGAAAATTCGGATAAAAAATCTGCTCAACTTATATTCTGTGATCTGTCTACTCCGAAGAATGATGGTGTATTTTCCGTTTATAACGACATCAGAAAAAAACTGATTGAGAGAGGTATCCCTGAAAGTGAAGTTAAATTTATACACGAAGCTGATACAGATGTTAAGAAGAAGGAACTTTTTCAAAAGGTACGTAAAGGCGAAGTCAGAGTATTGCTTGGATCTACTCAGAAGATGGGAGCCGGTACGAATGTGCAGGACAGGCTTATTGCACTACACGATGTGGATTGCCCGTGGCGTCCGTCAGACCTTGAGCAACGAGCCGGAAGAATTATTCGTCAGGGAAACTCAAATCCGGAGGTTGAAATCTATCGGTATGTTACGGAACAGACTTTTGATGCTTATCTTTATCAGCTTGTTGAAGGCAAACAGAAATTCGCCAGTCAGATTATGACGAGCAAATCACCTGTAAGGTCCGCTGATGATATAGATGAAACGGCTCTATCTTATGCGGAAATCAAAATGCTTGCAACCGGAAATCCGTACATTAAAGAAAAGATGGATTTAGATATTCAGATACAAAAGCTGAAGTTGCTGAAAGCTAACTATCTTTCTGAAAAGTACAACCTTGAGGACAAAATAATTAAATTCTATCCTCAGAAGATTGCATCGTTGACTAACACTATAAAGGCATTAGAACAGGATTTATCGACTGCAAAAGCACATCCGAAGCCTATTGATGATAGTTTTGTCGGTATGGAAATCAATGGCGAATACATTTCAGAAAAAGCTGATGCCGGAAAAGCTATTTTAGAATCCTGTAAGCAAATGAATAGCTCAGACCCGATAAAAATCGGTAAATACAGAGGCTTTGATATGGAACTTCAGTTTAGTTCAGGCATACTGCATTGTTATGAAATTGCATTAAAAGGTGCTACAACGCAAAAAGTATCGCTCGGTGATGATCCTAACGGTAATATAACCCGTATCGATAATGCAATAGGTCGTATCGCCGAACATATTGAAAATGCACAGGCAGAGCTGAAGAACATACAGACACAGTTTGAAACTGCTCAGATCGAGGTACAGAAACCTTTTGCACAGGAAGAAGAATTAAAGGCTAAAACAAAACGTCAGATAGAAGTTGAAAAGCTAATTTCTTCCGGCGAAAATGAGCCTGAGCAAAACGCTATATCTGATTATTACTACTTCTCTGCTACTGACGAACAGATAAATGCTTTAAACAATGCGTCTATTCCTTTTGAAAAGCAGACTAAAGCAGACGGTAGTATGGTTATTCGGGTTGCTACAGACGACAAATCTAAAGCTGAAGCTATTATGAACTCAAAAAACTTAATTTTATAGTTTTCTGATATTAAATGAAGCTGTGCGGTGTGTTTTCACACCGCACTATTGTTTGTGCTACAGGTAGCACAACTTGACTGAGAAAGGATTATAATATGGAAAAGTTGTCCACAGTTGATAAAATCGAATTGATAGCAAGATATGAAATAAGGCACAATACGCCCGAACCTGATCGTATCACAGAATGGTTCGGAGATTATGCAATGTATGCGTCAAAAAAGCTCGACAGAGAAGAAATGGATGATATTTTCGTTGCAAAATTCATTCCTTTGTTGCTCAATGAATGGTATATCGGTTTTCGTGGTGAAAAAAGCATAGAAAAGGAATTCTTTGAGCATATATCCCGTTTGAACTCCGAGTGCTTCAAAAACTCGCTTCCGAATAATCTTGAGGATTGGGAAAAAGCAATCATAAATGAATTGGAAGGCGTTAGTGAACAAGTAGCCTCCGGTAATATCCCCATATTACAAGAAAGAACAAAAATCTATATTGACATGGATGGAACAATAGCAAGGTTTCACGATGAAAATTTATACCTTGAACGAATGTTTGAAAAAGGTTTTTTTATTGATTTAAAGCCTTTTGAAAACGCCGTATACGCTATTGAACAATTGGTGAATGATAGTACGGCGGAGATTTTTATTTTATCTGCAACAGTAAACTCCTGCTCTTTGGATGAAAAGCAGAAATGGTTAGACAGATATTTGCCAAACATTGATAAAGAACACAGAATTTTTACTTCTCTGAATGTACCAAAGTCAGAAGCTATCGGTCATCGGCTCACCGATAAAGATATTCTGATAGACGATTATAATAAAAACTTGCTCGAATGGCAAAAGGCTGGCGGAACATCCGTCAAAGCTAAGAACAACATCAACCACAAAGGCTTGCACGGAGAACTTTGGAAAGGTGAGATTATTGATGTAGTGAACGGTGATATTTACAGCGATATTTGCAAATTGGCAAACGAGAATTACTATTATGCATATATCAGTGAGAATGATGTAGAGAAACTGAAACAATCAGGTATTTGCTATCATCTTCAGATGTCAGGCGACCGAATAATCGCAAAAGTCAGCATTGCTTACAAGCCAATTCTTGATAATATAGTCAATAGCAATCGATCAATCAAATGTGATACAGGTAGCACACCTAAAATGTAGAAAGAGGTGAAAAGCCGGTTATATGGAAATACAGTCAAAAGTTATAAAAAACACAGATAACAGTAGTCCGGTGAAAGCTTATGCCACGATTGTTTTAAATAACAACATTGCTATTCACGGATTTAGAATTATCGACATCGGTACCGATGATAACGATGCTATGTTTGTAGCAATGCCAAGCAACCGTAACAGTGACGGAAAATACTATGATATGGCATTTCCGACACGCTCGGAAGTTAAAGAGGATATAATCAATTCCGTTATCGGAAATTATGTAGACAACCCATCTTCCCTACCTGTTGAAAAATCACCTGTAGATATGAAAATCACCGTTAGGCTTCATAAAACAAAAGCATACGGTGATGAGGTTCCTGCTGTCGGTGAAATCAGATTGTCTGATAGCTTTGTTATCTCGGGAATAAAAATAATCTGCCGTGATGGGAACATAGACTATGAAATGCCAAAAATCAAGAGTAAAGATGGTAATTACTATAATATGGCAGTTCCTTTAAATGACCGTTTCGGACAATTACTCAAAGAAAAGGTGTTGTCTGAATACGGGCTGCTGTCTACTCAGATATTATGCGGGAACATTAACCATGCGGATTTGACGGCTGAAGGCGAAGTAGCATACAAGCTATTTAAAAACAATAGCATTGCTCAAAAAGTAATTAATCAGCTATCGGAACGTGAAATCAAATATTCCGCAAAAATCAATGCACGGGAAACTACAATATGTTTCTTGAAATCCGACTTTGAAACAGTGCGAGAAATATCTCTTAACGCCGCATCTGAAACAGAAAAAAGTCATCAAAAGCTTTAATGCTTGAAACCTGCCGCCGAACTGCAACAGAACAGGATATGATGTAGATTGTATCCGTAACAGGAGGTACTTATATGAATATAACAACAAGAGTAACAAAACTTGACAACCCGGAAAGTAAGTTAAAAGCGTTAGCCACTATTGTGCTCAACGGCAACTTTGCCGTTGGCGGTATCAAGGTGATCGAAACTGAAAAAGGAATGTATGTGGCTATGCCGAATCATCTCGGCAAAGATAAACAGTATTACGACGACTGCTATCCGGTGACCGCTGAAATGCGCAAAGCAATAAACAAGGCTGTAATGACAGCCTATGAAAACAATGCTACTGCTGTAATTAAAAGTGAGCCTGAAGCAATTGCTACAAAGGTCAAGGTTATTCCTAACAATAATCCTGACAGCAATCTTAAAGGATTCGCTCAGATAACAATGGATGATTGCTTTGTTGTGTCAGGTGTGAAAGTCTTTGACGGCGAAAACGGAATGTTTTTGCAGATGCCGCAGTATAAAAATTCAGCCGGTGAATACAAGAATGTTGCCAATCCGGTTACAAAGGAATTCCACGATGAACTGAGCAACAAGGTGATAGCTGCATATAAAAATGTTGCAACTACAGCAAATAAACAGCAGGAAACACAGACAACCGCAACAAGCGTGAAGCGTTAACAGATAATCGTTCGGCGGCAGTTTTCTATATATTATGTGCTACAGATAGCACAATGTAACAAGTTTGTAAAAATCGGCGAAACGCATAAAAAACAATACTATATTTTGTATATGTTTTTGTTATGTTTCGCTGGACTTTTGTCCGTTTTTATGGTACAATATACTTGAGGAAATAGTACCAAATCCCACAAAGGAGGACCCCAAAATGAAACGTAAACGTACCCACACCATACTCGCAACAATAACCCTTATCAGCGTAATACTGACCAGTGCTTGCACGGCAGGCAATGCAAGCAGCACAACGTCCTCCGTACCCGAAACGGCAGTTACAACTACCGCTCCGGCAGTGACGGGAACAGTGATGGATAGGATTGACGAGCCGAAAGCAGAAACAACTACTGCTCAGACCGCTACAGCTGCCACTACAAAACCGCAGGAAACAAAAAAGGTGGAAACGACAGCAGCAGCTACAGCAGTCACCACGGCAAAGCCAAAGCCGGCAACGACAACAACCGCCGCTACTACAAAGCCCGCTCCCGAATGGACAGAAACAAAGGCAAGCGGTACAAAGTACGTCAACACCGACTGCTACAGCCGTAAGAAAGCTGTACTCGGCGCAGAAACCGTAAAGCTGTACAGCGTGAACGATAAAGTCACGGTAACAGCCAAGACCGACACAGGCTACTTCAAACTTTCTGACGGTAGCTTTATACACGGTGACTATCTGAGCGACAGCAAGATTGTTATACAGACTACAACAACCACAAAGAAAGCTGAAGCACCTAAGCCTTCACAGACAACAACGAAGAAACAGGAAAGCAAGCCGAAGTCCATATATGAGTATCCATTCGACCTTGAAGCAATCCGACAGGTAATTATAAACGATGCAGTCAATAATTATGGCTTGGTATACGGAGAAAAAATAGTCAAGGACGAAAGTTCGTGGAGTGCCCCAACAGTCATTTCTAAAGATATGAATACAAATATCATAAAAAGAAATGTAAACGAAATTGCAGAAGCCAATTTTATTTGGTGCCAAATGAAAAAAGGCGATTACTTTAACGTATATATCGAAACCATACCGGATTTAAAGAAAGATGAAAGCGGTAACAGCATTGAGGGCTACGCAATATTCTTCTTAAGATAATTGCTTGACTTTTTCTCCAGAAGTGGTATAATAAAAACAAAGAGGGAACCATAGACGGTCGCTCCCTTTGGGTAATTGAAAATAATCGCCTTTAGTTAGCAGACCACAAGGCGATTATTTCTTTTTTATGAAAGATAATAATCCGAGAAGCATAACGGTAAATCCCGTCAGGAATATACCAATCTGAATGAGATTATCCAGTGTTATGTACATCAAGGGCTTCACCTCCTTTCACAATGTAATAACATTGTTTGGGAGCGTGAATGACCGCCTACTGTCCAAGGTTTCCCTCACTGAAAATTATAACATATGTTGACGCTATATGTCAACGAAAGAATATTAATAAGAGCTTTGAAAGTATTGATTCAAAGCTCTTTTTCTTTTTCTGAAAGTTAACTGAATATGAAAATCCAAAGCAGTCCACACCCGTAGGACTGCTTTTTTATATATATAAATACAAACCAAGAAAGGAAATCAGTATGAAAAACAAATTCAAAAAGCTGACCGGACTTTTCCTTGCAGCAGTTATAACATTAGTCGCTCTGCCGATTCAGACGCTTGCGTCAGAATGGGGAGTTGGCAATAATGTCTATGCGGCTATGCTCGGCAACTACATCGGCTCAGACGGCGGAACATACGGTGATAAGCGTAATTACACATACATCTATTACAAAGCCGACGGCGATGTTGCTACCGCTACAAGAGTAAAGAGCAATCACGCAAAGCTCGGTGTCAGCAAGAACGGCGTGACACAGCAGGCAATCTGCATCGAAGCAGGTGTGTCATACAGTACAGGAAGCTCCTATGTTGGCAAAGACACCAGTGATAGATATATGCAAAACTTGCCGCCTAATGTAAGTATCAGATTGAAATTTGCTTTACTTTGCGGTTTTAACAGCGATGTTAAAAAATCTCCTGTTGCCAACACAAACCTTGATGATTTCTCGTTCGCAACGCAGATAATCGTATGGGAAATACAGCAGCAGCTAAGAACGGGCTATAACAAGGGTGATTTAAAAGCGAACAAGTGGGGTACTCCTGCTACTGTTTATTATGAACAGCTGAAAGGCAGACCTGCTGAAAAGTGCTATGAGTATATCTTAAATAAAATGAAGGCATATTCAATTGTGCCAAGTTTTACAGATACGAATAAAGCATATGCTCCTACTCACACAATGGAATATAATTCTTCAACGAAGAAGTACAGTATTACACTGCCGGACAATAACAAGAGCAATATGCCGGCAAGTGCATTCAACATTCCCGGTGTCACAGTAACAAAGAGCGGATATGACTACACTTTCAGCACAACAAGCAAGATAAGCGGTACAAAGGTTTGTACATACAAGGCAAACCGTACTACAGGAAAACAGCTTGTTGTATGGAAATCAAGTGGCGGCGATTCTCAGACAATGGCTGACGGTATTGATGACCCTGTAAGATTTTACGCAAACTTTAAAACTTCCAATTTAGGCACAGCTCAGATCAAGAAAGTCTGGGAACACAATCACGATGCTTCAAGCACGAAAGCCGATAACAGCGACATCTATTTCACGATAAAGAATAGTTCGGGTTCGGCCGTGAAGGCTACTGGCAAGGCAGGCTCGTACACCTACTCTGCAAGCGGTTCCGTAACTAAGTTCAAGCTAAACAGCAGTAACACTTTTTTAGTAAAATCGTTACCTGCAGGAACGTATACCGTTACAGAACACGGAAATAATTCAGACGGCTCGATACCCTATTACACCCGTACAGGCGGTGTCAGCAAGACGGTAACAGTAACAGCAGGCGGCACAGGAACAGTTACTTTCAAAAACACGAGAAATACCGGTACGGGCAAGGTTATAAAGACCTGGATTGATACCAACGGTAACGCCATAGCCGCAAGCAACAACGTTGAAAGAAATAAGCAGATATATTTCCGCATCAAAAACGCTGACGGAAAATATATAACTGTCAACGGTACGAAGTACAGCGGCTCATATACGTTTACAGGAACATCGACTAAAGCTACATCGCTGTATGTTAATCCCAGTACAGGTACTTTCACTGTTTCCGACCTTCCGACCGGAAAGTACACCGTGTATGAGTATGGCTCTCCGGAGGGCTATTCGGTTAACAAAGCATATCAGACAATTACCATCTCAAGAGATAAAACATCGTCCGTGTCTTTCATAAACGGCGAGGACAGCGGTACCGCCAATATTAAAAAAATATGGCTGTCTGACGCTACATTGACCGCTACTCAGATAGCAAACCTCGAAAAGAATGTTTACTTTACTGTCAAGGACTCTGACGGTAAGTATATCAAGGTTACAGGCTCGGCAGGAGCGTATACTTATGCCGGCACTCAGACTACAGCGAACAATTTAAAACTCAGCGGAAGCAAGTTTAATGTAAGCAAGCTCCCTATGGGAACATACACTGTAACAGAGATTAATAACGCAAGCGGTTACAATCCGAAATCACAGACAAAGACAGTCACTATCGCCAATAAGGGCGAAACAAAAAGCGTATCTTTTACAAACAAATCAACACCTGTTGTTGTTATAAGAAAACATTTCTCTGATGAGGACAATCTGACAGAAGCACAGCTCAAAGAACAGTATGCTAAAGTTACCGTAAATCTGCAGGTGCTTGGCTTAAGCGGAAGTGTTTCCTCAAATCCGCCTGCAGGCTACTATGTAGAATTTACGGGTTCAAACGGTAATTACACATACAAGGGAATATTATCGCCAACCAAAACATCTGCTTCTGATTTAAAGCTGAATGAAAACGGCGAAATGACTATATCGTTCGGCGCTAACACCACTCCGTATTATCTGTCTGTCATTGAAACGTACAGCGGTACGGATTACGACGTTGATAATCGGGACCAGCGTATTGACCTGGGCAACGGTGATCCGAATGCTGTAATCGACCTTGATGACATTGAGCTTGACAATCAGCTTAAAACAGGATCTGTACAAATAGATAAGGAATTTTTGAACGAAAACGGTGCTATAGAAAATATCCCCGATGACAAACTTGCCGAGGTCGCTTTTAAAATCAAGCACAACGGCAAATATCTTACATTTACGGGTAGCGACGGTAACTACACATATAAAGGCGAGAACAACTCCGGCACTGAATTAAAGCTGAACAAAGCCACATATAACTTTATTGCAAATGAGCTTCCCGCAAGACAAGAATACACAGTGTATGAAGTAAGCGGTACAACAGGTTACAGCTTTAGCATTGATCCTGTGACATTCACGATCACACCTGCAGGCTCGGTAAAGAAAGTGTTCACCAACAAGGCAATGACGGGTACGATAAGTATTGTTAAGCACAGTGCAGACGGCGTTCTTTCCGGCTGGCAGTTCCGTGTTACAGGCACAGCCAAGACCGGACAGAGTTATGACAAGACCTTTATTACCGATGCAAATGGTAATATCACGATTTCTAATTTAAGAATCGGTGATTACAAGGTTACAGAGGTCAAGACAGGTAAAACGGTTGGTTACATTACCGAGGAAAGCAAAGACATTGAAGTCAGGACCGATACTGTAACAACAGTCAATATCGAGAACAAGCCGTATGCGAATATCGTTATCAACAAGGTTGACGCAAAGACAGGCGAAAAGGTAAGCGGTGCTACATTTGGTATTTACACAGATGCAGAATGTGAAATTCCGGCACAGGCATATACATCAGCTACAGACGGAACGTTGACAGACGCTGTAATCACAGAAAGTGCGACAGGCAAGTACACTTGCAATTTCCTGCCGATTGAGAGCAAGGATGGCACAAAGTATTATATCAAGGAGCTTACAGCTCCCGAAGGCTACTACCTTGATACAAACGTACACGCAGTAACACTTAAAACAGCAAACGCTACTGTATCGGTAAGCAACGAAATCGGAAAATCCGACTTTAACGAATATCCTTACGGTCACGGTGCTGTAATCAAGGAATGGAAACTTGATAACGGCACAGCAGATATGACAGCCGATGAAATCGCACAGATGAAAGCGGAGCTTGAAAAGAGCCTGTATTTCACTGTAAAGGACAGCAACGGCAAGTACATCACAGCTACAGGTGCAGACGGTGTATACACATATAACGGCGAAAGCGCATCGGAATTCAGATATACTCTGAAGAACAGCACATTTACAATCGCAGAACTGCCTACAGGTGACTATACCGTGACAGAATTCAGCACACTTTCCGATTACACAATCAAGTCGGAAAATCCCGTAAAGATAACTGTAGTAAGAAATCAGACAGCAACGGCAACGTTTGTAAACGAGCGTGACACAGGCACAGGCAAGGTTATAAAGGTATGGAAGCAGTTTGACACGATGACAGCCGCTGAACAGACTGAAATCGAAAAGAATGTATACTTTACCGTAACCGACAGCAATGGTGCTTATCTCAAGGTTAAGGAAAGCAACGATAGCTACATCTACTGTGGCACACAGAAAACAGAAACAAAATTTGCTCTGAAAAACGGTGCATTTGTAATCGCAGAACTGCCGACAGGCGAATACACGGTAACTGAGTTTAACAACGCAAAGGACTACAGCCCGAAGCAGCAGACTCAGAAAATAAAAATCACCAAGAATACAGCGGCAGTGCTGACATTTACAAACATCCGTGACACAGGCAACGCAAGTATCGTGAAGAAATGGACAAACCCCAACGGACTGACAACTGCTCAGAAGGCAGAGCTTGAAAAGAATGTTTACTTCACTGTAAAGAATGCTGACGGTGCATATTTAAAGGCTGTATCAAAGAACGGCAAGTATGTATATAACGGCAGTCAGACAGCAGAAGCACGTTTTATGCTGACAAACGGCAAGTTTGAACTTACAGAACTGCCGACCGGCAAGTACACGATAACCGAAATCAACAATGCAGAAGGTTATCTGCCTAAGACACAGGTCAAGACAATCACGGTAACTAAGGACGCAACTGCAAGTGCAGAGTTTGTCAATAAGGTTATTGTAGGAAATGTAACATTAACGAAAGTCGATGAGGACTATCCCGAAAATAAATTGACAGGTGCTGTATTTACAGTTTATAAATCGGACAAGAAAACCGTAGTCGGCACATTAAAGGAAACCGAAACAGGCGTGTACAGCCTTGAGGGACTTGTGTACGGCGAATACTATGTACAGGAAACAAAGGCTCCCGAATATTTCGTCCGTGATGTGAATTTCTACTATTTCCAGATTGTAAATGACGGCGAAACCGTAGAAGTTTCCAACGATGAGCTTGGCAAGGGTACGTTTATCAACTCACCTCAGAAGGGCGAAATCAAAATTGTAAAGACTTCATACGACAACAAGGTCGAAGGAATACATTTTGAAGTAACCGGAAAGACATACACAGGTCAGTCATTCAGTAAGATCTACACTACTGATGAGAACGGCATTATCCATATTACAGATCTAAGAGCCGGAGAATACAATATCCACGAAGTTGCAGATGACGCTTCTGCCGGCTATCTTTTACCGGATGATAAGCAGTTAACAATTGACCGTGACGGTGCAATGCTTGTTGCCAATATGCACAACAGCAAGCTACCGGACAATCCCCCGACAGGTGCAAGCGAGGACAGCTTTACGCAGACAGCGGCTGTCATCGTATCAATGGTAATGATGAGTGCGGCTGTTGTGCTTGTGTTCCCGTTATCGAAGCGTAAGAGAAAACGCTAAGCAGCATTAATATTTTATTGTCACCGGGCGGCAGAAAAGCTCTGCCGCCTTTGTGGTGGCGATTAAAGGAGGAGAAAGATGAAGAAGAATCAACCATATCATTCTCAGGTGCAACTACGGCTTACCAATCGTGATACCGGAGAGGTGATTTGCTTTAAATTCAAATCGGAATATTCGGATCCGAAAGTTATTTGTTGCTTTGCTATAAATGAACATCTTAAAGAGGGCGACTATTTGATAGAGATTATGTAAGAATGCTTGCTCGAAAACGTGCTACAGGTAGCACATTTAAAGGAGGACGTAATGGCAAATAAAAACAAATTGCGGCATAAGAACAGCAAATCCGTCTTAAAGACCGGTCTTATACTTATCTCCGTTATAGGTGTAATCACATTCCTGATTATATCTTACCTGATTTACAGCTTACAGTGCTACGCATACGACAACAACATATCATCGGATAATTTAAATTTGTCGGTGCTGATAAAATCTATGCCATATTGGACTAATCCAACTTTTACAGCACCTTTTGACATCGGTGCAATAATGCAAATGCACGGTTCTGTTTGGTATATTTACGTTGTTGCTTTGTCACTGCTTGCACTTATGCTATTCAGTAAAAATTACGATGATTACAAAGGCGTGGAAGCCGGAAGTGCCGATTGGGCAACTAAGCGTGACGAAAAGGACAACAGCGATGAAACCGGTATTCCAATCGGAAACAAGTTCTATGTTACCGTTAACAATCCGCATGGACGTTACTATGAACCGCATAATCTGAACGAAATACTAATCGGCGGTCCCGGTGCAGGAAAAACATTCAGAAAAATCAAACCTGATATTATTCAGATGTATGGAAGCTATGTTGTGACCGATCCCAAAGGTGAGCTTTACAGAGATACTGCAAAGCTACTTATGGATAATGGTTACAAGGTGCGTGTGTTTAATCTGATAAACATCAAAAAGACCAACGCATACAATCCGTTTGTTTATATCAATGATGAGCAGGATATTGTTGTTTTGGCAAACACCTTTATTAACGCCTCTGCCGGCGACGATGATAAAGAAGATTTCTGGTCGGGGTCTGCAAAGTCATTGTTGACTGCGATAATGATATATCTTTGGAAAGCTGAAGGCGAGGTGAAATGCTTTGGTCGTGTAGTCAGACTGCTTAACAGTATCACATATAAAAATGGAAGAATAGACGAATTGTGCGAATTGGCTCGTTGCCTTAATAAACACTCAATCGAGCATCCTTGTGATGCTGCTACAATTAACTGGAACGGTATTAAAGGCACTCCCGAAGAAACGATGGGCGGCATAGCTAAAACGTTGTCTACTCGTCTTGACTTATGGGCAGTAGAAGATGTCAACGACCTGACTGTAATTGATGAAATGGACTTTGATAACATCGGCGTTGAAAAGACGGCTATATTTCTGATAGTTCCTCCTGCTGATACAACGTACAAGGCTATTTGCAATATGTTCTATTCACAGCTTTTCTCTCGACTGATGTACTGTGCTAATTTCAAGCATAACGGCAGATTGCCATTGCTCGTGTCAGTCGAACTTGACGAGTTTGCAAATATAGGACGGATACCGAATTTCGATAAAATCACTGCCGTTATACGTTCAAACAACATCAGGGTTTGCGTTGTCTTGCAGTCGCTTCCTCAACTAAAGGCTTTGTATAAGGATAACTGGGAAAGTATTATAGGTAACTGTTCCTTATTTACTTACCTCGGTGCACCGGACTTGGAAACTCGAAAGTACATTGTTGAAAAGTTGGACAAGACAACTGTACGAATTGATACGAAAGGTCACAGTCAGGGAACGACAAGCGGCGGAAGTAGTTCTGACAATGAAAGTTATCAGGGACGTGACTTGCTGACTACATCGGAGCTGTTACGAGCATTCAGAGCTTCACCGAAAATCAAAAAGAAATACGGCGGTTATATGATCGAGTTTCTCGACGAATATCCGCCGTTTTGGTTATATAAGTTTGACACATTATCACATCCGCTTATCAGTAAAGTCGGTAGCTCTTTTCCGAGCGGAATACCAAACAATACCGATATAAATGAGATGTATTCTGATAATGAGCAAATACAGAAACTCAAGGAGGTGAAAACAAAAATGGCACAGCTTATGGAACAGTCAGTGTCAGAAGAAAAAGCAATGCGTGAGCAGTCCGAGCAGAAACAGGCGGAACAAGAACGTGTCGAACAAGCAGAACTACAGCGACAGTTTGAAGAAGCCGCAAGAGATGCTCAGCTTAGTGAACATCAGAGCGTGCTTGCTGAAATCGACGAAGAAGAATTGATAGCCGATTATGAAATTCCGACTATCGACGAATTTATAGGATAGGAGGTATCTATATGGCACCAATGTTAGAAGATGAGATAATGCACGACACCGAAAAAATGAACAGTAAAGTTGCCGGCATAGTTCGTACAGGCAAACAGATATATGACTTCATCGAACAGTTGAAAGCAAAAAACACTGCTCCGGGAATTTCAGATAATAGTTTACCATTTTCTTTTTCCGGTCAGATTACCGACCTCAGCTATTTCAATACAAGTGATATTTTGCCGAAAGAGGTTATCGAAAATATCCCTGACGCAGAACTTAAAGAAGCTGTCATATCCAATCTCGAATTGGCGGAAAAGCAGGGATTGATTAATGTCAATCTTGATAGCGGTAATATAACTCTGACAGACAGCGGCAGAGAATATATCAGTAATCCTAACTTTATTAGTGCGGCTAACATTAACAAGGCACATTCTGCTATTCGTGCAATGGAAATACAGCACGGATTAGAAAGCGATACAGTAAGATATGGCGTTACGCTTGAAGGCACCGATCGTGATCTTCAATTTTTCCGATTTGCTTCTAATCTTGATCTTGAAGAAGTCACACTTTCACCCGATAAGAAAGCGGCTCTGCAAGTTATGGAGAACATATCCAAATGGGAAAAAGACGGACTTATTCAATACAATTCAGAAAATACAAGCATATCGCTTACAAAGCTCGGTCAGAAAAAGCTATACAGCGATTTGGCAGATGGTGTTGATATGATTGATGAGTCAGTGATAACACCTAAAAATCTTTCCGCCGGCAGATTATCAAATGTGAGTGGTGTGACAGCTCAAACAACCTCACAAGCTGCCGCACAGGCTACACAGGTTACAGCCACTGCCGCAACACAAGCTACTACAGCCGGCGCAACTCAGGCAGCTACTACAGCCACCACTGCTACCGCAACAGCGGCTTCGTCGGCTGTACCGGTTGCCGGTGCAGTAGTGGTTACAACAAAAGTCGTTTCAGATACGGCTAAAAAAATATCAGATGCGATAATTCGCAGATAAGGAGATTTTATTATGAAAAAGGCATTCAGAAAAATAACAAAGGCAATTTCAATCACAACCACAATCCTTCTTTCAAGCGTATTCCTTGCGTTTTCAGCATTTGCCGAAGGTGGTGGCATTGGCGATGCACCCTCTTCTGTAAACACTGCTACATACAAGACCCTTGTAACACTCGTTTTTTGGGTTGTACGCATAGTCGTGCTCGGTTTAACTGCAATACCGGGACTGGTTAAGATTGCACAGGGCGTCGGAAATGAGGATGTGCGTGAACGCAACGGCGGCATATCGCTATTGGTAATCGGCGGTGCTCTTTTTGCGGCAACATTTGCGATTGAGGCTTTATTCTAAGAGAGGTAGATATGAAAAAAATCAGCATCTTTCTTATATGCAGTCTGCTGATGATTTTCGGTTTATCATTTTCTGCCTGTGCGGATGCAGTAACAACCGGTGGAGTAACAGCAACAGCTGTTGCTCCAAGAGCGGTTGACAGCTCAGGAAATATAATTGATGTATCAGAAAATATAAACCACGTTGAACATACGGCTTTTGCAAAAGCAAACGCCACAACGACAGAAACCACCACCACTAAGCCTGCATATAATCAAGAAGAAATGAAAAAAGATCTTGAAGACCTTGGTAAAGAAGATATGGCAGCTTCGGCAGTAGGTATCTTTGCTTGGGTAAAAGGTCTTGTTGACTGGACACAAGGTATTATAAACACACTGGGAATATACATTAAAGCCGGAATAGATAGTCCTTGGGGATTCGATCTTAACGGTTTCGTTGATTTATTTGCACCGTTTTTCAAAACTATCGGATATGGCATACTTGTACTGCTGTTCGGAATTAATTTAATTCATTCTGCTATGCAGTTTGAATTAGTTAATTACAAAGGTGTTATAAAAATTCTTGTAGGGCTTTTATTGGCAAAATTATGGGTAGATTTATCAACAGATATTTGTATAGCCATTATCGATACCTGTACAGATATTGCGTCAAGTGTATTTACAAGTGCTGATGAAATGATAGTTTTTCCGTCATTTGATACGCTTAAAAGCACTGATACGGGATTATGGATTATCGGCGAACTGCTTAATCAGCTATTGGATATTGTATTGCTTGCTCCAATTATAATCGTCGCCTTAGCAATATTAATTATATGCGGGCTCATAATGATAAAATTAATGCTCCGTACTTTTGAGTTGGCACTATATTGCAGTGTATCGCCTGCTTTTTTTGCATGCCTGTTAGGTGATGCGACAAAGGGATATTTTAAGCGCTTTATTGACGGCTTGCTCAGCTCGGCGCTCTCGCTTGTATATATGGGATTAATATATCTTGCAGGATCGTACTGGTGCAAAGTTCTCACAATGAATAATGTAGGTGTAGATTCGCCTATGGACGTCTTGGTTTGGCTGTCTTCGGCCGGACCGAAAGTTTTAGTAGTGCTTGCTATGGGATTTTTAATCTTAAAGCCACCGCTTGCATTACGTCAGCTTACAGGAGGTTCTTAATGATAAAATGCAAAGTAACAAAGAAAATTATGCAGGAACCCGGAACTGTAATGGGCTTCTCAATAGGGCAGGTGATAATGCTGATTGTAGGATGTGCTGCTACAATCGGCACGTTGCTTTTGCTGTGGCTGGTACTGAAAATCAACATTGATATAATTATGTGGGTCGTATTTTTGGAACTCGTTTTATTCATCGGACTTGGAGTAGTCCGTATTCAAGGGTTGACTGTATTGCGATTTATTGCTTCAAATCCCACAAAAAAGCGACCGTTTGACAGTAAAGGAGTATTCAGTGATGTCGATAATCGATAATTTATTTAACGGCTGGGCTAAAAAGAATGTGCCGTTTGGTTATGAAAAACGAATTGTTATGCCAAAATCCGCACAGGATACAATACCATTTTATGAAGTGTACGATAATGGGTTGTTTCTTACCGGAACAAACACATTTACATTGATATTCGCATTTTCAAATATAGATTATTCTTTGCTCCGTGACAAAGAGCAAGAAGAAACCTATCAGCGTTATCAGCGTTTATTGAATGCACTTCCGGTCGAAATCAACTTTCAGGAATTTATTATGAATTCTTCTGTTAATACCGCAAAGCTCAGGGATATACTGATAAGCAACAATGAAGAGATCTCCGGTGATTTACTGGATGATTACAATAAAAATCTTGAAACGTATATCACAAAGTCCGAAGACGCAACAAGTGAGAAAATAACTCTTGTTGCAATGTCGTACACGCCTAACGAAACCGTAGATAATGTAAACATACTGTTTCGTTACTATCGGGAATTGCAAAATTTCTATGCGGCAATGGGCAGTGAAACGCATCAGCTTATGCCCGAAGAAGTTTTCGCAATTCTTTACGAATATTATCATCCGTTTGATAATACCGAATTTCTGTTGCCATCCGATATATATTCACGTGGCGGATCCATAAAGGACTATATTGCACCATCAATGTTTGCATTCCGCCCCAAAGAAATTGAAATCGGTAATTCGTATACAAGAATAATGTATATGGCTCGATATGACCGCACGTTAGACGACGAGTTTATAAGAGATATTCTTGATAACAATTGTAAAGTTGCCGTTTCAAAGCATATCAGGCATATAGACAAATCCGAAGCACAGGATAAGGTTAAAGACAACATATACTCACATCAAGGCAAAATTCAGGCACGCCTTGAAAAGAATCATAAAAAAGGTCTTAATTTTGTGCCATATCATTGGATGGAGCGTGAGCGTGAGCTTGAGGATTTGCAGGAGCGACTTTCCGATACAAACTGTGAGCTTTTCAAGATAGGCGTATATATCTCACTGTCTGCGGCTACAAAAGATGAGCTTGACGAGCTGACAGAAGCAATACGCTCTAAAGGTAAAAAACATCAGGTAGTTATTGATTGTTTGGTGCGTCAGCAGGAAAAAGCGCTTAATTCCGTCTTACCGTTTGGAATAAATCATTTTGATACCGCCAACGGAAACAGCGTTAACACTTATGTGTTATCGGATGCCGCAGGTATACTGATACCATTTTCTGCACGGTCATATTTTTCAGACACCGGTCTTTGCTACGGTATGAACAAGCATACAAACGCTATCATTGTTCTTGATCGAGCAGAAGAAATGAACGCTAACGGCTTCATTCTCGGTACATCGGGTTCGGGCAAATCTATGTACTGTAAATCCGAAATCATAGATACCATCATACGCTACCCGAAGTCAGAAAAGATAATTATAGATCCTGACGGAGAATACTATCCTATCATCAAACAGTTTGGCGGAGATACGCTAAAATTATCGGCTGATTCCGAAACGAAGATTAACATATTCGACACTGATATAAACATCAGCGAAAACGGCACTTCTGCCGTTGCAATGAAATCTGAACTGATTATGTCAATCATAGAAACAGCACGAGGCTTTCCCCTGTCTGCGGCAGATAAGTCAATCATCGACAGTTGCGTCAAAGAAGTTTACGCTGATTATGTGCTTAATAACGGTAATCCGGAATTCATACCTACGTTTGTTGATTTTTATAATGCTCTTATAAACAAAAAGCTACCTGAAGCAGATCAGATAGCTCTTGACATTGAGCTGTATGTTAACGGCAGTTTTAATACGTTTTCGGGCAAAACAAACATTCATACGGATAACAAATTGTTATCAATTGATATATCCGATATGGGCGAGCAGTTGCGTCCTGTAGGCTTGCAGGTTATTCTTGAGTATATATGGCAACGTGTTCGTGACAACAGAACAAAGGGCGTTCAGACTTGGGTATGGGTCGATGAATTCTCAATAATGTTCAACGATGGCAACGACAAAGAAACAGTGCGTTCTGCCGACTTCTTTCAAAAGGTTTTCAAACGTATAAGAAAATACGGCGGTATTCCTACAGGAATAACTCAAAATATTACTGAAGTGCTTGAATCGGGTCAGGCGAGACTTATGCTGTCAAACTCAGAGTTTGTTGTTTTGCTTCAGCAGAAGAAAACCGACCTTGATAAGGTGATAGAGCTGTTCAACTTATCTCCGTCACAATCAAGCTACTTGAAGACCGGCGAAAAAGGCACAGGACTGATTGTAAGCGGTAAAAAGATTATACCGTTTGACAGGCGTATATCAAAAGACAGTTCTATCTATAATCTTTGTCAGACTGATTTTAGGAGAGATGTTACATGAAGAAATTCCAATTGAAATACTCTGCACCTAAAACAAAGGTCAACTCCGCCGGAAATGTTGAGCAACAAAATCAGAAAAAACCGGACCGTTATTGTGATACCTGTAGCACAATAACGGATATAATAAGCAAAGAACCGCAATCGGAAGAAAAAAGTTATAAACTGACAGGTTCGGCACTGTTTAATAAGATGTTTTCGGATATAAAAAAAGCTCATATCCCTGTATGCTCATTTTCCGTTTACGATAGTGATTTTACTTTCTGTTACGGAAATGTGATAAACAACCGAGCTGTCCTTCTGAATTATTATTCATTATCATCAGTTGCCGTTATCACGGCGGCTGATGGTATTCTTTCAGATCCGGCTCTGCGTTCTCGGCTTGTTTACAGGCTTTACCTTTCGACAAACAGCTATCTTATGATTATATTTGATTCGTTTGCTTACGAAACATTTAAAGATGAAAATCTAAAGATTATATCATCAATGCTTGATGAATTGAAAATTACACTAATACAGCAGAAGGCGGTGAATAAATGAACCTCGTTATAATTGCGGGAAAACGCAGTGTGCGTCCTCTTGAAACGGCTCTAAAAAAATCGGAGCAAACTGTAACAGTGGGTAAATATACTGCTGTCAAGCCGAATACTGCGGCTGAAATATTCGAAAAATACCGTCCTCACGGTATTTTGATCAGTGATGATGCTGCGTCAAAAGGCGTGTCGCTGATAGACTTTCTTAGCATTGTAAAAATGCGTTACGGCTATATGCGTGTTATATTTGTTTGCAATAACACCGATAGCTTTAACAAATACGCCTCTGCTTTATATTCGATAGGCGTATATGATATTGTTATGGGCTATGATCCTGCCGCTATAGATAATGCTATTTTATTTCCCAAAACGGATAAGCCTGATATTTTGATGTCAGAAAAGCCTTGTGATACCGAAATACATTATCCTAATCGGCAATTCTGCGAATACAGCAATTCCTTCGGAAGTATGAATTTGAACTATAAAGGTGCTTGTGACAGCTCTTATTCGGGACAAACAGTGCGGCGATTAGATGAAAGCTATGAACGAATCCAAAGAGGAAATGTTATTATATCGGTATTCGGCTATTATTCTCGTTGCGGATGCACATATACAGCATTTGACCTTGCGTTTTACTTGCGCAAATATGAAAATGCAAAGGTGTGCGTAATTACATCAGTGACAGAAGAATTGTGTAACTATTTTACGGTTGATATTAATGCAGTTAATCAGAACGGTTTGAACATTGATGATGTGGTTATCTATTCGGACTTCAATAAGATAAGCGGAACTTTTGATTATATCATCTGTGATGACAGCACTAAGTATAACAATAATGCGTACATACACATTTTGCTGTGCTCAGCGGCAGATTGGGATATGCCAATTTTAACGAATTATATCAACGATGTTATTCTTCCAAATAAGGTAGACGTAAATCTATGCTTTTTCCCCGTAACGACGAATAAGTTTATTTCCATTAATAAACAGTTGATTAAGTCGGGATTTAAAGCGTATATGCTCGAGCCTTCGGACAACTGGATGGCAACCAACGCAAATAACAATAACGTTTACAGCAACATTCTAAAAGCCTATATTATAAGTTGATTGTGCTACAGGTAGCACAATCCGGAAAGGAGAAATTATGATAGTAATTTATGCCGAAAAATACAGCCTCGGTCGGACAATAGCCGAGGCTTTAGGTGCATACAAAAAAACAGTGAATCCTAAGGAACCGTCTATTGCACACTGGGACTTAAATCTTAACGGTGAGCAAGCAATTCTTTGTCACGGTGCCGGTCACTTATGCGGTTTAGCTCCGGCTGAAGATTATGACGAACGTTATAAATTCTGGAGCTTCGATAATTACCCGATTATACCCGAACATTTTATTACAAGAGTAAAAGATAATAATTATTCCAGGCTTGCTTGTGATTATGTTAAGCAGTTCTTTGATAAGGCGGATCTGATAATCAATGCCACTGACGCAGACCGTGAAGGTGAATTGATTTTTGCATATTTATATGAAGTCTTACATTGCACAGTACCATACAAAAGAGTGTGGATAACAGATTTAACGCCTTGTAAAATCAGAAAAGCATTTGCCGAGTTGCGGTCAGCTCAAGAGATGAAGCCGCTTGAAAATGCAGGACGCATACGGTCCGCAACAGACTGGCTTGTGGGCATTAACACATCTGTTGCAGCCACATTGAAATTCGGCGGAGCTGACAATGTGTTCGCCTGCGGACGTGTAAAAATGCCGACGCTTGCAATGATTGTTAAGCGTGAACGGGAAATAAGAAATTATATTAAAAAGCCGTTTTATAAAATAGTTGCCAATATCGAAGCAAATGACGGTGCAAAGTTTACTGCTGAAGCAGCAGATAAATACGATACCGAAACGGCGGCAAAGACTGCTATAGATGAAATTAAATCAAATACAGCAAAAGCGATTAAAGTCGAGGTATCGCAAAAGCAGACAGCCGCACCGCTTTTATATAACACTACACATTTGCTTGCAGATTTATCAAAGTGTACGGATCTCACAATTGATATGCTTACAAAGCTCGTTCAGAGCTTGTACGAAAACAGATTGATAACATATCCACGTACAAGCTCAGAGCATCTTACAGACGCAATGAAAGATGAAACGGTAAAGATAATAAAGCTACTGTTTGAAATGCCCGAATTTGCTAAATATGCTATTCCTGTTGACAAATTTGCACCCTGTACACGTCGGCATTATGATGACAGCAAAGTTGATTCGCACACCGCTATTACACCGACCGCTCTTGTGCCGAATGATTTAAGCGGTATGTCGGAAAATGAGCGCAAGGCATATACTTTACTTGCATTATCAATTATCCGTACCGTTTATCCGAAAGCAGTCACAGAAAACATCAAAGCTGTTTTTCAAATTGATAATCAGCTGTTTACAGCAATCGGAACGAATATAATCAATCCCGGTTGGTTTGCCGTTGATGCAACGCCGGAGGTAACCGGGTTGCCCGAAATCGGCAGTCCTTTCCGTCACACGTTAAATTATATATGAGCAGGGATCTTTACTG
>OLPF01000783.1_pt1 | contig 30663 bp, 29 predicted proteins | sample 1673121 | NCBI WGS metagenome assembly OLPF01 (sample SAMEA3136756, study PRJEB25190) | human gut metagenome
AGACCTCACCAACTTTTTGAAAAAAGTTGGATCAAAAACTTTTAACTATCGTTATAGAAAGCCTTGTGTTTACTCTCTCTCAAAATGCTTTGCGACCGTCTGCAAGTACTCGATGATCGGCAAATGCTGCGGACATACACCCTCGCACTGGCCACACTGAATGCACGCGCTCGCTTTGCCGAAGTGCTTTGCGACGTTCTCGTAATACTCGCTCTGCGGCGTCCAGCCCTCGTCCGGAGTGATTCCCCTGCCGCGCAGCTCCTGCATATCGGCGTTGTACAGCGAGAAATACTTCGGGATTGCAATCTGCATCGGGCAGCCGTCCGTGCAGTACGAACAGCCCGTACACGGAATATCGATGCTCGCGTTGATGATGTCCGTCGCCTTTTTGATGAGCGCTTTTTCCTCATCGTTCAGCGGCTTAAAATCCTGCATGTACGATGTGTTGTCCAAAAGCTGGTCCATATCGCTCATGCCGGAAAGCACGATCTTCACGTTCGGCAGGCTCGCTGCGAAACGAATTGCCCAAGACGGTACGGAAGCTTCTGAATTATAGTCCTTAAACAGCTTCGTCACTTCTTCCGGCACGTTTGCGAGCGTGCCGCCCTTCACCGGCTCCATGACGAATACCGGCACGCCGTGCTTTTCGGCAACTTCATAGCATTTTCTGGACTGCACACCGGCGCTTTCCCAGTCGAGGTAGTTGAGCTGTAACTGCACAAACTCAAACTCCGGGTACGTGGTCAGCACTTCGTCCAACAGCTCCGGGCCGTCGTGGAACGAGAAGCCGATGTGCTTTACAAGGCCCTTTTCTTTCTTGTCGCGGATCCAGCCGAAGCAATCAAACTTATTGTACGTCTCAATGCTGTGGCTGTTGATGTCGTGGATGAGGTAGTAATCAAAATATGTTACGCCCGTCTTTTCCATCTGCTCATTAAAAATGCGGTCGCGGTCTTCAAACGAATTCACGAATGACGAATGCAGCTTTGTCGTCAGCGTGAAGCTGTCGCGCGGATGGCGGGAAACAAGTGCTTCCTTCACGGCGTTTTCGCTCTTGAATGCGCAGTACATCCACGCCGTGTCAAAATACGTGAAGCCGCGCTCGATGAACGTATCCACCATTTTCTTGACCTGCTCAATGTCAATCTTGCCCGGGTCGTTCGGGTCCAGAGACGGCAGACGCATGAGGCCGAAGCCTAATTTCTTTCCAGACATTTTACTCATACTCCTTATGTAAAAAATTCCAAGCATTTTGCTTCCTATATCTTACAACTTAAAGTATACTCTAAGTCAAGCTTTTTTGTAAAATTATTTTTCCGCCTCGAAATATTCCTCCCGCAGTAGCGAAAACTGCATGTCGTCGCGGATTTCGCTTTCTGACGTACGCACGCAGCGGCGGATACACCCTTCATACACAAACCCCAAGGATCTCAGCAACTTTTCCGAAGCAATATTCCCCGTGAAAACACGCGCTGCTACAACTTCCAAATCTTCTTCGGTGAATAGTTCATGCAGCACAGTCCGCAGTGCTTCTTTCATATAGCCCTGCCGCGTATATTGCTCCCCGAGATAATACGAAAGACATCTCGAGCGCACATTGAACCGAACGCCGTCCTCCTCCGCCGCAATCATACCAAGCAAAGCGCCGTCCTCTTTTCGCTCAATATACCATGTGTTTTCATAATCGATTTCCCTATGAATCAAATGAACCATCTGCTCTTTATCAACCACTTCCATTACGTTGTTTTTCATTACGAAAGCGCTGTTGCGTATGGCCATGATCTCCGCCGCATCTCTCTCCCGCGGCGTGCGCAGTAAAAGTCTTTCTGTGTGCAGTTCTCTCATATTTTCCCTGCCTTTCTTTGCCGTGTGTACGTATTTCGGATAAAAAACACCCTTTCCTCCATGAACCACGGAAGAAAGGGTGCGAAAATCAATTCAGTCTTTTGCTGCATGATGCAGCGTCAAAACACCTGATTTTTCCAGCGCCTAAGCCGAAATTAGATCTCAGCGAAGTACTTGATGGTTCTGACCATCTGGCTGGTGTAGGAGTTCTCGTTGTCGTACCAAGAAACAACCTGAACCTCATAGAGGTCGTCAGCAATCTTGGAGACCATCGTCTGGGTAGCATCGAACAGGGAACCGAATCTCATGCCGATAACATCGGAAGAAACGATCGGATCGCAGTTGTAGCCGAAGCTCTCAGAGGAAGCTGCCTTCATAGCTGCGTTGATGCCGTCGACGGTTACGTCAGCGCCCTTAACAACAGCGGTGAGGATGGTGGTGGAACCGGTCGGAACCGGAACACGCTGTGCGGAACCGATGAGCTTACCGTTCAGCTCCGGGATAACAAGGCCGATAGCCTTTGCAGCGCCCGTGGAGTTCGGAACGATGTTAGCAGCGCCGGCACGTGCACGGCGGAGGTCACCCTTTCTGTGCGGGCCGTCGAGGATCATCTGGTCGCCGGTGTAAGCGTGGATCGTGCTCATGATGCCGCTCTGGATCGGAGCATAATCGTTCAGTGCCTTCGCCATCGGAGCGAGGCAGTTCGTGGTGCAGGAAGCAGCGGAGATGATGGTGTCATCAGCCGTCAGGGTCTTCTCGTTTACGCTGTAAACGATCGTCGGGAGATCGTTGCCTGCCGGAGCGGAAATAACGACCTTCTTTGCGCCTGCGTCGATGTGAGCCTGGCTCTTAGCCTTAGAGGTGTAGAAGCCGGTGCACTCGAGAACAACGTCAACACCGATCTCGCCCCACGGAAGGTCCTTAGCGTCCTTCTCAGCGTAGATCTTCAGGGTCTTGCCGTCAACTGTGATGGTGTTAGCCTCGTCGTCAGCGGAAACCGTGTGGAGAGCTTCGCCGATCTTGCCGCAGTAACCGCCCTGTGCGGTGTCATACTTGAGCAGGTGAGCCAGCATGGAGGGCTTCGTCAGATCGTTGATCGCAACGACCTCATAACCCTCAGCGCCGAACATCTGTCTGAACGCCAGACGGCCGATACGGCCGAAACCATTGATTGCAACTTTAACTGCCATGATTGTATACCTCCTGATAATTGTGGATGCATAATTTGCAATTCTATTTTATAGCATTTCGCAGGATTTTACAAGGGCTAACTGCTAAAAATGCAAACTTTTTCCGTAATTTTCAGAAAATTCACGCGTTTCCCGTGTCTTTTAAAGCATTTTCTTCTAAATTGCTCTCCGCTTTCGCAGATGCGCGCTGCCCGCTCACCGTAAGCAGCAGGCAAAGGCTGTGAACAGAAAGGCACAGCATCGCAAGCTGGATCACATACGGCATCTCCGTCGCATACCCGCGCCCCGCAATGATGAGCACCGTGTTCGAGATCACATACGTCATCCAAAGCACCGCCGCCGGCAGGCCGAACACATACGTGCTGCGCAGCGCCTTTTTGCCGCCCGCGCCGGAGAGCAGCTTGCCTTCGGAAAGCAGGAACAGCAGCATCATCGCACCGCCACCCACGGTAAAGATATTCTCCTCCGTCGTCGCCACGGCGGAATACGTCATGAACGTCACGATCATATACGAAATGCCCCAAACGGAACCGATGGCCCAAAGCCCGCCCGTGCCGCTCGGGAAGCCCTCGCCCGTCAGCCATATAATGGAAAAAATGAGAGAAACGATCGCGAAAAGCAACGTTAAGACCGCAAACGGCAAATGCGTCGTCACATGCGAAGCCTGCACAAAGTAGGTCGGCTGATTGTTGCGGTATAAGTAAAAGTCCCGCAGAAGCGCTGCCGCACACAAAAACAAAAATACACACATCAGAAGCGCAGAAGCACCCGCCGCCGCATTTTTTTTCGTCTCTATGCGCGCGCAAAGCTTTTTGTCCACACGGCACAAAAGCATGCAGAGAAGCGATACGCCGATCGCCGCACCGCAGTAAATATACGTCAACAGTCCGCTGTCCGTCACAAAGCCCGTGTCATAATCAAAAAAGCAGAGCATCTGCACGCAGCGCAGCGCAGCCGCCGCAAAGAGGCCGATTCCTGCCAAAACAAACGCCAATTTCACTTTCTTATTCATATATCATACACCGCCCACGCCCTCGGGGCTTTCCTTTCATCGATTCATTCGCCGTCCGAATTTGCGGCACATCGGTTCACTGTGTTTTATTTTAGCACATTCCGCCTAAGATGAAAACACCCCGCAAAAAAGATTTTTAATTTCCTGTTGACAACAAACTTTCAAGTGATTATAATATATGCCAGAGTAAACAATTAAGCGCATGATTGTTTACATAGGAGCAGATTCGATTCTGCTGTACGGCGGGGCCTTCTCCCCGCGAAAACAGATGAAAGGATGGTAACAATGCACGATCATGAAAAAGAGCCCATCGGCCATGCATTGCATGTGCTGGATACCACCATGCGCCGGTATATTGATACGTATTCCCATAAAAAGGAACACGAAAACCTCACCGGCACAAACACATGGGTCATCCAGTTCATCGCCGATCACAAAGACGGGCCCGTGTATTTGCGCGATATTGAGCGCCGCTTCGGCATTACGCGTTCCACCGCCTCCAAAGTGGTGGATATGCTTGTGCGAAACGGTTTTGTGGAGCGCCATACCGGCGAAACGGACGCCCGCCTGCGTCGTCTGACCCTGACGGAAAAGTCAGAAAACCTTTTGGCCGATATCCGCGCCGACCACGAAGCAATGGAAGCCGTTTTAACGAAAGGCTTCACGCAAAATGAAAAAGAAACCATGCTCACTTATTTACGGCGCGCAAAAATAAATGTAGATGCTGCCTTTGCCGAAAAGCAGCAAAAGAAAGAAAGGAGCGGTGCAGATGGTTAAAAAACTGATGGAAAGCATCCGCGAACAGAAAAAGAATTCCATATTGGCCATGGTCACCATCAGCGGTGAGGTCGTCTTCGAGGTCATCATCCCGCTTTTAATGGCGAATCTCATCGATTACGGCATTGACATGGGCGATATGGGGTACATTGTCAAAATGGGCATTGTCCTGTTGCTCTCCGCACTGGGTCAGCTTTTCTGCGGTGCCATTTCCGGTAAATTCGCAGCCATTGCCTCCAGTGGCTTTGCCCGCAACCTGCGCCACGACATGTTCTACAAGGTGCAGAATTATTCATTCTCAAACATCGATAAGTTTTCCACCGCAAGTATCGTCACGCGTCTGACAACAGACGTTACGAATCTGCAAAACACTTACCAAATGATCATCCGCATGGCGGTACGCAGCCCGCTTATGGCGATCTTCTCGCTTGTCGCGGCATTCGGCATCGACGCCAAGCTCTCGCTTATCTTCCTTGCCATCATCCCGGTGCTCATTCTCGGCCTGTACTTCATCATGACGAGAACGCACCCGATCTTCGAGCGCGTGTTCAGAACTTATGATAAGCTGAACAGCGTTGTGCAGGAGAACCTGCACGGCATCCGCGTGGTAAAGTCCTTTGTCCGTGAAGATCACGAAAATAAGAAGTTCACCGCCATTTCCGAAAATATCTATAAGGACTTCAAAAAAGCCGAGCAGCAGCTCGCATGGAACGCCCCCTTAATGCAGCTTTGCATGTATGCGGCGGTGCTCCTGCTCTCCTGGTTCGGCGCACGCACCATTGTTGCTTGCGGCGGTGACGCAGCAACCGGTCTTTCCACCGGCGAACTTCTGAGCCTGCTGTCTTACGCCACGCAGATTCTCATGAGCCTCATGGGCCTCTCTATGATCTTCGTCATGCTCACCATGTCCCGTACCTCCGGCGAGCGTGTCGTTGAGCTGCTCAACGAGACCCCGGACATCACCACCCCCGAAAATGCCGTAAAGAGCGTTCCGGACGGCAGCATTGATTTCGAGCACGTCCAGTTTAGCTATCGTCACGGCACAGAGGGCAAGCCCGTACTTTCCGATATTAACCTGCACATTCCGGCAGGCGCCACGGTCGGCGTCATCGGCGGCACCGGCTCCTCCAAGTCGAGCTTCGTACAGCTCATCCCGCGCCTGTACGATGTTGACCTCGGCGCGGTCAAGGTCGGCGGCATCGACGTCCGCAAATACGACCTGGATACCCTCCGCGGCGACGTCGCCATGGTGCTGCAAAAGAATGTCCTGTTCTCCGGCACCATCAAGGATAACCTGCGCTGGGGCGATGAAAATGCCACCGACGAGGAGATCCGCCATGCCTGTCAGCTCGCACAGGCCGATGACTTCATTCAAACCTTCCCTAAAGGCTACGATACCTACATTGAGCAGGGCGGCACGAACGTCTCCGGCGGTCAGAAGCAGCGTCTCTGCATCGCGCGTGCGCTGCTAAAAAAACCGAAGATTCTCATTCTGGACGACTCCACCAGCGCGGTCGATACCCGCACGGATGCGCTTATCCGCGGCGCGTTCGCAAAGGAGATCCCGAACACGACAAAAATCATCATCGCCCAGCGCATCGCCTCCGTACAGGGAGCCGATATGATCCTTGTCTTAGATGACGGCAAGATCGTCAGCTGCGGCACGCATGACGAGCTCATGCAAACAAGCCCGATCTACCGCGAAGTTTATGAATCCCAGACGAAAGGAGATCCTGACAATGCCACCGCGTCCTAATGGTCCCAGACTCTCCATGAAAGAAAGCATGAAGCAGCTCGATAAGAAGACCTTATTCCGCCTGCTTTCCTATATGAAACCGTACAGGCTGCACCTTGTGTTCGTGTTCATCTGCATTGCGGTGAGCGCTTTCGCAAGCGTCATGTCCTCCCTGTTTTTAAAGTCTCTCATTGATGATTACATCTCCCCGCTCCTGCTCGAATCCAATCCGAACTTCAGCGGTCTTCTGTATGCGCTGCTCCAAATGGCAGTCATTTACGTCATCGGCGCGTTCTCTACGCTGTTTTACAACCGCGCCATGGCAGTTGTTTCACAGGGCACGTTAAAGAAAATTCGTGACGAGATGTTCGAGCACATGCAGACGCTGCCCATCAAGTTCTTTGATACGCACACCCACGGCGACATTATGAGCTTCTACACAAACGATACGGACACCCTGCGCCAGATGATTTCCCAGAGCATTCCGCAGACGCTTTCCTCCATCTTCACGGTCGTTTCCGTGTTCTGTTCTATGCTGACGCTCAGCATTTGGCTTACCCTGTTCCTGATCGCGTTCCTCTTTGTCATGTTTAAGATCGTCGGCAAGGTCACCGCAAAAAGCGGCAGCTACTTTGTTCGCCAGCAGCAATCCCTCGGCAATGTGAACGGCTACATCGAAGAAATGATCAATGGCCAGAAGGTCATCAAGGTCTTCTGCCACGAAGACAAAACAAAGGTCGAGTTCGACAAGCGAAACGACGACCTCTTCACAAACGCTTCCGAAGCCAATAAGTTCGCAAACATCCTCGGCCCCATCATGAACGCACTCGGCTACTTCCTTTACGTGCTCATCGCCGTGCTTGGCGGCGGTCTCGCACTTGCAGGCGTACCGAACCTGACCCTCACCGGCATGGGCGTCATGACGCTCGGCGGCATCGCATCATTCTTACAGCTCTCCCGCAGCTTCGTTATGCCGATCAGCCAGGTCACGCAGCAGATCTCGTCCATCATCATGGCTATGGCAGGCGCTTCCCGCATCTTCTCTCTGCTCGATGCCGATAGCGAAAAGGACGAGGGCTACGTCACGCTCGTCAACGCCGAAAAGAAAAACGGCGTGCTCACCGAAACCGACAAGCACACCGGCCTTTGGGCATGGAAGCATCCGCATAAGGACGGCACGGTCACCTATACGGAGCTCACCGGTCACGTAGAGCTTGAGGACGTCGATTTTGGTTATACCCCGGAGAAGACCGTCCTGCATGACATCACGCTTTACGCAGAGCCCGGCCAGAAAGTCGCGTTCGTCGGCGCAACGGGCGCGGGCAAAACGACCATCACAAACCTCATCAACCGCTTCTATGACATTTCTGACGGCAAGATCCGTTATGACGGCATCAATATCACGAAGATCAAGAAGCCGGATCTCCGCCGTTCCCTCGGCGTGGTTTTGCAGGACGTCAACCTGTTCACCGGCACCGTTATGGAGAATATCCGCTACGGTAAGCTCGATGCTTCCGACGAAGAGTGCATCGCCGCCGCAAAGCTCGCAAACGCCGACGGCTTCATTCGTATGCTGCCGCAGGGCTATGACACCGTTCTTTCCGGCGACGGCAGCGGCCTCTCACAGGGCCAGCGCCAGCTCATTTCCATCGCCCGCGCCGCCGTTGCAGACCCGCCCGTCATGATTCTCGACGAAGCGACGTCCTCCATCGATACCCGCACGGAAGCCATCGTGCAGTCCGGCATGGACGCCTTGATGAAAGGTCGCACCGTGTTCGTCATCGCGCACCGCCTATCGACGGTCCAGAACTCCGACGTCATCATGGTGCTCGACCACGGCCACATCATCGAACGTGGCAGCCACCGCGACCTCATCGCGCAGAAAGGCACCTACTACCGCCTCTACACCGGCGCATTCGAGCTGGAATAAGGTAAATTCAAAGCGATAAACGAAAACTCCGTTTGCTGATGAGCAAGCGGAGTTTTTTGCTGCGCAAAAACAGCCCCGTTCACGTCGGAACAGGGCTGCTTTCTCATTTTATCTTATTTCGTTCTACCGATGTCTTGGCGGTAATGCGCGCCGTCAAAATGGATTTTCTCCACCGCTGCATACGCCTTTTCGAGCGCTTCGTCCAGCGTTTTAGCCGTCGCGGTCACGCCAAGCACGCGGCCGCCGTTCGTCAACAACTTACCGTTTTCAAGCTTCGTGCCGGCATGGTACACCGTCACGCCTTCCGCCTGACCGTTTTCGTCAAGGCCGGTGATTTCCAGTCCCTTCGGGTAAGACTGCGGGTAGCCGCCGCTCGCCATCACGACGCACGCGCACGCTTCCGGAATCCATTCAATCTCAAGCTCGTCGAGCTTCTCGTCGATGACCGCGTTGATGACGTCCACAAAATCGGTCTTGAGGCGCGGCAGCACGACCTGCGTCTCCGGGTCGCCGAAGCGCGCGTTGTACTCAATGACCTTCGGGCCGTCCGGGGTCAGCATCAGGCCGAAGTACAAACAGCCCTTAAACGGTCTGCCCTCTGCCTGCATCGCTTTGACGGTCGGCAGGAAGATAGTTTTCATACACTCGTCCGCAATTTCGTTCGTGTAATACGGGTTCGGGCTGATGGTACCCATGCCACCGGTGTTCAGGCCCTTGTCGCCATCCAGTGCACGCTTGTGGTCTTTAGAAGACACCATCGGGCGCAGCGTCTTACCGTCCGTAAATGCCAACACGGAAACCTCCGGGCCGGTCAGGAATTCCTCCACAACAACGTTGTTGCCGGAAGCGCCGAACACCTTGTCTTCCATAATGGTGTGCACGGCATCCTTCGCCTCGTCAAAGTTTTGCGCGATGATAACGCCCTTGCCAAGCGCCAAGCCGTCTGCCTTAATGACAACCGGGAACTTGCCGCGCTTTTCCACGTACTCTACGACCTCTTTCGGGTCGGAGAACACCGCGTAATCCGCCGTAGGAATACCGTATTTCTTCATCAGATTTTTCGAGAACACCTTGCTGCTCTCGATGATGGCCGCATTCGCGCGCGGGCCGAATGCACGGATGCCCTCTTTTTCGAGCGCATCTACCATACCGGCCGCAAGCGGGTCGTCCGGCGCAACAAACACAAGGTCAACTGCGTTTTTCTTCGCGAAATCCACAACGCCGTCAATGTCCATCGCGTTAATGGCCACGCACTCGGCGTCTGCCGCAATGCCGCCGTTGCCCGGTGCGCACCACAGCTTTTCCGTTTTAGGGCTCTCTTTCAGCTTGCGGATGATTGCATGCTCACGTCCGCCGCTGCCGATAACCAGAATATTCATAATAAAAGCACCTCGCCTTTCGGATCAATGGTGGAACAGACGGATGCCCGTGAATGCCATGGCGATGCCATACTTGTTGCACGTATCGATGACGTTGTCGTCGCGGATAGAGCCGCCCGGCTGCGCAATAAATTCTACGCCGCTCTTGTGCGCGCGCTCAATGTTGTCGCCGAACGGGAAGAACGCGTCGCTGCCCACGGAAACGCTCTTAAACGTCGCAAGCCAAGCCGCTTTCTCCTCGCGGGTGAACACCTCCGGCTTCTCCGTGAAAAACTGCTGCCAAACACCGTCGCGCAGCACGTCGTCATGCTCCTCACTGATGTACACGTCAATGGTGTTGTCGCGGTCAGGACGGCGGATGCCCTCCTTAAACGGCAGATTCAGCACCTTCTCGTGCTGACGCAGATACCAGATGTCCGCCTTGTTGCCCGCAAGACGCGTGCAGTGGATGCGGCTCTGCTGACCGGCGCCGATGCCGATGGCCTGTCCGTCCTTCGCATAGCAGACGGAGTTCGACTGCGTGTATTTCAGCGTGATGAGGGAGAGCACTAAGTCAAGCTTTGCGTCCTCCGGAATCTCTTTATTTTCCGTCACAAGATTTGTCAGCATGTCCGCGTCGATTTTCAGCTCGTTTCTGCCCTGCTCGAACGTGATGCCGAAAACATCCTTGTGCTCAATCGGCTCCGGCTTGTAATCCGGGTCGATCTCAACGACATTGTACGTGCCCTTACGCTTTGTCTTTAAAATCGCAAGCGCTTCGTCCGTGTAGCCCGGTGCAATGATGCCGTCGGAAACTTCACGTGCCAACAGCGTTGCGGTTTCCTTATCGCATACGTCGGAAAGCGCTGCCCAGTCGCCGTAGGAGGACATTCTGTCTGCGCCGCGGGCTCTTGCATATGCCGTTGCAATGGGCGAAAGCTCCAGATCGTCCACAAAATAAATTTTTTTCAGCGTGTCGCTCATCGGCTTTGCCACAGCTGCGCCCGCCGGGCTCACGTGCTTAAAGGAAGCCGCCGCCGGCATACCGGTTGCCGCTTTCAGCTCTTTTACAAGCTGCCAGGAGTTGAACGCATCCAAAAGGTTGATATAGCCCGGTCTGCCGTTCAAAACGCGAATCGGCAGGTCGCGACCGTCGTTCGTAAAAATTTTCGCCGGCTTCTGGTTCGGGTTGCAGCCGTATTTCAGTTCCAGTTCTTTCATAGTTTCCCCTCCGAAAAATCACTTATTCTTGTTGACGATGCGGGTCTCAATCTTGCCCGTCTTCAAATTGATGAAGCGCGTAAACAGAGAGACCTTGTTGTCTTCGTTCAGGTTCGTCCACAGGTCATTTGTAAACGTGTCGATGTCGCCCTCAATCTTCACCGGCTTCGGCTCGCCCTCAAAGGACGGGATACGCGGTGCGCCGTCACACTTATACGTGTGGATGAAGTGGCCGAGGCCGTCCACCGGCGTATAGTCGAAGAAAAAGCTCTGCGGCGCGTCCGGGTTGCCCTCGCAGCTCTTCAAAATGGAAAGCTTATAGGTAAAGTCGCCGTCCTTCAGCTTTACAAGGCCGGAAATTCTCGGCGTAAAGTTCGGGGCGTCCGGCTCAAACTTGCGGGTCTTCAACGCTTTTTTGAAGCTCTTGCCCGCCTTGAGGTATGTAAACACGGTATCCGTCTGGTCTCCGTTCGTCACAATGGTCTTGTTAGCCAAAACGCGCACCGGCGCATAAATGACAAGGGACGGGTCAGAAAGCTTTGCGGGGTCAAACGCTTCCGTGCGGATGCCGTCGCCCTGCTCCACAAACACGCGGTTGCGGGAGTTCACGCTGCGGCCCATAATGAAATACGCGATGACCGCATGCACGCCGTCCGCGCTTTTGCCGATGACGATGCCGCGGCCCGGGTATGCGTTGCCTGCAAGTTCCTTTTTAATATCCAGAATTTCCATGTATCCGTTTCCTTTCTATGTAAAGGGATAAATTATTCTTTAATCGTAACGATAGAGCCGTTCACGGAAAGCTTACCCGCGCAGAACAAAGACACTGCCTGCGGCAGAATCTTCCACTCCGCCTGCTCCATAATGCGGCGCTGCAGCGTCTCGGGCGTGTCGCCCTGCTCCACCGGCACCGCTTTCTGTAAGATGATCGGGCCGCCGTCGCACACCTCGTTTACAAAGTGTACCGTCGCGCCGGAGACCTTCACGCCGCGTGCCAAAGCCGCCTCGTGCACGTGCAGACCGTAATAGCCCTTGCCGCAGAACGACGGAATGAGCGCCGGGTGCACGTTGATGATCTTATTTTCAAACGCCTTCGTGAACTTCTCGTTTGTAATGGTCATAAAGCCCGCCAGAACAATTAAGTCCGTGTGCTTTTCTTTCAGCAAGTTTTCGAGCGCTTCGCTGTACGCGTCCACGTTTCCATAGTCGCTGCGCGCCAGCACAACGCCCTCAATGCCCGCGTTTTTCGCGCGCTCCAAGGCATAAACGCCCGGCTTGCTCGCCACAACCACGGAAATTTTGCCGTTTTCGATTTTACCGGCTTTCTCCGCGTCGATCAGCGCCTGCAAATTCGTTCCGCCGCCGGAAACGAGGACTGCGATGTTCAGCACAGGATGACCCCCTCGTCGCCCTCAACCACTTCACCGATGACAAACGCCTTTTCGCCCGCATCATTCAGCGCCTTAATGGCCGCGTCCGCCGTCTCCTTGGAGACCGCCATGCACATGCCGACACCCATGTTGAACGTGTTGAACATGTCGCGCTCCGGAATGTTGCCCGTCTTCGCGATGAGGTCGAAGATCGGCAGCACCGGCACTGCGGAACGGTCCACCTTAGCAGTGAGGCCCTTCTTCATCATACGCGGAATGTTCTCGTAGAAGCCGCCTCCCGTAATGTGGGAGATTGCCTTCACGTCTGCCGCTTCAATGGCCGCCAGCGCAGGCTTTACATACAGGCGCGTCGGGGTCAGAAGTGCCTCGCCCAACGTGCAGCCGAGTTCTTCGTAATACGTTTCAAGCTTTTCTTTATTCAGACCGAACACCTTTCTCACCAGAGAGAAGCCGTTCGAATGTACGCCGGAGGATGCCACGCCAACAAGCACGTCGCCCGCCTGCATCTTGGATCCGTCAATGATCTTATCCTTATCTACAATGCCCACCGTGAAGCCCGCGAGGTCATAGTCGTCCTCCGGCATCACGCCCGGGTGCTCTGCGGTCTCGCCGCCGATGAGCGCGCAGCCGGACTGCACGCAGCCCTCCGCAACACCCTTTACGATCTCTGCAATCTTCTCCGGCACGTTCTTGCCGCAGGCGATGTAATCGAGGAAAAAGAGCGGTTTTGCGCCGCAGCATACGACGTCGTTCACGCACATGGCAACGCAGTCAATGCCGATGGTGTCATGCTTATCGAGCAGCATGGCCGCCACGAGCTTCGTGCCCACGCCGTCTGTGCCGGAAACAAGCACAGGTTCTTTCATACCGGTCATGTCCGGCTGGAAAAGACCGCCGAAACCGCCGATGCCGGAAACCACGCCCGGAATGCTTGTACGCTTTACGTGCTCTTTCATCAGCTCTACGGACTTGTAGCCTGCGGTAACGTCAACGCCCGCTGCCTTGTAGCTATCGCTGTAACTTTTCATTCTTTAACTTCTCTCTTTCTTTAAATTATCTATAAAATGAATTACATGAATTTCTCTGCCCAGTTGCCGTTTCTGAACACCGGGATAACCTCGCCGTCCGGCGTGATGCCGTCAATGTTCATCGTCGCGTCGCCCACCATGAAGTCCACATGGATGACGGAATCGTTCACGCCCTTGTCGTGAATCTCATCAAGCGTATACTTATCGTAATCCTTAATGACATTCGGGAAGCCCAAGCCAAGCGCAATGTGGCAAGAAGCGTTCTCGTCAAACAGCGTGTTGTAGAACAGAATGCCGAGGTTCGAGATGGGAGAGTCGTTCGGGATAAGCGCCAGCTCGCCGATCTGCGCCGCGCCCTCGTCCATCGCAATCATGTGCTCCAAAAGCTCCTGGTTCTTTTCCGCCTTGCAGGAGACCGCGCGGCCGCCCTTAAACGTAATGGAGAAGTTTTCAATCAAATTGCCTTGGTAAGACAGCGGCATCGTAGAAACGACCGTACCCTCTGCCTTGCCCTTCATCGGGGAGGTGAAAATCTCTTCGGTCGGCATATTCGGGTTGAAGAATGTACCGTCCAGCAGCGTTTCGCCGCCGCCCATCCACTGTGCGTCCGGGATCAGGCCGCAGGTGAAATCGGTGCCGTTCTCGCTAAAATAGTGCAGGCTCTCAAAGTGACATGCGTTCAGCTTCTCATAGCGTGCTTTGAGGGAAGCGTTGTGTGCTTTCCACGCTTCAACCGGGTCGTTATCCTTAGAAACACGCACCGTCTGAAGGATTGCGTCCCACAGCCTCTTCACCGCCACGCTCGTGCGGTCGTTCGGGAACACCTTCTTCGCCCACTTTGCACTCGGCACGGCGACAATCGTCCACTGGTACTTGTTTTCCATCGCGTCGCGGTACGGCTTTCTCACCTTCATACGGGCAAGGTTCGCCTTCTGCATTTTCTCAACGTTCACGCCCTTCAGGCCGTCCGGGTCGTCAGAGTCGATCCAAATGCGCACCGGCAGCTCATCAAGCTCATACTGCATACGCGCCTTTTCCCACTCCTGCGTAGCGGAAAGCACCTTTACGCTTTCTTTCTTATAGCGCATCTTGTCAAGGTCCTGGTTCGTCCAGCGGATGTCCACCCACTTCGCACCGGCGCGGTAGGCTTCCTCCGCCACCATCAGTGCGATTTCAGACTGCGCCGTATCCGCCAAGATTACAGCGCCCTGACCCTTTTTGATGTTCACGCCCATCTGAACGATGAGCTTTGCGTACTTTCGCAAAATCGATTTTGTCATCGTTTATCCCTCCCGAATTATAGCTCGGCAACTTTCTGCTGCAAGGCTTCGTTCTTTTTCGCAACACCCTGCTCCATGTCCACCTTCATCTGGTGCAGCTGCTTTGCGATGCCCTCGTCGGAAAGCGCCAGCATCTGCGCCGCCAAAATCGCAGCATTGTCCGCGCCGTCAATCGCCACCGTCGCCACCGGAATGCCGGAGGGCATCTGCACGGTTGCAAGCAGTGCGTCAAGGCCGTCGAGCGTGGAAGACTTCACCGGAATGCCAATGACCGGCAGCGTCGTGTGCGCAGCCAGCACGCCCGCAAGATGCGCAGCCTTGCCCGCCGCCGCAATGATAACGCCAAAGCCGTCCTTTTCCGCGTTCTTAGAGAATTCCGCCGCGGCCTCCGGCGTGCGGTGTGCGCTCATCACGCGCGCCTCCACCGGGATGCCGAACTGCTTCAATCTGCGAATCGCCGGGGAAACCACCGGAAAATCACTGTCACTGCCCATAATCACTGCAACTTTTTTGCTCATTGAAAATCACCGATCCTTTCAAGTTTTGCGGCGTAAAAGAAAGCACCGCGAAAAAAAGAAAATAGGCTGTGCTCAAAAAACACAACCTATGCTTCTAAAATTGACCGCAAAACGCCCATGCAGATACAGTAAAAATGCACATCAGTTCAGCCATATCGCACCTCCGGCACTTGCAGCCTTGAATTTTCTGTCCTTAGTCTGTCCCAATCGACTGATAAATCAATCCATTAAGCAGACCTTTAAGGCAGCAATGTATAACGTTGTACACAAGCTGCGCCGTCAGATTTTTCGTCAGGCTGCACGGAACACCCGCAGGCAGGCTGATGCCCGGCAAGGGGGTTACGGTCGGCATGGCGGAAAAATGCAAGCAAATTGCATGCCAAGCCGTAAGCGTACTTTATACGTTGTTGCCTTTATCATTTTACGGGATTTAACGCGTTTTTTCAATAGTTTTTGCCGTTTTTAGAAAAAAATCCAAAATTCTCTCCTGCTCGTGGACATGCGTTGTATACCTCGATATGTCCCCTTTCTCCGCTTCCGTCTCACCATATATCAAATACATAGCAGCACACCTTGAAATGCAAAAGGGCATTTTCACTTTACCTACGTACATTATCTCCCTCTATTCGTCAAAAAAGGCAGCTTTCCAAGTTTCCTCTGACGAGGGAGCTGTCAGCGAAGCTGACTGAGGGAGATATACAGAGAGCTTTTATATACACAAGTCTCTCAAATCACCTTGAAAACGCATAAAACGCAAGCTCAATAGAAAAAATTCTCTCCCGGCTGCGCCGGGAGAGAATAAATTGCATTAGCGGCAAAGGTATTTCGCCATTTGCGAATAGCGACTCAAAGCGCTGCCCTGAGAACCCGTAAGTTTTCCGAAGAAAACTTGACTAAAGACTTTTACGCTTTGCTCGCCGTAAACTCTACTTTACTCCTTCGGCGTTTCCGTCGCAAAAATCTCCTTCGCGCTTGCGGCTAAGCCTGCCATACCTTGAATCTCGGACGGAATGATAATCTTCGTCGCCTTGCCGTCCGCTACTTTCTCAAGCGCCTCAAAGCTCTTCAAGGTCAGCACAGCTTTATTCGGATCGGCTTCGTTGAGAAGCTTAATGGAATCCGCCAACGCACGTTGCACGGAGAGGATTGCCTCCGCTTCACCCTGTGCTTCTCTGATTTTCGTCTCGCGCACAGCCTCCGCGCGCAGAACGGCAGATTCCTTCTGGCCTTCCGCAATGAGGATGGCACTGCGCTTTTCGCCCTCTGCGTCCAAAATCTTCGCACGGCGCTCGCGCTCCGCCTTCATCTGCTTCTCCATCGAATCCTGAATTTCCTTCGGCGGAATGATGTTTTTCAGCTCCACGCGGTTAACCTTAATGCCCCACGCATCGGTCGCTTCATCCAGAATGACGCGAATTTTCGAGTTGATAACATCGCGCGAGGTCAGCGTGTGGTCAAGCTCCATCTCACCGATGATGTTTCTCAGCGTCGTTGCGGAAAGGTTCTCAATCGCGGAGATCGGGCGCTCCACGCCGTAAGCATACAGCTTCGAGTCCGTGATCTGGAAATACACCACCGTGTCGATCTGCATCGTGACGTTATCCTTCGTGATAACGGGCTGCGGCGGGAAATCGATGACCTGCTCTTTCAGCGAGACCTTCTTCGCAATGCGGTCGATAAACGGAATTTTCAAATGCAGGCCCGTGCTCCACGTGGCGTGGTACGCGCCGAGTCTTTCAATGACGAATGCGTGCGCCTGCGGTACCACCTTAATGTTCGCCGCAAGCAGCGCGATGACAAGAGCGATGAGAACGATAATGCCTACAACGCCCCAGTTGATGTACAGTTCAAAATCCATGTTTTTACCTCCAGTTTCAATTTAAGATACAACCGGTGTCACGATAAGCTTTACGCCCTCAATGCGCACCACCTGCACCTTTGTGCCTTTTTGAATACGGACATTTTCTGTGCTGCGTGCTGCCCAGTCGTTGCCGAGCACTTCCACGCGTCCATGCGCCGCAAGGTTATCGATATCCTCCGTCACAACGGCGGTCTGCCCCACCACGCGGTCGGCGTTCGTGTGCGTTTCCTTGTTTTGCAGGAACTTTTTCACGAGCGGACGCGTTGCCAAAAGCAGAACGAGCGTCACCACAGCGGCAATCAGCACTTGCAGCCAAACCGGCGCGCCGCACAGCTGCGCGATCATGCCGGCGATGCCGCCGCCCACAAACCAGATGGAAATAAGCTGCGCGCTCATGCCCTCCAGTATTGCAGCAATCACAATGACCGCCACCCAGATCATGGTTTCCAAAATCATTCCCCCTTTCTCAAAGCGGAAGCCGCATACACGCGCCCGACCCGTTCAGGCACCCGCGCTCCCTATCCTCATCATATCGGATTTTCATAAAATATGCAAGAGGTTTTCTTCCCCGGAAAAATATTTTACACAGATTATAAAATACCGCGCCCGATTCTGCCGAGCGCGGCTTCAATATCCTTATCGATTCACATGCTCCATGCTGAGCTTCACGCGCAGCCCGTCGCCTGTGTTCTGTACGGAAACTTCAATATAATCGCCGTCGTCGCTCATGCGGTCGTTTTTACCCACAAGGCTGAACCGGAGCTGCACGCCGCTGCCGCTTTCGCCGCCCGCCACGTCTTTCAAATACGTTTCAAGCTGCGCCGCGTCATACGTTTCTTTCGTCTTTTCCGCCTGCGTGTAGCGCGTCACGGCATACGGGTCGTTGAACTGCGCCGTGAATTTCTCCACAAACGCTTTAATTTCTGCCGTGCCCGCATCGCTGTTTTCAAACATCTTCTGCGCTTCCGCATAGCCGAACACACCCGCACCGCCGTAGTTTGTGGCAAAATTCGTTTCCATCGTTTGCCCGCCCCACGCGTAGTCCAGCGTGTAGCCGTAGTCGCCGGCCTTTTGGTTGTCCTTCAGTCCCAGCGCCTTCACGGCTTCATCCGCAGACTTTCCGAAGCATCCGAGCAGCGCTTCATTCACCGCCGCGTCCGATGTCTTTCCTCCGCCGGAAGACCCGCCGTTTCCGCCCGCACAGCCCGTAAAAAGCAGCGCTGCAAGCAGCAGACACAACACCAAGCTTACATACTTTTTCATACGATCACCTTTCCTTTTTTCGGCTTAAAAAGCCGCCGTACCAAGGCTTTTTTGAACGTACCGAAATCGTACCCGCCTCGGTATTGTTAAATATTTATCTATTATAATAGTATCAAGACCGCACCGCATTGTCAATCGGCGGAATCCCATATTTCATCGCACAAACTTGTGTTTTCCTACAAAAATCCCCCGCACAGGGAATTTCCTGTGCGGGGGATCAACGTTTTATGACGTTTTCATGCGGTTTAAGCGCTCTTCATTAGTACATGCCGCCCATGTCCGGTGCTGCCGGAGCTGCGGGTGCAGCCGGCTCCTTGATGTCTGCCACGAGGGACTCGGTGGTCAGAACGGTGGAAGCCACAGAGGAAGCGTTCTGCAGAGCGGAACGGGTGACCTTCGTCGGGTCAACGATGCCTTCGTCGATCATGTCGCCGTAGGTATCGGTCAGAGCATTGTAGCCGTAACCGACGGTGTTCTTTGCCTTCAGGTGCTCAATGATGATGGAGCCCTCCAGACCTGCGTTCGCAGCAATCTGGCGAACCGGCTCCTCAAGCGCCTTCAGAACGATGGCAGCGCCGGTCTTCTCGTCGCCGTCAACGGAATCGACATAGGCCTTAACAGCCGGAATCGCATCGATGAGTGCGGTGCCGCCGCCTGCGACGATGCCCTCTTCAACAGCAGCCTTCGTTGCAGCCAGAGCGTCCTCAATGCGCATCTTCTGCTCTTTCATTTCGACCTCGGTAGCCGCACCGACCTTGATAACCGCTACGCCGCCTGCGAGCTTTGCAAGGCGCTCCTGCAGCTTCTCACGGTCGAAATCGGACGTGGTGGTCTCGATCTGGCTTCTGATCTGGCTGACACGGCTCTTGATAGCCTCGCTGTCGCCTGCACCGTCAACAATGATGGTGTTTTCCTTGTCGATCTTGACCTGACGTGCACGGCCGAGCTGATCAACGGTGGTATCCTTCAGCTCAAGGCCAAGCTCGCTGGAGATGACCTGGCCGCCGGTGAGCGTTGCGATATCGGTGAGCATTTCTTTTCTTCTGTCGCCGAAGCCCGGAGCCTTAACGCCCACGCAGGTGAACGTGCCGCGGAGCTTGTTGAGGATCAGGGTGGTCAGCGCCTCGCCCTCAATGTCCTCCGCGATGATGACGAGCTTCTTGCCGGACTGTACGATCTGCTCGAGCAGCGGCAGAATCTCCTGAATGTTGGAGATCTTCTTATCGGTGATGAGGATGTACGCGTCGTCGATGACAGCGACCATCTTGTCGGTATCGGTGACCATGTACGGCGTAATGTAGCCGCGGTCGAACATCATGCCTTCTACGACCTCGCTGTACGTCTCAGCCGTCTTGGATTCTTCAACGGTGATAACGCCGTCGGACGTGACCTTTTCCATCGCGTCGGCGATGAGGTTGCCGATCTGCTCACTTGCAGAGGAAACAGCCGCAACACGGGCAATGTCCTTCGTGCCGGAAACCTTCTTGGCGTTCTTCTCAATCGCCTCAACAGCGGTCTCGGTCGCCTTCTGAATGCCCTTTCTCAGAACCATCGGGTTTGCGCCTGCGGTAACGTTCTTCATGCCCTCACGGATGAGTGCCTGTGCAAGCAGCGTTGCGGTCGTGGTGCCGTCGCCTGCAACGTCGTTCGTCTTGGTTGCAACTTCCTTCACGAGCTGAGCGCCCATGTTCTCAAACGGATCTTCAAGCTCAACTTCCTTAGCGATTGTCACGCCGTCGTTCGTGATGAGCGGTGCGCCGAACTTCTTATCGAGCACAACGTTTCTGCCCTTCGGGCCAAGGGTGATCTTAACGGTATCTGCAAGCTTGTTGATACCGCCGAGCAATGCTTTTCTGGCTTCTTCGCCGTAAATGATCTGCTTTGCCATAATAAATTACCTCACAATTCCAAATATCAAAAATAAAGACTGAAACTCAAATTACTCAACGACTGCCAGAACATCGGACTGACGAACGATGGTGTATTCCTCGCCGTCGATCTTTACTTCCGTGCCGGTGTACTTGCCGGTGATGACGCGGTCGCCGGCCTTAAGCTGCATAACGACTTCCTTGCCGTCTACCATGCCGCCGGGGCCTACTGCGATAACACGGGAGATTTGCGGCTTCTCCTGTGCCGCGCTTGTCAGCACGATGCCGCTCTTTGTGGTCTCCTCCGCTTTCTCGGCCTGAATGAGTACTCTGTCTGTCAAAGGCTTAATGGTCATAACTTCCACCTCGGCGCCTAATGCGCCGTATCCTTTCTCCCCGCAGTTCATAAATAAGTTTTTCGCGCACAGCGGGGTGCGCCGCGAAACCCGCCGGGGTGCGGCCCGGTCGGTAAAGAAATACAAGTTTAGGTCTCGGGGAACTGTGCCGCTTACGCTTTAGCACTCCTTATCCCCGAGTGCTAAACCTATTCTAATCACTTGGTCAAGAAAAGTCAATAGGAAAATCGCGATTTTTTTGACTTTTAACAGTTCCGTAATAATTTTGTCCTCCGATGTCCTCTGATGTCCGCTTTTTTCATACAAAACCACCCACAAAACGACAAAAAACAGCCCCGCGCTCGTTTGAAAGCCGGGACTGTCTTTTGCAAACGACAGCTTAAATCATGGAGGCATATTCGTCAAACGGCGCTAAGCTCCGCTTTAAAATGCCATTGATATATGCAATGAGAATGCCGTAGTTCGTGTACGGCACACCTTTTTCTTCGGCGGAAGACTGTCTGAACTGCATTTCGCGTTCATTCAGCATACAGCCGCCGCAGTGCGCAATAAGGGCATACGGCGAAAGATCTTCGGGAAATCCGCCGCCGGAGGTAAACTCGAATTCAAAGTCCTTGCCGGTGTGTTTGCGGATCCACGCGGGCAGCTTCACGGTGCCGATATCGCCGCACTGGCGGTGATGCGTGCAGCCTTCGGAGATCAAAATGCGGTCGCCCGCTTTCAAATTCTCAATAGCCGCAGCGCCGCGCACGGCCGTCTCTAAAACGCCCTTGTAGCGCGCAAATAAGATGGAGAATGACGTGAGCTTAATGCGCTCGGGCACGATCTGCTTTACTTTGCCGAATGCCTGGCTGTCCGTAACAACGAGCTTCGGCGGCGTTTTGAGGCCGTTCAGCACGCCCGCAAGCTCTTCCACCTGCGTGACAGAGCATGCTGCACCCGCGTCCAGGATGTCGCGGATGGCCTGCACCTGCGGCAAAATCATGCGGCCTTTCGGCGCGGAGGAATCGATGGGCGTGACGAGCACCACGTGGTCGCCGCGCTCAAGTAAGTCACCCAAAATAACTTTGGTGTTCTGCCCCTTTGCAGCGATGGCGGCAAGCTTTTCCTTGAGCTCAAAAATATGCTCGCCCGTCTTCGCGCTGACCGCGATTTCGTTGTCATTTTCATCTTTGAAGCCGCCGAGGTCGGCTTTATTCAATACGATGATATACGGCACGCCTTTTTTCTCGATGAGCTTTTGCAGTGCGAGGTCTTCCGCACTTTTGCCGACCGTGCCGTCGATGACGAGCACCGCAATATCAGCTTTATTGAGTACCTGCCGGGCGCGCTGCACACGCAGCTCGCCCACGGTGCCCTCGTCGTCCATGCCGGGCGTGTCGATAATGACGACCGGGCCAAGCGGCAAAAGCTCCATGGCTTTCTGCACGGGGTCGGTCGTGGTGCCCTTGACATCGGACACAATGGAGATATTCTGCCCCGTAACGGCGTTCACCACGCTGGATTTGCCGGCGTTGCGCTTGCCGAAAAATGCGATGTGCACACGGTTTGCCAAGGGGGTCTGGTTGAGGTCTGCCATAGAAGTCGCCTGCCTTTTAAAGAATAACCGAAAGCTTTAGAAACGGAAGTCGCGCTCGCCGTGGGCGACCTTTTCAACGTAGCCCTTTGCGATGCTGCGGGTCTTCTCGTTCGGGATGTTTTCAAGCTCCTGCGCGATCATCTTTTCGCCGATGGCCTTCGTTTCCGGGGAAGCGTAGTCCTCGAGGAATTCTTTTAAGGTGATGAGTGCGTTCGGGTGGCAGCAGTTCTGGATCTGTCCGCTCTTACACAGGCTCATGAAGCGGTCGCCGGTGCGGCCCTCGCGGTAGCATGCCGTGCAGAAGGACGGAATGTGGTCGGTCTCCATCAGCCAGCGGACGACCTCGTCAAGGGAGCGCTGATCGGAAACGTCGAACTGCTCGGTGTCGGTGGGGCGCTCCTCTTCGGCATAGCCGCCGACGGAGGTACGGGATGCGCCGCTGATCTGCGAAACGCCGAGGTTGATAACCTGCTCGCGCACCTTCTGACTCTCACGCGTGGAGATGATCATGCCGGTGTACGGCACGGCGATACGAATAAGTGCGCAGATTTTCGCGAATGTTTCGTCGCTGATGCCGTTATCAAACTTCGTCGGGTCAATGTCGTCGGCTTTTTTAAGGCGCGGCACACTGATGGTATGCGGGCCTACGCCGTGCACGGCTTCAAGGTGTTCCGCGTGCATCAGCTGGCCACAGAACTCGTAACGGTACATTTCAAGGCCGTACAGAACGCCGAGACCCACGTCATCGATACCGCCCTCCATAGCACGGTCCATCGCCTCGGTGTGGTAGGCGTAGTTATGCTTCGGGCCCGTAGGATGCAGCTTTTCGTAGCTTTCCTTGTGGTAGGTCTCCTGGAACAGGATGTACGTGCCGATGCCGGCTTCCTTTAATTTACGGTAGTTTTCCACGGTCGTCGCGGCGATGTTGACGTTCACGCGGCGGATGGCGCCGTTCTTATGCTGAATGCTGTAAATGGTCTTGATGCAGTCGAGAATGTACTCGATAGGGTTATTCACCGGGTCTTCGCCGGCTTCAATGGCAAGGCGCTTATGACCCATGTCCTGCAGCGCAATGACTTCCTTTGCGACCTCCTCCTGCGTCAGCTTGCGGCGCGGGATGTGATGGTTCTGGCGGTGATACGGGCAGTAGATGCAGCCGTTCACGCAGTAGTTGGAAAGATACAGCGGCGCGAACATGACAATGCGGTTGCCATAAAACTTGTGCTTGATCTCGTTTGCAAGCTTATAGATTTCGTCCAGAATCTCCGGGTCTTCGCAGGCGAGCAGAACGGATGCTTCGCGGTGTGAAAGTCCCTTACACAGACGGGCTTTATCGAGAATTTCGCGGATGAGCGGCATGTTGTCTTTGTTCTCGTCCGCGTATTTTAAAGTGTCTTCAATTTCTTCGTGGCAGATAAATTCCTCTGCTTTTAAGGATTTCGGATCGTACATAGTTTGATAATTTCCTTTCTTTCGGGTCAGTTCACTTTCCCGTTAGTCCTTTTTTCGGATCACTCCGTTTTGATTTCCGGCTCTGTGCTCGTGAAATTGGAATACGCCGTTTTGATGTTGGCGCCGCGCACGCGCCCGAGCTTTCCCGCCATGGCGCTGATGACATCCTGTGGGGCATCCACCGCCACACAGATGATGTTGATATTTTTCTGTCTGTACGGCAGCCCCATACGTCCGATGATGTACCGGCCGTACAGGTGCAGAATGTCGTTGATTTCTTCCGCGTGGGCGTTATCTTCTAAAATAATGCTCATCACGGCTACGCGTGTCTGCATAAAACACCTCCCGTTTTTATAAAACAAGCAAAACAAAAATGCTCCCTGCCGAAAATGCAGGAAGCACAAAAAGCGCAGAATCTATCTGCGGAATATACCTCTATCCATTTTCGGCTTACACGCGGCGATGCCTTGTGCTCAGAACGAAAAAGCTGTTTTGCGGCGCACCGCAGAAAAGACTTTGGTGAACCGCGTTTTGTATAGTATAACGGATTTTCAAGGATTTGTAAAGAGCAGATTGCAAATTTTGACAACAAAAAAGCCCCGGCGTACAGCCGAGGCTCGGTTTGTTTTAAAAATTACGCGTCCAGCATGGTGATGACGTGTCTCGGGCAGACCTCGGCACATTTGCCGCAGCCGATGCACTTTGCGGGATCGACCTTCGCGCAGAAGTTCGTCACCTTTACGGCGCCCACTTCGCACGCCTTCATGCACTTGCCGCAGCCGATACAGCCCACCTTGCAAACCTTCATCGTCTCTGCGCCCTTATCACAGTTGGAGCAGCGCACGACCGCCTGCTTTTTCAGCGGCACAAAGCTGATGAGCCCCTTCGGACATGCAGCGGTGCATTTTGCGCAGCCGCGGCACTTTGCGGGGTCGATTGACGCCATGCCGTTGCAGACGTTGATTGCGCCGTATTCGCACACGGCGGCGCAGTCGCCCATGCCCATGCAGCCGTAGCGGCAGCTGGAGATACCGCCGGCGAGCAGGGTAGATGCGGCGCAGCTATCGATGCCGTCGTAGCGCATTTTGTCGCTGGTGCAGTCATAGCTGCCCATGCAGTGGACAAGCGCCGTCTTTTTCTCGACGGCAACGTCGCCCGTGCCAAGCAGCTCTGCGCACGCTTTGGCGCACGCTTCGCCGCCGGGAGAACACAGCCCGGGCTGCGCTTCGCCCTTAGAGAGCGCCGCCGCATAGCCGGAGCAACCAGAAAAACCGCACGCGCCGCAGTTCGCGCCCGGAAGCACCTCTAAAATCGCTTCCGCTTTCTCGTCCTTCGGCACGGCCATAATGGCGGAGGCGACCGCCAGAATAATACCCGCCAGAAGACCGATGCCCGCGACGATCAGAACCGGGATCAAAATTTTATCCATATAGAAACCCCTTTCGTTTTGCTCAGGCGAGCAGACGGTCTATAATGCCGTTAAAGCCGAGGAACGAAACCGCCACAAGCGACGCGGCGATCAGTGTGATCGGCAGACCTTTGAGGAAATTCGGCACGTCGCACAGCTCGAGGCGCTCACGCACACCGGCGAAAATGACCATTGCAACCATGAAGCCGATGCCTGCGCCGAACGCGTTGACAAGCGATGCCAAATAGCCGAAGCTCGGGTTTTCCGCGCCTTTTTCGAGCACGAGCATCGTCACGCCCAGCACGGCGCAGTTCGTCGTGATGAGCGGCAGATAAATGCCGAGCGCGTTATACAGCGGCGGCATATACTTGTGCATCACGGTCTCCAAAAGCTGCACGAGCGCCGCGATGATGAGGATGAACACCACGGTCTGCAAATAATCGAGGTTCAGCGGGACAAGTACATACGTATACACCGGCCACGTGACCGCCGTCGCGATAACCATGACAACCGTTACGGCGCAGCTCATACCGAACGCCGTATTGAGCTTTTTGGAAACGCCGAGGAACGGACAGATGCCGAGAAACTTATTGAGAATATAGTTCTCCGTGAGGATTGCGGCAAGAAAAATGCCGACTAAAAATTTAAGGCTCATGCTTTGCCGCCCTCCTTTTCACATTTTTCCTGTACCTTGGAGCAGGAAGCCGCCAACGGGCATGCAGCGCAGCCCATGGTCTCCGGCGCTTTGCCCTCCGCGGAAAGCTTGCCCGCAATGGCGATGAGAATACCGAACACGAAGAAGCCGCCCGGCGGGAGCAGGAAAATGATGATGGGATCCATGAAATTCGAGAGGAGCGGAATGCCGAACACGGTACCCGCGCCGAGCAATTCACGGATGATGCCCATGGCGAGCAGCGCGGCGGTGAAGCCCACGCCCATTCCAAGACCGTCTACGATGCTCGGCAGCACGGGATTTTTGCTGGCGAACATTTCCGCACGGCCCAAAATGATGCAGTTGACAACGATGAGCGGCAGGAACACGCCGAGCGACTTATTAAGCGCCGGCACGTAGGCCTTGATGAGCAGCTGCACAATGGTAACAAAACCCGCAACAATGGTGATGTACGCCGGGATGCGGACTTTATCCGGGATGATTTTTTTGAGAAGAGAAATAACGGCGTTGGAACATACGAGTACGAATGTCGTCGCAAGGCCCATGCCGATGGCGTTCGAGGCTGCCGTTGTGACGGCGAGCGTCGCGCAGGTGCCAAGCATCAGGCGCAGCACGGGGTTCTCTTTGATAATACCTTTTGTGAATTCTTCTTTGAGGCTTTTTGCCATGTTATGCGCCCTCCTTTACCGTGTTGTACTTTGTGATGGCTTCGTTGACGGCGTTCGTCACCGCGCGGCTCGTGATGGACGCGCCGGTCATGGCTTCGATCTCGCCGTCCGACGGCGCCTTATTCTTCACAAGCGTGATGCCCTTTTCCGGCGCAGTCTGCTTAAACTGATCCGTAAAGGAAGCCTTTTCCGCGTTCGCGCCAAGACCCGGTGTTTCGCTGTGCTCCAGAATGACGATGCCGGTGATCTGCCCGTCGGCGCTGATGCCGGTCATGACCTTCACCGCACCGCCGTAGCCCTTCGCCTCCGTTTGGAAAACGTAGCCGACCGTTTCGTTATTCGCTTTGCCGATGTAATAGCCGTCTGCTTCTTCAAAGCTGTCCGCGTCGCTCAAAACGACTTTTCTCGACTGCTCCGCTTCCAGTGCGGACTGCTCGGCAATTTTATCTTTCGTCAGCAGGTTTGTGCCCGCCAGAAGCGCCGTGACGACAAGGCAGATGACAAACAGAATGAGTGCCGGTTTTAAAATATCTTTCGCGGTGATCTTCATTTTGCGTCACCCGCTTTCTTTGCCTTCATTTTGCCGAACGTCTGCGGCTTCGCAACGCGCTCAATGAGCGGCACTAAAATATTCATCAGTACGATGGAGTACGATACGCCCTCCGGCAGAGACGCGAACTGGCGGATTAAAATCGTCAGCACGCCGCAGCCGACGGCATAGATGATGCGTGCGCTGAAGTTAATGGGGCTTGTGGTGTAATCGGTCGCCATAAAAATAGCGCCGAGCAAGAGGCCGCCGGAAAGAATGTCCATCAGCGGATCGCGGCCGAGCAGTGCGGAAAGCGCCGCTGCCGTTGCAAGGTACGTGACCGGGATAACCGGGCTGATAACGCGGCGTGCAACAAGGTAAATGCCGCCGAGGATGAGTGCGAGTGCACAGGTCTCGCCTAGGCAGCCGCCCGTGTTGCCGAGAAACATATCGAGGTAGCTCGGCAGCGCCGCACCCGTGCCCTCGGAGAGAACGCCGAGCGGCGTTGCGGTCGTCATGGCATCGGAGAAGCTGTGGTCCATCGGCGCCGTCCACGCGGTCATTTTCGCCGGGAACGAGTTCATCAGAATGATACGCGCCGTCAGCGCGGGGTTCACGAAGTTCTGTCCGATGCCGCCGAACATCTGCTTTACGACAACAATGGCGATGACGCCGCCGAACGCCGCAATGATGGGGCTGATGGAAACGGGCAGGTTCATCGCGAGCAAAACGCCCGTCACAACGCAGGAAAGGTCACCGACCGTCTGGCGGCGCTTCATGACGCGGCGGGATATGTATTCGCTCAAAATGCAGGACGCGACCGTTGTCAGGATAATAACCGCCGCGCGGAAGCCGAAAATGATGACGGACGCAATCATCGCCGGGGTCAGCGCCAAAATGACGTCCAGCATCAAGGTCTGGGTGGTGTCTTTTGACTGAAAGTGCGGCGAGGAGGAAACGATGAATTTGTTCACTTTTTAGCCGCCTCCTTCTTTACATAGTATTTGCCGAGGCGAATGGCCTGCACGATGCGGCGTTTCGCCGGGCAGGAGAATGCGCAGCAGCCGCATTCCATGCACGTCATGATGTCGAGTTTTTTCAGCATTTCCACATCCTTGCGCTCCGCGTATTTTTCAAGCTTTGCGGGCACAAGGTTCATGGGACATGCCGCAACGCAGCGGCCGCAGCGGATGCAATCGGTCGGCTCCAAAAGGCGCGCTTCTTCCGCACCGAACGCGAGTAACCCGTTATTCTGCTTTAAGACCGGCAGCTCGTCGGTTGTCACGGCGACGCCCATCATCGGTCCGCCCATGATGAGCTTCTGCGGTTCTTCCTTATAGCCGCCGCAGAATTCCATGACCTCGCGAATTTTTGTGCCGATGGGCACAATGACATTCTGCGGGTTCTGCACGGCGCTGCCGTCCACCGTGACGCGCTTCATCGTCAGCGGCATGCCGGTGCGCATGTAGCTTGCAAGGAACGAGACGGAGCCGATGTTCATGACAAGGCAACCCACGTCTGCCGGCAGACCGCCCGCCGGGACTTTTCTGCCCGTTGCCGCCTGCACCAGCACCTTTTCCGCGCCCTGCGGGTAGCTTGCATGCAGCTTTAACACGCGCACTTCGTCGTTCGGGTCCATTTTCGGGTCATCCGCAATGCGCGTCAGCGCTTCGATGGCGTCGGGCTTATTGTCTTCAATCGCGATGATGACGCGATGCACGTCTAAAATCTCTTTGATCTTATAAATACCGGCAAGCACGTTTTTGCCGTTTTCGAGCGCCTCGCGGTGGTCGGAGGTAATATAGGGCTCACACTCCGCAACGTTGACGATGAGCGTATCGATTTTTTTGTCCGGGGGGACGTTTAATTTCACGTGCGCCGGGAAGCCTGCGCCGCCGAGACCGACGAGACCCGAAGCGCGCGCCGCATCGGCCAACTGCTGCTTCGTTTTGATCTCCGGCGGGGGACATACCGCAGGGTCGTGCTCCATTAACCCGTCCGACGTGATGATGACGGCGTCCACCGCCTGCCCGCCGGGCATAATGACTTTTTTGATCTCCTTCACGGTGCCGGAAACCGAGGAATGGATCGGCACGGAAACGTATGCGTCGCTGTCCGCGACCTTGGTGCCGACATACACGTGGTCGCCCTTTTTCACACAGGGCACACACGGTGCGCCGATGTGCTGCGTCATGGGCAGCGTGATCTCATCGGGCGGCGGCATCACGCGCGTTTCGGTATGCGCCGTGTTCTTATGGTGCGGCACATGCGCGCCGCCGTGCGTGCGGAACGGGCGCTTCGGAAAAGACTGTTCCATCTTTATTCCTTCCTTTCTTTCGCGTTAAAAAACAGACTTTGCCGGTGCAAGACACAACAAAGTCACAGTTTTTAGATTTATTCAATTTTAGCACTGCTTTTGTACATTGGCAATAGAAAAAAGCGGTATTTCCACAATTTTCTGACGGAATATGGGCATGCACATTGATTTGTAAGCTTTACCGCATGCTTCGCACGGACGAAATGAGCCCCGTATCGTACTCCGAACGCAGGATGGAGTAACACACATTGTCAAAAATTTCGCCGTCAAACCGCTTAAAGCCGCACGGCATAACGCCCTCAAAGATGAATCCCGCGCGCTCGATGACCTTTCTTGATGGCTCGTTACCCACAAAGTGGCTGATGGCGACGACCTCGACATTCATCACTTCAAACGCGTTCTGCACCATGGCGCGCAGCGCTTCCGTCATGTAGCCGTTATGGCGGTAGCGGCGCGAAAGCTCGTAGCCAATCGAAATACTGTCCGTATTATAGCGGCAGTAATCGCGCTGATACTTGATCTTGCCCATCACTTCGCCCGTTTCGCGCAGGGTGATGGCAAAGGCATACGGGTCGTCTGCGGCGCGCCTCAATTCACTCTCCGCCTCCGCCGGTGTAGAAACCGGCTTGGAGCCCGCCCGCAGCATGGTATCCGCATCGGCGGCAAACAGCAGAAAGCCGCTCATGTCCTGCATGGAAAAGCGTCTAAGGCGCAGGCGCGGTGTTAAGATTTCCGCTTTTCCGAGTGTATCACCGCGCATTTTTCGGCTCCTTCGGCAATGCCGCGCCGTGCGGCAAAATGAAATTCAGTGCGTGCGGCAGAATGTTGTATTCCTCGCTTTTCACCTTGATGCACAAGCCGTCCATATTGCTGACGACTTCATTTTCGCTTTGAATTTCGATCTTCACGCCGCGGCGGTAAACGAGCAGGTCGGAAAACGCCGGGTTGCTTAAATGCTCACCGCGCTTATACTTCGTCACAAGACCCGGAATGCGGAAATAGGCGGGCTTTCGGATCATCACAAAATCGAGCAGACCGCCGTCCATCACCGAGTTCGGCGCGCCGCAGTACCCGCCGCCATACCAGCGACCGTTTCCCGCAAGCGTGAACAGAAATTCGCCCGTAACGGTCTCTTTTGTGCCGTCCGCATAGTAAAACGTTACGGTCATTTTGTCCGCAAGGTGCCCCAAAAAGCACTTTGCAAGCGAAATGGTATACGCAAGCTCGCCCGAAACGAACGGCAGGTGCTTATAATAATTCATCTCCGCCGCCACCTTGGCGTCAAAACCCACAGAGCAGATGTTCACGGCATCGCCGTGCTGCGTGCGGATCATATCGATGGACACAGTCTTGCCCGCCAGCTGATTTTCCGCCTGCTGGATCAGGCGCTTGACCATGTAGCCG
>OLPF01000784.1_pt1 | contig 30654 bp, 36 predicted proteins | sample 1673121 | NCBI WGS metagenome assembly OLPF01 (sample SAMEA3136756, study PRJEB25190) | human gut metagenome
TCAGTCCATTCGGGAATGCCGTTCTTTCCAGAAAGGCTTTATGCGGACAGTCCCAACCATGAACATGGCGGCAGCCAAGGGCGCGAACATGTACGGCGTGACACCGGAGACACTGGCGGCAACGGCCACGCGGGAATATCGGAACGTGGACGAGATGCACGCGGACGAGGCGAGACTGCGCACGGTGAGCGAAGAGGAACACGAGAAGGCGCTGCGAGACCTCGGCATCTATCTTGACCGTGTGGTGAACGATCTGATGCTCACCACGATGCACAAGTACGACAACAGCTTCGAGGAGGAGCAAAACCTGAGCGGCATCATCGCAGAAGCGGCCAAGGGGAAGAAAACCGTGGCGGCGGTGAAGGCGGCGTTCCGCAAGGAAGGTTATGCCATATCCGACGGGCACGCCAAGAGCATCCTTGCGCTCATTGACCGCGCAGCCAACATCCCTACGGGATACTACGAGGCGAAGGCGCAGAGAGTAGTCCCCTTCAGCGAGGCGGCGGCCATCATCGCGCCAACCAGCGCACCGGCGGAAGAGATCGCAGCGGTGAAGGCGGCCACGGGCGTGAACATCATACAGTACGAGACCGGCAACGACGAACAGCGGAAGGCGCTGGTGAACGGGCTGGAGGGGGTGAAGTTCTCCATCAGCGAGGACAGTAACGGCAGGCAGCTGACGGAAGCACAGCAAGAGTTCTTCAAGGACAGCAAAGCGGTGGATGGCGAGGGACGGCTGCTGACGCTCTACCATGGAACCGGAACAAAGTTTACGGTCTTCGATAAGGCACACATCGGGGAAAACTTTGCAGACAGAGGCAGTGATCTCGGATTTTACTTTAGCCCATACATTGAGGATGCAACCGGGTATGCACGAGAGGCGACCGGCTACAAGGGCAAGGGGGAAATCATGCAGGTTTATTTGAACCTGAAAAACCCGCTTGTCATTGAGGACGAAGGCTGGGGCAGTGCAATCGGACAGGCAGACATCCGGCACGGAGACCTGAAGCGCTGGGCGCAGGAAGGCGGGCATGACGGTATCATCGTAAAGTCCACTGACATCGAGATGGACGACAACGGAACGCCGGACGCGGTATACATCGCCTTCTCCCCGGAACAGATCAAGAGCGTCACCAACGAAAACCCGACAGACAATCCGGACATCCGGTTCTCTATCAGCGAAGGCGGAGAGTATGACGGAGCGGTCAAACTGAAGGAAAGCACCATTGACACCTACCTGAGAGACTATGCAGCAAAGAGCAGCCCGAAGTATGCGAAGGCGTACATTGCCTACATGACACCGGATGACTTCCTGAACCTGACCACCAGCGAGGGCGGACGGCAGATCGTGGAGCAGCACAGCAAGGAACTGGACGCGGAGAAACTGGGCGAAGCCACAAGGTGGCAGCCTATCCAGCTGAACATCGACCACGAAACAGGAGAGGTACAGGGACATGAGGGGCGGCACCGCGCGGTGGCCATGCGGAATGCAGGCGTGGAACAAATCCCGGTGCTGCTGTTCGATTCCTCCAACAAGTATTCCAAGAGCGAGATCGGAGAGCTGACGCTGACCGGGCAGGACTTCGGTGGCACATGGTCTGACGCGGAGGTGCGGGTGCATAACCTGCTGCCGCTGAGCTATGAAAACCGCGATGCGGTGGTGGAGCGTTTCACTATGCCAACTGATGAACGGACGCTGCAATATTCCGTCACAGAGGAGGAAACGGCAGAGGCGACGCTGCCGACGGCGGAGGACGAAGAGAAGAAGAACAGCATCCGTACATCGCTGCCGAAGAAGGCACAGGGCTACCTGAAGCGGGCTGAAAACGCCCTTGTTGGGCGCGTAAGCCGCGCGCTGAGCGTGCCGCGCTTTGCACAGAGGGAATACCTGCAGAAGATCGCGCAGCAGATCAGCGAGGAGTACCTGACCACCGGGCACGTTTCGGAAGAGACGGCGGCGGAGCTGTTTGAGCAGGCATACAGCGAGGGCATTGTGGTGGATGAGGAGTTCTACCAGCAGTATAAGGACATCAAAGATCACCTTCGCACGCAGGCTGTGACCATATCGGAGGAAGACAAGCACGACATTGCGGACTTCAATGACTTCAGAAAGAGCGCCTTCGGGCGGCTGCGCATCGTCAACGAGGGCGGGCTGCCGGTGGATGTGGCGTATCAGGAGCTGCAGGACATGGCACCGGAGCTGTTCCCGGATGATCTGACGCATCCGGCTGACCAGCTGGTGCGCATGTTTGAAGTGGCGCAGAGCATCGAAAAAACGGAGAAATCCCTGAGCGAATACTATGGACGGGATGCGGAGGAGTTCAAGCGCTGGGCGAAGAATGACTTTGATGCTGCCATCGGAGACACCATTGGAGACCTGCGCACTGTGAAACGCTATGCTGACGAGCGTGCGGCAAAGGCAAACGCGGCGGCGGAGACACCGATGACGACGGAACAGGTCACAGAAGCCTACAAGCAGCTGAAGAAGGCGCGGTGGGAATCGGAGAAAGCGAAAGCGAAGAACCTGCTGACCGACCACGACAATGTGCAGCTGGGACGGCTGCTGAAGTGCGAGATCGAGCTGGAGCACCTTGACCCGAAGACGGACAATGTGAAGGGCATCACCGCTGTATACGAGGCTACGACGGAGTATGAACGGCTGGTGAAGCTGCTGACGGAGTATAAGCAGAGCCAGCGGGCGAAGCTGCGGGAAGAGGCGGACAAGTTCTTAGAGACGGCAAACGACTGGAAGGACAAGAAAGCTGGTAATCTCTATTCCCGCGAAACGATGGAGCGCAATATCCTTGACATCGTGAAGGACAAGAAGCTGGCGCAGGAGATCATTGCAGAGTATTTCACACCGGTGCACGAGGCGCAGGCAAAGTCCACGCGACTGAAGAACAAAATGCGCGAGCGGGTACAGGCGCTGAACCTGAGCACCAAAGAAACGAAGGCCATGCAGAAGGTGGGGAAAATCTCTGAAGCGCACGCCGTGCAGCTGCTGGGCGAAGCGATGGACAACATCCGGATGCTGGAGAACAGCAGAGGGCGCATGGCGGAGCGGGACGGCAAGACGCTGAGCGACTGGCGCGGTATTGTGCAGGAGATGTGGAAGCAGAACCCGCAGCTGGACAAGGCAAAGATCGAGCACGCGGTGGAGGAGTTCCGAAGCATCTACGACGAGCTGTTCCAGCAGATGAACGAGGCCAGAGTACGCAACGGGTACGAGCCGGTGAACTACCGCAGCGGATACTTCCCACATTTCCAGCCGGGTGACGGCGACGGAATCATGGGGCTGTTCGGCAAGGCATTGGGCATTGACACACAGGTGACGGCACTGCCCACCACCATCAACGGACTGACGCACACCTTCCGACCGGGCATCCAGTGGTTCGGCAATGCACAGCAGCGCCTCGGCTTCGACACGGCCTATGACGCGGTGGAGGGCTTCGACCGATACATCGAGGGCGTGGCGGACGTTATCTATCAGACCGACAACATCCAGAAGCTGCGGGCACTGGCGACGCAGGCGCGCTACCGCACCGGCGACGAGGGCATCCGCAAGCAGGTGGACACGGTGTACGCCGACACGCGGCTGACAGAGGAAGAGAAACGCAGCAAGATCGACAGCATCTACGAAGACGGGCGGTTTGCGCTGTCGAACTTCGTGGTGGAGCTGGAGGAGTACACCAACCTGCTGGCCAACAAGAAGAGCCGCGCAGACCGCAACATGGAGCAGGCACTGGGCAGAAACATGTACAACCTTGTGAAGGGACTGGAGAGCCGCGTGGCTGCCAACATGGTGGCCATTAACCCGGCATCGTGGCTGACCAACTTCATCCCGCTGACGCAGGGAGGCGCGATGCTTGACCGTGGGGAACTGCTGCGCGGCATGTGGCAGACGCTGCAGAGCTTCAAAGAAAACGACGGCATTGTGGATGCGTCTGCCTTCCTGACCAACCGTAAGGGCAGCGACCCGCTGGTGCGGACATGGGCACAGAAAGCATCGGCCACCATGTCTTCGCCGATGGAGTATATCGACCAGTTTACCGCCGGAAGTCTGGTGCGTGCGCGGTACAACCAGAACCTGAAGCGCGGGATGAGCGAGACTGCCGCCATGACGGAGGCGGACAACTGGACGGCGGGCGTGATGGCTGACCGCAGCAAAGGCTCCACGCCGACACTGTTCAATCGGAGCAATCCGATGACGAAGGTCTTCACGCAGTTCCAGCTGGAGGTCAACAACCAGCTGAGCTATCTCTTCAAGGATATGCCGCGCGCATACAAGGAGAAGGGGCTGGCGGCGCTGGCAATGGCGCTGTTCAAGTTCTTCCTCGGCGCATGGCTGTACGATGAAGTCTACGAATATTTCATCGGACGCAGACCGGCGCTTGACCCGCTGGGCATCCTGAACGACACCGTGGGCGACATCACCGGATATGAGCTGCCGAACCTTGTGGAGCTGGGCGTAGGTGCTGTGACAGGCGATATGCCGTCTTTTGAGACGGAGAAGAAAAACGCCTACGACACCGTGACCGAAACGCTGGGCGATGTGGCGGAGGAATTGCCGTTCATCGGCGGCGTGCTGGGCGGCGGGCGCGTCCCGATCAGCAGCGCTCTGCCGGATTGGGACAACCTGCTGAAGACTGTGACGAGCGACACATGGAGCACCAAGAAGAAGCTGGCCACGGCGGGCAAAGAACTGATGAACCCGCTGACCTATCTGGCGCTTCCATTCGGCGGCGGACAGCTGAAGAAGATTTACCAAGGACTGAGCGCAACGATCAAAGGGGGCAGCTATTCCGTAGACGCTGAAGGAAATGATCTGCTACAGTACCCGGTGTACAATGATGACCCATGGCAGGCTGCGCTGAATGCGGGGCAAGCCATGCTGTTCGGGAAAACCTCACTGAAGACCGGAAGGGACTGGGTAGAGAGCGGATTCAAGAGCTTTGGCGCAAAGGAGACCGCTGCCTATCAGGGAATGACGGAGGCTGGCGTGCCGGAAGAAGATGCGTACAACCTGCTGAAGGAGCTGCGCGGGACGAAGAAGACGGAGACGGAAAGCAAGGCTGAAGCGGAACGAAGAGTGCTGCAGGCCACAGACATCTCCGGCGACGGAAAGAGTGTGGCCTATTATGGGCTGATGGCAACCGACAAGGAACGGGAGCTAATGGACGCACTGGCCGACAGCGACGCAGACATGGGCGCGGTGACGCAGGTGCTGCTGGATGTTAAAAACGCGGAAAGTCTGAAAGGAGCAGAAGCATCCAACGCAAAGCGCACCGCGCTGGCGGAAAGCCCACTGACGGACGACGAGAAGCGGGAGATGTACAGATGCCTATTCGGCGAGAAGCAGGAAGACGGCAGCTACACCACGAGCCGAGACGATGACATTATGGCATTCGAGCAGGCGGGATTGGACTTTGACACGTTCCTGAAGGTGCAGAACGAGTACACCACCGTCAACGAGAAGTACAGCGGCGCATCAGAGAAGGCGGTGGAGTTCTCCCACTGGGTGAACAGTCAGAATCTGACCGCAGAGCAGGCGGAAACCGTGCGGGACTGCTTCAAGTATTACAGTCAGATTCCGGCGGAGGCAGCACGGTACGACAGCTTCGTTTCGGCGGGACTGAGTGATGACGCAGCCTATGAGCTGGCAAACAGCCTGAACGCACTGGAGCCGGAGGACGGCAAGGACAGCGTGAGCGACCTGCAGCGTTACCGCGCAGTGGTGGATGCGGGCTTGAGCACCGAAGAGCAGATGAACGTGCTGGGCGAGATGATGCAGGAGAGCGAGTACAGCAAGCTGCAGACGGGATACAGCTACGGCGTGACACCGGAAGCGTATGTCGCATTCCGGGAGCTGCTGCCGAAGTTCGATTTTGACGGCAACGGCACGTTCAAGCAGGAAGAGGTGGAAGCGGCCATTGATTCTATGGGCGGCGGCGGTAACGGTATCGTACTGCCGGGAGCAGGCGGCGGGCAGAGCCTGACGGTGACGCAGCAGGCTGCACTGTGGCAGCTGGCAAACAAGAGCTGGAAGCCTGCGAAAAACCCGTACAGCACCAGCGTGGGGCAGAAAGTCTACGATGCGCTGAACGCTGAGACAGAGAGCGGCATCGTGCTGCCGGATGGCACAAGCTACACCGGCGGCCTGGTACTGCCGAAGGGATAAGACAAGAACACCGCCGGGGAGACCCGGCGGTGTTCTGCTTCGTTATCAGCTCAGTGTAATTGTCAAAAGCCCATCTTCCCAACAATCAATGCAGGGAGAATAGCCTTTATATTCTGCCAACTCGGTGTTGTATATCCAATACTCGCGCCCTGCAATGTGATGGCAGCCATAGTGGTGATAACGATAGCCTTCTTCCGTGACGATACAAGCGCCGTTGCGAAAGAAGCGCAGCTCATTGTAGTAAGTGGACAGGATTGCACTGCGGCCGGCAGCATCTCCGTCGGCATAGCCGGTGCTGTAGCCATCTTTACACCCGACATCATAGCCGCTTTCATAGGCGGTACTTTCGGCATCTGCATAGCTTTCTTCATAACGGTCGTGATATTGCTCTTCGAGCTGCGCCTGCAGCTGCTCGACTTCGCTGGATGCACTGCCGCATCGGAGAGCAAAGAGAACCGATGCACAAACAAGGATAAATATAGCCAGCTGATAGCCGACGACATCGCGCAACAACAGTATGAATACGGAAAGACCGCCAAGGGCAGACCGATCAAGCTGGGGAATGACTATGCGCTGGCGGACTACATTGAGCGCAAGATCGCTGACGAGGGGCGCAGCCCCGCTGCTGTCCTGATGGACATTGAACTGGAGGGAAAACAGTTTTCCGTGCGCGTGTGCGAGAAGACCATCTACAACTACATCACGAACGGCGTATTTCTGAACATCACCAACAAAGACCTGCCGCTGCATGGAGAGACCAAGCGCGGATACAATCGTGTGCGCTCGGCATCGCGTCCACCGCAGGGCGAGAGCATCGAACGCAGGCCGGAGGAAATAAACCAGCGGGAAGAGCCGTTTCACTGGGAGATGGACACTGTGAAGGGCAAGCAAAAGACGAAGAAGTGCGTGCTGACACTGACGGAGAGACTGAGCCGCAACGAGATCACGCTGCCCATGTACGGCGCGACCATGGAGAACGTGGTGGCGGCGCTGAACGGACTGGAGCGGAAGTATGGCGCGCTGTTCAGCAAAATCTTCCGCAGCATCACCGTGGACAATGGCAGCGAGTTCTCTGACTGTGAGGGCATGGAGACTTCCATCTTCGGCGGGCAGCGGACGAAGATGTACTACTGCCACCCGTACAGCAGCTATGAGCGCGGCAGCAACGAGAATCTGAACAAGATGTTCCGGCGGCTGTTCCCGAAGGGCACGAACTTCGACGAGGTGCCGGACGAGGAGATCATCGCAGCGGCAGACTGGATGAACAACTACCCACGGGAGATTTTGGGACGGACAACGGCAGCCAGAGCGTTCAATGAACAACTTGCACAAATCATGGCGTGAAAGTCTGGCTATTTTTTAATTGAAAAATCTTGCGATAAGTATTGCATTTTGCAGTGGCAACCTGTAAAATATATCGCAAGAAGAACCTAAACGGTTCGACTTGCGATATTTTTTTATGCTCAAACGGGCGGAAGGAGTGAGAAGGTTGAGCACTGAATTGAAATACAAGGTCATGGATGACGAGGTGCGCATGGAGATCGCAAGGCTGTACAAAGATGGCTGGAAGGTGGGTGACATCGCGGATGCGGTGGGACTGCACGAGACTTCCGTATACCGCGAGCTGAACCGGGGCATGACCGACAAGCTGGATGCGAACGGCAGATTCGAGTACGACATCGACAAGGCACGGCTGGACGCTGCCCGCGCGAGAGCGAACAAGGGAAAGTTCAAAGGCGTAGGCGTGGACGGGCGCTGCAAGAGACACGCCGCAGAAACCTGAAGGAGGCAGAAAGATGTACACAGGAAGAAGCTGCTGGCTGTGCGGCAGGAACGGGACGGCGGAGCCGCTGGACAAGCACCACATCTTCGGCGGCGCATACCGCAAGAAGAGCGAGAAGTACGGTCTGACAGTTTACCTGTGCCACGGAAGCTGCCACATCTTCGGGGAGAAAGCGGTGCACAGCTGCCGGGAGACCATGGACGAGCTGCGCCGCTACGGCCAGAAGATGGCCATGAAGCGGATGGGCTGGACGAAGGAGGACTTCATGCGGGAGTTCGGCAGGAACTATCTGGATGAGGAAGACCTGCAGCCCACGGAAGAGAAGCCGACCGGAACATTTCAGATTCTGGACGAGGAATTGTGCGTGAACTGGTGAAGGAGGAAAAGCGCATGGAGAGATATGCGATCATCATCAGGCAGAACGAGGAAATGGCACTGCTGCACTGCTACCACGGCGACAGCTTAGACCTGAAGACGCTGCAGGAGATCGTAGAAGGCCATATTGAAACGGTGCCCACGGCGCTGGCGGGCGAATGGAGCCATGAGCAGGGTGTGGGGCTGACGCTCATCATCAACGAGGAGGGCAAGCTGCTGGGGATGCCGGTGAACCGGCTGGCCACAGACATGGCGTACCTCTTCAACGACGTCATCGTAGGCAACGCCATCCTGATAGGCACGACGGACGAGGACTTCATCGGGCTGACGAAGGAAGCGGCGGAGAACATCGTGGAAAAGTGGGGATAAAGGGATGCGGAGTGATCGAAACGAGATTTATTATACCGCCTGCTGGCGCGAGCTTCAGAGCTTTCTGGCGGAGGTTGTCCGCGACGACACGGGCGAATATCCGCAGGCGGCTGATTTTTTGAAGCTGATGAAATCCATCGAGAGAAAGGTTGAGAGCGATGCTGAATGACACGGCCATCATGGGGCGGCTGACCGCTGACCCGGAACTGCGGCGAACGAGCACCGGCACGCCGGTGTGCAGCTTCACGCTGGCGGTGGAGCGAGACGGCAAGCCGGGGGAAGACGGCAAGCGTGCCACGGACTTTATCGACTGTGTGGCATGGCGAGGCACGGCAGAGTTCCTGTGCAAGTTCTTCGGCAAGGGGCGGATGGTGGTGGCCACAGGCCGCCTGCAGACACGCACATGGAAGGACAAACACGACCAGACCCGCAAGGAGACAGAGCTGAACGCCACCAACCTGTACTTCGGCGACACGAAGAAGCTGGAGCAGGTGGCGGACATCTACCAGCAGGCCGGGAACGCCTACGACGAGATCACGGAAGACGACGGTGAACTGCCGTTTTAGACGGGAGGAAAAACATGGAAACGAGATACCGCACGGTACATAGGCGCAAGCGCCGGACGCTGAAGAGCGTGTGGGGTGCGCTGGCGGGGCTGAGCTTCCTGCTGATGCTGGGCATCGGCGGAGGCGTGGAGCAGGACAGCATCGCGCTGAGCGCGGGCTTCCTGATGATGGCTGCATCCATGTGCGCGGCGGCGCTGTTCGCGTGGCTGGCGGGGTGGATGGAATGAGAAAGAGAGCACTTGCGGCAGCGGCGGCGATGCTGATGCTGGCGGCGGTGGTGGCCAACCTGCTGATGTTGAGCACAACGGCGCAGCCGATTGAGCAGGACGAGGCGGTGGCCGAGAAGCTGACGCAGACCTATGTGACGTACATGCCAGAGCCGGTCATCCGACAGGAAGAACCTGAGCGGGATATGAGCGCATGGACGGAGACGGCGGCGTACATCGCCAAGGCCGTATACGGCGAGGCCATGGTGTGCGGAACAACAGAGCGGGCAGCGGTGGTGTGGTGCATTCTGAACCGAGCGGACGATGCACGGGATGCGACACCGGCGGGCGTGATTGCTGTGGTGACAAAGCCGTACCAGTTCCATGGATATGCAGCAGATCATCCGCTTCTACCGGAGCTGGAGGAGCTGGCGCTGGATGTGATCGAACGGTGGCTGGACGAAAAGGACGGAGAGACGGAGGTAGGAAGAGTGCTACCGAGGGAATACCTTTTCTTCACCGGCGACGGAAAACACAACCACTTCCGGACGGAGTGGGACGGCGAGCAAGTTTGGGACTGGAGCCTGCAAAGCCCGTATGAGGAGTGAGCGGATGGAACAGCTGAGCCTCTTCCCCGCTGCGCTGCGCGTGGGCGCATACATAGAGGAACACGGGCGGAGGCTTGCATGGGATGAGCTTCAGGTGGGCATGACCGTCATATATGACTGCTCCACGGAAAGCCACGAGTGGCTGATGGTCACAACCGTGGAAAAGATCATCCGGACACCGGACGATCTCAGGGTAATTCTGGATGGCGGAAGAAAGCAAAGGCCGCTCATCAACCGCTGCCACATCGAAAGCGGAAGAACAAAGCTGTACCGGGAGGCAGGCGCATGAGAGAACGGGAAGCGCGGGAGATACCGGGGCTGCGGTATGAGACCTGCCGTGGCTGCGGGCTAAGATGGAACATCGCCAAAGGCCAAACGATACCAAAGGACGGATATCTTTGCCCACGCTGCCAGTGGGGGCAGACGATATACAAACAAAATGACAGGAGGAAATGAACATGAGCGACATCAAGGTAACACAGGCGGAGATCGACCTGCTGCTGAACAGCGCGGACGTGCAGGTACGCACGGAGTTCGGCAAGTGCACGGTGGTGACGGTGCGGCTGCGCAACGGCTTCATCCTGACGGAGAGCAGCGCGTGCGTAGACCCGGCCAACTACGACGCTGAGCTGGGCAAGAGACTGTGCTTGCAGCACATCGAGAACCGGCTGTGGGAGCTGGAGGGCTATGCCCTGCAGAAGAGGACGGACGAGGAGCGCACCATGGAATGCGCGGCGGCGGATACCGAGACGCGGGACTTCGGCTGGGCGCTGAGCAAGCTGCGCTGCGGCTGGCCGGTTCGGCGCAGAGGCTGGAACGGCAAGGGCATTTTCATCAAGCTGCAGGTGCCGGATGAGCACAGCAAGATGACCAGCCCGTACACCTACATCGACACCACCGGCCTGCGCAGCAACAATCCGGATGCACCGCGCAGCTGCGTGCCGTGGCTGGCAAGTCAGACGGACATGCTGGCGGAGGACTGGGAGATCGCGGAGGTGCAGCATGGATAATCTGAGCGCACAGCAGAAGTTGATGGACAACATGCAGGCGACCTCTGCGGAGCTGCTGAGCGGAATTATGGAAGAACGCGGACGCGGATTTGCCAGTGACCGGGAGGCATGGGCGCAGCTGAAGGAAAACATCGAGAACGTGGAGAGCCGGATGAAGGCCATCAAGGACGTGCACAAGGATATGTGGAGCGCGGTGAAAGACCATAACGGCGACGCATTCTGCGCGCTGGCGGGCAAGTTCCAGCGCAGCGCGATCCTGTTGGCCATGGAGTGGACGAATGCCAGCGTGCTGGGAAACATCGCGGTGCTGCACGGGGAGGACGAATGATGACGAGAAGCGAATTGCTGCACGCGGCGGAGGTCTGCGTGTGCGGGCAGAGAGAAGAAGACTACGGCACACCGGAGGACAGCTTCCGTGTGATCGGGGAGCTGTGGGAGACCTACATCAAAGAAAAATGCGTCGGAGACCCGGCGGCGGAGGTTTGCATCGTGCCGGAGGATGTGGCGGCGCTGCTGGCGCTGCTGAAGATCGCACGCATTGCCACAGGACACGGCAAGAGCGACAACTGGGTAGACCTTGCGGGCTATGCGGCCTGCGGCGGAGAGCTGCAGAGCAGACCGGCGGTGTGCGGCAAATGAAACGGCTGACAGTGGACACCGACCTTTCCTTCTGCGACATTGCACAGTGCGATTCCATCCCCGGCGGGAGCTTCTGCGAGGATGGACGATGCGATCAGCGGCGCTGCTATGAGAAGCTGCGGGAATACGAGCGCAGCGATCTGGAGCCTGAGACGCTGCAAAAGGCACAGGGGCTGCTGAAGGAGCTGAAGGACGCGCGGCAGACTGTGGAGCTGATGGATGCCTGCGGCAAGCGGGTATGCAGCAGCGAGGAACACTGGGGCTGCCCATACGGCAACGAGGGCATGACAGACTGCGCGGTGCTGCTGGAGGCGGCCTATGAGGACACCATTGAAAAGCTGCTGGCGCTGAAGGAAACACTGGAGGGATAAGCGATGGCAAAGCAGAGCGGATACCTACAGAAGCTGGCGGCGCAGCAGGCTGTTCGGGATGAGAAGACCCGGCGCTTTACGCTGCAGCAGTGCAAGGACATGATGCTCATCACCATGCACGAAGACTTCGGCTGGGGCGAAGAGCGGCTGAAGAAGCTGAGCGACTGCTACGACCAGACCTTTATGACCTATGCGGAAATGTGCCTTGCGGATGCAAAGACCGACAAGCAGATATGGTTCACGCAGGGCAAGGTGGACGAGCGCCTGAAGAAGGCGTGCGGAAAATACTTCGTACCGTGGGATGAACGGTACAGATAATCAGGAGGATGCCCCATGAATATCAGAAAGACCATCACAAGCGAGATCGAGTGGAACACCATTAAGAAGGCGCAGGCGGACGGAAAGCTGCAGGAGCTGCTGCAGGTGGGAGATGAGCTGGACATCACGCTGAAGACCGGCGAAGAGCTGACGGTGCAGGCCGTGGGAACCACGGAGCGTGGGCTGATTTTCCTGCTGAAGGACTGCATGAAGGACGAACACGGGATGAACAAGCGCATGACCAGCAAAGGCGGCTGGCGGGACAGCGAGATGCGCCTGTGGCTCAACGAAACCATTATCCACATGCTGCCGGATGAGCTGCGGGAGATGATCGTGCCGCGCCGCATCGTGCAGACCTTGGACGGCGAACGACTGGAGAGCGAGGACAAGCTGTGGCTGCCGTCGTTCACAGAGATGTTCGGTAAGGAAGGAGCAGAGGACTGGGCACCGGCGGACACAGATGAGACACAGCTGGAGCTGTTCAGCACGGAGCGCAGCCGCGTGAAAGAGAGACCGGGGAACGGTACATGGTGGTACTGGCTTCGCTCTCCGTATGGCAGCTACTCCACGTATTTCTGCAGTGTCAACAGCGGCGGCGACGCCAACTACAACACCGCGAGCTATGCGCGTGGCGTGGCCTTCGGCTTCTGCCTTTAATCTGAGATCGAAACCATCCGCGCGCCGCGTGCGCGCGGGAAGGAGCGAAACATGAAACCGAGCTGCAGCAGCTGCGCACATGCCTTCCGGGAGGAATGGAGCCGCGACACAGACGTGCTGCGCTGCGGATACCGGGCAAGGTCGGAGGAACGCGCACCGGCGCGGGCGGACGGCGTTCCCATGATGAAACCGCAGAGCGCCTACGGGCGGGTGACGCAGCTTTTTCCGAAGGGCAAGGAAGCGTGCGTGGAAGGGAATGCACCGCCAGCGTGGTGCTACGGGCATTATTTATCCACATAGCCGAAACAGGGCGCGCTGTGCGTCCTGTCTGCCGGGGACAGCCTCCCGGCACTGACGATGGCAGGCTGAATACTTATATATAATTCGCGCGCGCACGCGCGAATTGAGGCTTGTAACCAATCTTAACTTAGCAACCAGAGAGGAGCTGCGGGGATGTACACAGGGAGAACATTCAACCGGGAGAGCGTATATGTCTGCGGCGATTACATGGACGGAGACATATATCCGGTATTCCAAGCGCCGGGGAAGCGGAGATCGCGGTGCAAGCCCACGAGCGAAATTCAGCAGAAGCTGAACCAGAAGAACGCGGAGAAGAAGCTGACCCGCTTAGTGCACAGCAACTTCACCGAGGATGACATTGCCCTGCATCTGACCTACCGTCCCAGCGAAGAGCCGCAGACGGAGGAGGAAGCGCAGCACATCCTGAGCAATTACATCCGAAGACTGAAGCGCCGGTATGCAAAGCTGGGGATGGAACTGAAGTACATCAGCTGCACAGAATACGGCAAGACCAGCGGAAGAGTGCATCACCATGTCATTCTCAGCGGAGGATTAGACCGCGACACCATCGAGAAGGTGTGGGGGCTGGGATACGCCAACAGCAAGCGGCTGCAGTTCAACGAATCCGGCGTGACCGGCCTTGCGCACTACATCGCCAAGGACAAGCATTTCTTCAAGCGCTGGAACCAGAGCCGGAACCTGACCATCCCGCAGTGCGCGCAGTTTGACGGGCAGCTGAACATGGACGACATAGCAGACATCGAGGAGGCCATCGAGTGCGGAACGCAGTGGCAATGGTTTGAAGACCGCTACCCGGACTTTCAGCTGGTGGAGGCCACCTGCTACAAGAACAATATCAACCGAGGGACATATATCCACTTCGAGATGCGCAGGCGTGAGTGGAGCGGCAAGGAAGGCGTGGATGTGGAGGCGGTGCTGGCGCAGAAGCACGAGTACAACCGCACGCGCCCGTACCGCCACGGAGGGAAAGCACTGTGAAGATCGGAGACAGAGTGCAGCGGGTGCCGGAGACTTCCGGAGAGACGGAAGAGATCAGAGACCGGAACCGGAAAAGAAAGGCACGCAGACGCGCCTACGACGGAACGGTGATATACATCCATCCGCTGGGGCGGTTCCATGTGGTGGCTTTTGAGACGCGGGGGGGCACCATCCGGGAGAGCTTCACGGGCGTATGATAACACGGGAGGTGAAGCAGATGTTTCGATATAAGCGCGGCGTGAAGGCGGACTACAACCGGCAGGGGTATATCTACTTCACCTCCCGCCGCTACCGGGAGCTGGACGAGGCGGCGCAGCAGAAGATACTCAACCTGTGTTTGGAGCACGGCGGGGAGTATTATCAGGCGCTATTCGAGTTTGTGACCACGGATGCCAGCGCCACGGCGCTGGCCATGCGGCATCACATGGACAAGACCACGCTGTACCGGAAGGTGCGGAAGTATTACGAGAACTTCCCAACGCAGCTGTAAAAACACATGCAGAACGCACGCAGGAACACACCTGCGTGCGTTTTTCGTTTTCGGAAAAGTTGCAACTCAGCGACACACTTTTTGTCGTACCATGATAGCGTGAGCTGGCGCACACCGCCAGCGGGTAAGAGCACAGCAAGATAATTCGAGGGGCGGGCGAAGGCTGTGCGGCAAAATGAATTTTTCCCCACGACAAGCGCGCACGATGCGCGCACGCACGCGCGGGAACCTTATAGCGCCGGAGCAAGGAGGTGGCGCAGATGGCTGCAGGAAGGCCGAAAAAATACACGAAAAAGGGACTGCGGGAAGCAATCGAGCGTTATTTCCGGAGCATATCACGGACAATTCCGGCAAGAGACGACACCGGCGGCATCATCCGCAACGATGACGGCGAGGAGATCAAGGTGGTGCAGTTCGTGGTGCCGCCGAGCGTGACGGGCATGTGCCTGTATTTGGGCATTGACCGGAGCACATGGCAGAACTACGCGGACGCTGCGCTGCATCCGGAGCTGGCGGGGATATGCCAAGGGGCGCGAACCCGAATCGAGGCGTATCTGGAGCAGGAGCTGCTGACACGGGAGAAGGGCGTGCAGGGCATCATCTTCAACCTGCAGAACAACTACAGCTGGAAGCAGAAGCAGGAGGTCGAACTGGGCAAGGACACCCGCGAGAGCATGAAGCATGCCGCCACCTACCATGAGAAGTTGGCGCTGCTGCGGGCTGATGACGGGGAGAGCGAGTGCGATGAAGACGAAGTGGACGGCCTCTGAGCTGAAGGCCATGAGCCGCGAGGAGATCGACAAGCTCTATGAAATCGTAACGTGGTACGAGAGACTGCGAGAGACCAACAACGAAACTTTCCTTCCGCTGTTCGCTGACACACACAGGTATCTGGTGCTGAAAGGCGGCGGCGGTTCGGGAAAGTCCATCTTCGCGGGACGGAAGGTGCTGGAGCGGGCGGTCAACGAGCCGGGACACCGCTTTCTCGTGTGCCGTAAGGTAGCGAGGACGCTGCGAGAGAGCTGCTTCAAGCAGCTTTTGGGACAGCTGGCGGAGTTCTACCCGGACAGCGGGTACAAGGCCAACAAATCAGACCTGACCATCTCTTTCCAAAACGGCAGCGAGATCATCTTTGCGGGACTGGATGACGTTGAGAAGCTGAAATCCATCTACAACATCACGGGCATCTGGATTGAAGAGGCCAGCGAGCTGCTGGAGGGAGACTTCAACCAGCTTGACATCCGACTGCGCGGAAAGACACGGGAGTACCAGCAGATCATCCTGAGCTTCAACCCGATCAGCATTCAGCACTGGCTGAAGAAACGTTTTTTTGACCGGCGGGACAAACGAGCACGGGTGCACGAGAGCACCTACAAGGACAACCGCTTTCTGGATGCGGCGGCTATCCGGACGCTGGAGAGCTTTCAGGAAACGGACGAGTATTACTATCAGGTCTACTGCCTCGGCATGTGGGGCGTGACGGGCAAGACGGTATTCAACGGCAAGGCCATCGGAAGACGGCTGCAGGAGCTGAAGGAACCGGTGTGCACCGGCCTTTTCACATACGCGGATGACGGGCTGACGCTGACGGACATCCGATGGGAGGACGCGAGGGACGGCTGCATCAAGGTCTACAAGAAGCCGGAGAAGGGCGTGCCCTATGTGATCGGCGGAGACACTGCCGGAGAAGGCAGCGACAGCTTTGTGACACAGGTGCTGGACAACAGAACTGGAGAGCAGGTGGCGGTGCTGCGGGGCAAGTTCGACGAGGATGTGTTCGCACGGCAGGTCTACTGCTTAGGGCTGCACTACAACACGGCACTCATCGGCATTGAGACCAACTTCTCCACCTACCCGGTGATGGAGCTGGAGCGGCTGCGGTATCCGAAGCAGTACATCCGGGAGAGCATCGACGATTACACGCACAAGATCAAGCAGAGCTTTGGCTTTCTCACCAACACGAAGACGAGGCCAGTCATCCTTGCGGAGCTTATCAAGGCGGTGCGCGATGACATCACCATCGTGAACGACGAGACAACGCTGCAGGAGATGCTGACCTTCGTGCGCAATCCGGAGACGCTGAAGCCGGAGGCGGAGCTGGGAGCGCACGATGACTGCGTGCTGAGCCTTGCCATCGCACACTACATCAGGCCGCAGCAGAGCTACATCGCACAGAAGGAAACGGTGGCGCGACTATGGACGGCATCCATGTGGGAGGACTATGAGAACGCATCACCGACGGAGCGGGAGATGCTGCGTAAACGCTGGGGCAATCCGCAGCGATAACAGGAGGACGCTATGAAGAAACAGGACAAGAACAAGCTGCGGCTTTGGCAGGACAGGCTGAAGACCAACGAAGCGGCATACGACGGCGAGACCAGCCGCATGGACGAGCGGGAGGCGCTGTATGCCGGGACGAACGAGATGCGGCCTATCGTGCAGGGCGAGCGGAAGACGAAGGCCGTGCATGTGCGCAATATCTGCGCGGAGATCATCGAGGCGCAGACAGACAGCAACATTCCGCAGCCGAAGGTGACGGCCAGACGCAAGCAGGACGAGATGAAAGCAAAGCTCATCGAGGACATGCTGCGCAACGAGCTTGACAGAATGCCGTTTGAACAGCTCAACGACATCATGGAGCGGACGGTGCCCATTCAGGGCGGCGCGGCGTTTCTGGTGGAGTGGGACAACACGCAGCGGACGCACTTCACTATCGGGGAGCTGGCGGTATCCACGCTTCACCCGAAGCAGATCATCCCGCAGGACGGCGTGTACACCGGCATCGAGGACATGGACTACATCATCCTCAAAATCCCGCAGACGAAGGAATACATCCGCAGGCGCTACGATGTGGACGTATCAGACGAGAGCGAGGAAGAGCCGGACATCAAGGGCACCGGTGGGGACACCACGGCGAACGACCTTGTGACGCAGTACATCGCATACTACCGCAACGACAAGGGAGGCATCGGTCTTTACAGCTGGGTGAACGACACGCAGCTGGAAGACCTTGAAGACTATCAGGCGAGGCGGCTGCGCAGGTGCGTGAAGTGCGGCGCGGTGGAGCCGCTGCTGACGGAGCCGGAGATGGACGCGCCGGACATCCTGCTGCCGAACGGCATGAGCACGGCGGCGGAGGTGGACTTTGACGCGGCGGCGGATGCGCTTGCAAGAGAGACGAGGCCGCTGCCGCTGCGGGGCGGGCGGAAAAAATGCCCGTACTGCGGCGGAAGCAAGTGGGAGGAGACCGAGGAAGAGTTCGAGGAAATCCCTGTGGCCGTCACCAGAAGCGACGGCAGCACCATCGGCGGCATGGTGCGCCGAGAGGCGGCATCCGACACGGAGACGGACGAGCTGGGGCTGCCGGTGGTGGAGATCATCGAGGAGCCGACGAAGGTGCCGTTCTACAAGCCAGACATCTTCCCGGTCATCCTGCAGAAGAACGTGAGCGTGTACGGCAGGTTCTTGGGAGACAGCGATATTGACAAGATCGCTGACCAGCAGAACACCACCAACCGCATCGAGAGCAAGATCATCGACAAGCTGCTGAAATCTGGCAGCTACATCACGCTGCCGGACGAGGCCAGCATCCGCGTGGACGCGGAGGACATGAAGGTCATCCGACCGGGCAATGCGGCCACCAAAGCGCTGATCGACGTATACGACCTGCAGGGCAACGTGGAGCAGGACATGGTGTACCTGTCGCAGGTATACGAAGAGGCACGCCAGATCATCGGCATCACGGACAGCTTTCAGGGGCGGACAGACCGCACGGCCACCAGCGGCAAAGCCAAGGAGTTCGCGGCGGCGCAGAGTGCTGGCAGACTGGAAAGCAAGCGCGTGATGAAAGACGCGGCGTATGCGGCGCTGTTCGAGGCCATGTTCAAGTTCAAGCTGGCGTACACGGACGAGCCGAGGCCGGTGGTGTCCAACGACATCCACGGCAACGCACAGTACGAGACGTTCAACCGCTATGACTTCCTTGAACAGGACGCGGCGGGAGAGTGGTGCTGGAACGATCAGTTCCTCTTCAGCTGCGATACCTCCGCCCCGCTGGCATCGAACCGCGAGGCCATGTGGCAGGAGACGCGCATGAACCTGCAGACCGGAGCCTTCGGAGACCCGGCGCAGATTCAGACGCTCATCCTGTTCTGGACGAAGATGGAGCTGCTGCACTATCCGGGAGCCGGAGAGACGCGGGCATACCTCGAAGAGGAACTGCACAAACAGCAGCTGCAGCAGCAGATGGCCATGCAGATGCAGATGGCACAGCAGCAGATGCAGCAGGCGCAGATGCAGCGGCAGCAGAATGGCGGGCTGGACATGCAGACCGCACAGGCCGTCATCCAGAGAGCGCAGCAGGACGCTGCGCGTGATTCCGGGCAGACCATGGGAGCAAATGCTCCCGTCTGACATAGATACTTCCCTATCATTCGGGCATCGCCCGACCTCCTGAAGCGGGAAGCGGCGCGGAACCGGGGCACCCGCGCCGCCGACCGTGACACAAAGGAGCATCAAGGAAAGAAAGGAGGACGCAGAGATGGCAGATAAGACCTACGCTGGCAGCATCAAGAACACCGGCGCGCAGGTGGTGAAGGCACCCTTCAGCGGCGACAACAAGAAGGGCAACGGCACCGTGAAGACCGGCAACGACCTGAGAGGCAGCAAGAACAAGTAAGACCATCTGACAAAGCAAGCCCCACATTCGCAGGAAAAGCGCAAAAATCCGGAGAGGAGCACAACACATGGACATCGACTACGGCGCACTGTTTGGCATTGACGAAGGCGGAAAAGAGCAGGAGATCGCCGACCCTGCCACGGACGAGACCACACAGGCGCAAGGCGCAGAAGAGCAGGAAGCCGCCGAACCTGCCGAGGAAGAAACGCAGAACACAAGCGCCGAAGAACCGCAGGAGACTGCGGAGGACGGCGAAGAGCATAGTGAGACGGGCAAACAGACACCGGAGCAGAACGCAGCGTTTGCTGCAGCAAGACGCAAAGCGGAAGCGGAGCGGGATGCCGCCGTGGAGAAGGCGCGCACAGACGCACAGGAAGAAGCGAGGCGCACCATCGACGAGGCGTTCCGAAACAGCGGACTGGTGAACCCGTACACGAAGCAGCCCATCACATCGAAGGCGGAGTACGACGAGTACCGGCAGCGCTTCGATGCAGAGCGCAAAGCCCGCGTGCTGAAGAAGAGCGGGATGAGCGACGAGGAGTTCAACGCATTCGTGAACGACCTGCCGGAAGTGAAGCAGGCCAAGGAAGCGCAGGCGGCGGCGGAGCGGGCGCAGCAGGAGGCCAACGAGGCACAGGCACGGGTGAAGGTGGACGAGCAGCTGAAGGAGATCGGCAAGCTGAACCCCAACATCCGGGAGCTGAAAGACCTTGCGGCCATGGAGACCTATCCGAAGTTCTACGAGCTGGTGAAGAAGGGCAACACGCTGGTGGATGCCTACCGGCTGGCAAACTTCGAGGATCTGACCAGCAGCGCGGCGGCGGCCACCAGACAGGCAGCTCTCAACAACCTGCAGGGCAAGCAGCACATGGGACAGACCAAGGAACGAGGCGCGGGCGCGGTGAGCGTACCGGCTGAAGTGAAGGAGATGTACCGCGCGCTGAATCCGGGTGCCACGGATGCAGAGATACAGGCACACTACAACCGCAGCCATAAAAAGGGCTGACGAAGCGAAAGGAGAAAAGCACAATGGCTTTCAAGATTTATTCCACTGATGACAACCGCGTGCCGGGTATTGAATACCTGCCCGCAAGCGCCATCACACCCAAGGTGGGCATGGCACTGACGCAGACCACCGGCCAGCTGGCGCTGGCTACCGGCGCAACCGCGCCCACTTACATCTCCATGTGCGAAAAGGACGGCGAGTGCACGGCGGGCGACATCATCCCCGTTATCCGCGTGGGCAAGGACATGATTCTGGAGACCACCTTTGCAGCTGCCGCAACCAGCATCAAGCTGGGCGACAAGGTGACGCTGCACACGGACGGCCTGCAGGTCACGGCCACGACCACCAACGGCGTGGCGGAGGTGGTGTACATGGACGGCACCGCCAGCGGCAGCATGTGCCGCGTGCGCTTCTAAGAACGACGAAAGGAGTACAGTGAACAATGGCTAATATCACCTTTACCGAAGGCTCCGGCCTTCAGGACAGCATTTTCGGCAAGTCTCAGGAGCCGATCAAGATGTTCCTCGAAAAGAGGGGCGAGGCGTTTGAACAGACCAGTATGCTGCCGGAGCTGTTCAACATGGGCAGCAGCAACCACTGGGGCGAAAAGTTCTCCACCATGACGGCCATGGACGGCTTCCAGCCGGTGGGCGAGAACGGCGACTACCCCGTGGACGGTATGCAGGAGGGCTTCGCAAAGTTCCTCGAACACATGACGTGGAAGAACAGCTTCTCCCTGTCCCGCGAGATCGTGGAGGATGCAAAGCTGATGGATTTGAAGAAGCAGCCCGCTGGCTTCATCACCAGCTACTACCGCACCCGCGAGAAGTTCGGCGCTGCCCTCATCGGCGCGGCTATCCAGAAGAAGACGGAGACCACCTTCTCCGGCAAGACCTTTGACGTGAAGACCGCCGATGGCAAGTGCCTGTTCGCCACCAACCACCCCAGCAAGCTGGGCAAGTCCAACCAGTCCAACCAGTTCTCTGATGCCTTCAGCAACGACGCGCTGATGGCGATGGAGGCGAAGATGCAGGACTTCCGTGGCGACAACGACGAGGTACTGGATGTGGCTCCCACCACCATCCTCATCCCCAACGACTACAAGCTCAAGCGCGACGTGTTCGCAGCCATCGGCGCGGACAAAGACCCTGCCACTGCCAACAACGGCTTCAACTACAACTTTGGCCGCTGGAACGTGGTGGTGTGGCCGTACCTGAACCAGTTCATCGCGTCCGGCACTTCCCCGTGGATTCTGCTGGACAAGAAGTACAACGACGAGTACGGCAGCGCCATGTGGCTTGACCGCGTGCAGCTGGAGGTCAGAAGCGAGCTGGCGGGCAACGATGCCAACGTGTGGAAGGGCTACGCCCGCTTCATCGCCGGTTTCAACGACTGGCGCGGCTATGCCGTGGGCGGCGTGACCGGCGGCACGCAGCTCATTGCCACATCGACTGGCGGCTAATCAGAACACAGACCGGACGGGGCGGCGGCGCAGGCCGCTGCCCCGCTTTTCATTTCGAGGAAAGGGGGACGGATAATGGCGACACTGAAGAGCGTCATCGACTATGTAGATGAGATCAAGCCTAACGCCTTCTCAAACGAGGCGAAGACAAAGTGGCTGAACGAGTGTGAAGGGCTGGTGCAGACCGAGGTCTTACTGTGGGCGAGCGAGGAGATCATCACCTACCAGTACGACGCGGACAAGGACAAGGAACTGCTGGCGCAGCCGCCGCACGACAAAATCTACTGGGCATACCTGACGGCCATGATCGACTTCGCCAACGGCGAGTACAACAAATACCAGAACACGATGCAGATGTTCAACAGCTTCTTCGGCGAGTTCATGCGCTGGTTTGCCCTCAACTACCGTCCGGCAGATACCCACGAGGAGGTATATGTATGAGCGGGTACGGAAACACGAAGATCGGAACCGAGTGGCGCGGGTATTACATCACCGCCTACGGCATCGCCGTGAAGCACGGCTTTCAGGGGACGGAGGAGGAATGGCTGAAGAGCCTGAAGGGTGACGGCGGCGAGCCTATCGTCATCCGCTATGACGAAACCGCGCAGCAGCTGCAGTGGAAGTACGAAAGCGACACACAGTGGCAGGAGCTGCTGAGCCTGAGCGAGCTGCAGGGCGATGTGGTGAGCCAGACGCTGGCGGCGGCACAGAACGCCAAGACGGCGGCGGAGGCGGCGCAGAGTGCGGCGGAGACCGCAGCACAGACCACCGGCGCAGACGCAGCCGCAGCCAAGAGCGGCGCAGACACCGCAACGGAGAAAGCCGCAGCGGCGGCAGCAAGCGCCAAGACAGCCACGGACGCGGCGGGAGAAGCACAGACGGCGGAGAGCAGCGCCAAGGGCTACGCCTCCACCAGCGGCACCAACGCCACAGCGGCAGCACAGAGCGCGACAGACGCGCGAAGCGCCAAGGCGGCGGCAGAGACAGCGGCCAGCACGGCAACGAGCGCCAAGACCGCAGCACAGACTGCTGAGACGAACGCCAAGGCCAGCGAGACTGCAGCGGCGAGCAGCAAGACGGCGGCGGCAACCTCTGCCAGCAAGGCGGAAAACGCGCAGAGCGCGGCAGAGGATGCACAGGCGGCGGCGGAGACGGCAGCAAGCACGGCGACGAGCGCCAAGACCGCAGCGGAAACCGCCAAGACGGGCGCGGTGAGCGCACAGAGCAAGGCACAGAGCGCACAAGTGAAGGCGGAGGGCGCTGCCGCAGACGCGGAGGAAAGCGCCGCAGCGGCGGCGCAGAACGCCACACAGGTGGCAGCCAACAGCAAGACCGCCGAAAGCTGGGCGGTGGGCGGCACCGGCACCCGCGAGGGCGAGGACAGCAACAACGCCAAATACTGGTGCGAGAGCGCACAGGCCATTGCGGGCGGCGGCGTGACCAGCTTCAACGGGCGCGGCGGCATCGTGAAGCCGCAGAAGGGCGACTACACGGCGGAGATGGTGGGGGCGGATGCCTCCGGCGCTGCGGCGGCGGTGCAGAGCAATCTGGACGGCCACGAGGGCGACACCACGGCGCACATCACAGCGGCGGAGCGCACCAAGTGGAACGGCAAGCAGGACAAGCTGACCTTCGACACAGCCCCGACGGCGAACAGCACGAACCCCGTGACCAGCGGCGGCGTGAAGACGGAGCTGGACAAGAAAGCCAACGCAACGAGCCTCGGCGCACACACCGGAAACACGGACAACCCGCATCGGGTGACGGCGGCACAGGCGGGCGCAGACCCGACGGGGACGGCGGCAAGCGCGGTATCGGCGCATAACAGCTCCAGTACGGCGCACAGCGACATCCGTACCGCACTTGCAGGGAAAGAGACAGCGGGCGCTGCGGCAGCCGTGCAGGGCAACCTCGACGATCACGAGGGCAACACCACCGCGCACATCACGGCGGCAGAGCGGACGGGCTGGAACGGCAAGAGCGGGAAGGCACTTTCCTTCACGGTGACACTGACGGCGGCGGGATGGAGCGGCAACGCGCAGACTGTGAGCAACAGCAAGTTCGTCACGAGCGGGTACGCCTACACGGTATGCCCTGCGGGAGACAGCTTTGCAGGCTACGCAGAGGCGGTGATCTACGCCGACGATGTGACCACGGCGGGAAAGATGACCTTCCACTGCAATGAAGCACCCACGGCCAATCTGACCGTGAACATTCTGAGAACGGAGGCAACGGCATGAGTTTGGTATTCAACATGGTGGGCGGCGGAGGCGGCGGCATCAAGCTGACCGGAATCGCCATCACAACACCGCCTACAAAGACCACCTACACGCAGGGCGAGACCTTTGACCCGGCGGGCATGGTGGTGACTGCGACCTACAGCAACGGCGCGACGCTGAAATGCACGGGCTATAGCTACGAGCCGAATACACCGCTGGCGGACGGCACAACGAAGGTGACCATCCGCTACACAGAGGGCGGCGTGACGAAGACGGCGGAGCAGACCATCACGGTCATCCATCGGCTGACGAAGATCGAGATCACGGCGCAGCCGACGAAGAAGGTCTATGAGTATGGCGACAGCTTCCAGAGCACGGGCATGGTGGTGAAGGCCACCTACTCCGACGGAGCCACCGCCAATGTGACGGGCTACAGCTGCAGCCCCGCGACGCTTAATACCGTGGGCACGCAGACGATCACGGTGAGCTACACGGAGCGGAACGTGACCAAGACGGCCACCACCAGCGTGACGGTGAACCGGAAGACGATCTCCACGGTGCCGAGCCAGAGCGGGAGCCTGACCTACAACGGCGGCAGCCAGTCCCCCACATGGAACAACTACAACACGGCACAGCTGACCATCGGCGGCACGACCACGGGCACGAACGCGGGAAGCTACACGGCAACCTTCACGCCGAAGAGCAACTACCGCTGGGCGGACGGCACGACGACGGCGAAGAGCGTGAGCTGGAGTATCGGGAAGGCGGCGGGCAGCCTCTCCATCTCCCCCGCCAGCATGACGCTGGACACCACGACGAAGAGCAAGACCATCGCGGTGACGCGCAGCGGCGACGGCACGATCAGCGCCGTGAGCAGCGACACAGCGGCGGCGACGGTGAGCGTATCGGGCAACACGGTGACGGTGACGGGAAAGGCCAACGGCAGCGCGACGATCACCATCAGCGTGGCGGCGGGAACGAACTACACCGCACCGGCGAACAAGACCTGCGCGGTGACGGTGAGCTTCCTGAAGGACAACTTCGCGGACAACGACTGGGCTTCCATCATCGCGGCGTGCCATTCGGGCAGCGTGCCGAGCACATGGGTGGTGGGCAACAGCAAGACGATGACCATCAATGGCGCGAGCTATCAGGTAGACATCATCGGCAAGAACCACGACACCTACGCATCCGGCGGGAAGGCACCGCTGACCTTCCAGCTGCACGACTGCTACGGCGAGACCAAGAACATGAACAGCTCCAACACCAACAGCGGCGGCTGGACGAGCTGCGCCATGCGAAGCACACACCTGCCTGCCATTCTGGCGCTGATGCCGACGGAGGTACAGAACGGCATCCGGGAGGTGAACAAGCTGACCTCGGCGGGCAGCCAGAGCGCCACCATCAACACCACGGCGGACAAGCTGTTTCTGCTGAGCGAGATCGAGATTTTCGGCAGCGTCAGATATTCCAAGAGCGGCGAGGGCACGCAGTATGACTACTACAAGGCGGGCAACAGCAAGGTGAAGAAGTTCAACGGCAGCGCGAACATCTGGTGGCAGCGCTCTCCGAGTGGCAGCACCTCCACGCGTTTCTGCTATGTCAACAGCGACGGCGACGCCAACTACAACATCGCGAGCGGTGCGCGTGGCGTGGCCTTCGGCTTCTGCTTTTAATCCAGCATCTGAGGAAATCCCGCAGCCTGTGTGCTGCGGGATGGAAGGGAGAGAACCATGTCGGTCTACAAATCAAAACGGGGCGAGAGCAGCGTGCAGCTCATCGAAACGGCAAGACAGCTGGAGGCACACACCTTCGCGTGCTGCATGAAGGCACCAAAGCGGTACGAGCGGTTTCTGACGGGACGCATCATGGAGCTGAGCAGCGAGGTGCATGACCGGGTACGGGCGGCGAACAACATCTGGCCGACGAACCGGCACGAGGCGCAGCTGCGCAGGGACGAGCTGATGCGAGCGAACAACGCGCTGCAGAACCTCAGCCCGAAGCTGCAGCTGCTGTATGACAGCATTTTGCAGAACCCGGAGGGCTACGGGTGGATTCACAAGGCGATGCAGCGCTGGGGCGACCTCATCTGCGAGGAAGCGAAGCTCATTGCGGCGGTGAAGAAGAACGACCGGCAGCGGTACAAAGACCTTCCGGAATGAAAAACATGGGTCAAGCTCTGTATTTGTTGCACTTGCGGCAGCGCGAACAACTGGTGGGAGCGCTCTCCGAATGGCAGCAACTCCACGAATTTCTGCAATGTCAACAGCAACGGCAACGCCAACTACAACAACGCGAGCAATGCGAATGGCGTGGCCTTCGGATTCTGCAAGAGATGGGTCAGGACAGTAACCGGCAGCGGCGAAGCAGCACCCTTGCAGAAGGAGAGCTTGTTCCCGGCACAGCCAAAACAATCCTCTGATGCAGTCAGCCGGACGCTGCTTGCATGGCGGGCGAATGTGCGGACAGCCCGTTCCATGGCTGGTACTGCCACGCGGATAGAACACGCACCCAAGAATAATTCCGTACAGGGGATGCCCTAACGGGCGAGGAGAATTATGACGAGCGAAGAGAGATACGAGGCACGGTACAGGAGAAGAAAAGCGGAACGCCAGCGGCGAAGAGATGCACGCAGCGAGGCGTGCGGGAGCTTTGAACAGGTATTCAGCTACGAGCACCTGTACCGGGCGGGACGGGAATGCTGCAAGGGCGTGGGCTGGAAATGCTCCACACAGCGGTATCTCGGCAACTTTACCGCCAACATCGCCCGGACGCACCGGGAGCTGATGGACGGCACATGGAAGACCAAGGGCTTTTTCGCCTTCGACCTGATGGAACGGGGAAAGCTGCGGCACATCCGCAGCGTGCACATTGCGGAGCGGGTGGTGCAGCGCTGCCTGTGCGATAACGCGCTGGTGCCGCTGTTCTCGGCGGCGTTCGTGTACGACAACGCGGCGAGCCTGAAGGGCAAGGGCATCGACTTTGCCATGGATAGGCTGACCTGCCACATGCAGCGGTACTACCGAAAGCACGGGACGGACGGCTGGGCGCTGGTATTCGACTTTTCGGACTACTTCAACTCCGCGCCGCACGCGCCGATCTACGCAGAGAGCGAGCGGCGCATCCGGGACGAGCGGGTGCGAAAGCTGGCGTGCGGCCTGATGGAGGACTTTGGCGAGCGGGGCTTCGGCCTCGGCAGTCAGGTGAGCCAGATCGACGCGCTGATGCTGCCAAACCGGCTTGACCACTTCATCAAGGAGCAACTGCACATCGAGGGCTACGGCAGATATATGGACGACGGCTATCTCATCCACGAGAGCCGGGACTACCTGCAGGAATGCCTGAAGCAAATCCGGGCGGTATGCGCAGACCTCGGCATCCGGATGAACGAGAAGAAGACGCGCATTGTAAAGCTGCAGGAGCTGCATTTCCTGAAGACGAGATTCTATCTGACGGAGACGGGGAAGGTGCGGCGGAAGATGTGCCGCAAAAGCGCAAGGCGGATGCGGCGGAAGCTGAAGACCTTCCGGCGATGGATGGCGGAAGGCAGAATGACAGAGGAAGACATCCGCACGGCATACGAGAGCTGGCGCGGCCACATGCGGCGGGGCAACAGCTACCGGGTGCTGCGGCGGATGGACAGGTTCTACAAACGACTGATGGAAAAAGGAGCGTGAAAGCATGTACGAGATCAGAAAGGACGGCGGCGTGATCGCGCTGACAGAGAAGCCGAACTACATCCGCAGGCACGCGGACGGCTTCTACATCCTCTGCGAAGAGGAGGACGCACAGGGCGTGGCCGTGGACGGCACGGTATACCGTCTGATGGGGCACACGGGGCTTGATGAACTGGAGGAAGTGCAGCTCATTGAGAAGGACACCGGCACGGTTTTGCAGAGCAGCAGCGAGGCGGTGGGCATCGCCTTTGTCACCATGACAGAGAGGGGAGACATCGACGGCGTGACGGCGGGAGAGCACGCGGAGCTGTTCAGCCCGTGGGCGTACCCGGTGGCCTACACCACAGGACAGATCAGGGAACGCAGCGGAAAGCTCTACAAATGCCTGCAGGCGCACACCTCGCAGGCGGACTGGAAACCGGAGGACAGCCCGTCGCTGTGGGTGGGCATCTACGACCCGGCGGAGGAATGGCCGGAGTGGAGCCAGCCGGTGGGCAGCACAGATGCCTACGCCAAGGGCGCAAAGGTGAGCCACAACGGCAAACACTGGACGAGCGATGTGGACGCGAACGTGTGGGAACCGGGCGCATATGGATGGACGGAGGCGACGGCATGACGGAGACGGTCATTGTGGCCGTGCTGAGCCTGATCGGCACCATGGCGGGGGCGTACTTCGCAAACAAGAAAAGCGCGGCGCTCATCGCCTACCGGCTGGAGCAGCTGGAGAAGAAAGTAGCGAAGCACAACGGTTTGGTGGAGCGCACCTACCATTTGGAAGAGGCGGCGGCGGTCTTCGAGGAAAAGCTGAAGGTGGCAAACAACCGCATTGACGATCTGGAGAGAGGGGCATGAAGGGCAGGCATCAGAGAAGACGGCCAAGTAAGACAACGACCACCAAGCGCATTGTGTGGGCGTGCCTTATCAACGGCATCGGCTGGGTGTGGTGCAGCTACGCTCTCGCCTTCCTCGGCAGGACGGAGATTGCGGAAAGCCTGAGCCGGACGGCGGTGACGGAGATCATCGGCGTGGTGCTGCTGTACTGCGTGAAGAGCCTGTTTGAAAAGCGGGAGAGCTTCGGCGGTATCGGCAGGAAGGAAGAACAGGTAACGGACTTATGAAAGGAGCAAGACCATGACGGACATTGCAATCGTGAGACTGGGTATCGGGCTGGTGCTGCTGATCGCGGCAAACATCGCCCTCGGCAGCGTGAACGCCTTCATGGAGGGCACATGGGACATGATGAAGTTCCGCAACGGCTGCATCAAGGGCGGCGTGGTGGCTGCGTCGCTCATTGCGGTGTACTACGCAGGACGGCTGAACCCTGATCTGCTGGTCATCGAGGCGGAGGGACAGACGGTGAACCTGATGACGGCGGTACATATCGCGCTGCTGGCGGCGTTCACGGCGTATGCGGTGGATGTGCTGAAGAAGCTGAAGGGCATGCTGAGCACCGCGACACCCGGCAAGGAGGAAGACCATGAGCAACAGTAAGCTGGTGAGCTATACCCGGCTCAGCCCCAACCATTCCGGCAAGCGCAAGCACGCCATCGACACCATCTCCATCCACTGTATGGCCGGGAACCTGTCCGTGGAGCGCTGCGGCGAACTGTTCCAGAACAAGGAACGCCAGGCGGCCAGCAGCAACTACGGCATCGGCAGCGATGGGCGCATTGGTCTGTATGTGGACGAGGCCAACCGTTCGTGGTGTACCTCCTCCGCCAGCAACGACAACCGGGCCGTCACCATTGAGGTGGCGAACATCGTTGCCGAGGACCCGTGGCCGGTCTCCGACGCGGCCTACAAGTCCCTCATTGACCTGCTGGTGGACATCTGCAAGCGGAATCACATCCCTGAACTGCGGTGGAAGGGAGATCAAAATCTCGTAGGTCAGGTGGATAAGCAGAACATGACGGTGCACCGCTGGTTTGCCAATAAGAGCTGCCCCGGCAACTGGCTGTACGAGCATCACGGGCAGATCGCAAAGGAAGTAAACGAAAGACTGGAGGAAGAAAACATGGTGAGATACGAACGGCTGCGGGACATCAAGAACAAGGAGTTCCACGACATCGTTGAAAAATTGATGGATGCAAACATCCTCGGCGGCGACGGCAGCGACCCGACGGGCAACGAGGACATCATCGACCTGAGCCACGACATGGTGCGTACTCTTGTACTGGAGTATCGCGGCGGGGCGTTTGACCGCAAGCTGAAGGCTGTGGGCATGGAGCCTGCGGTGAAGGACTAAGAGAGCGGCGGAGGCCGGTGCATTCCGCCGGTCTCCGCCTTCTGCGCGAAAGGAGGCATGAAAGATGCCATCAAACCTGCTGACGGCAGACACCACTTTCCCGACGCTGACGCAGGAGCAGAGCACGGACGAGAAGTTTGAGAAGATCACAAGCTATCTCTACATGCTGCTGGAGCAGCTGCGCTACAGCATGGGAAACCTTGACAAAGAGAACTTCAACGACGCGGGGCTGGAGGAGATCGCAAACATCATCACGGAGCCGGTGTATGTGCAGCTGAAGGATGACGAGGCAAATATCGCGGCGCTGACAGTGACGGCGGCGGGACTGGGCGCGCGGCTGAGCGACGCGGAGGGAAACATCACGCAGCTCACCGCCACCACCACAAGCCTGACAAGCCGCATCAGCAACGCGGAGGGCAGCATCTCCACCCTGCAGCAGACGGCCACAAGCCTGACAAGCCGCATCAGCAACGCGGAGGGCAGCATCTCCACCCTGCA
>OLPF01000785.1_pt1 | contig 30643 bp, 29 predicted proteins | sample 1673121 | NCBI WGS metagenome assembly OLPF01 (sample SAMEA3136756, study PRJEB25190) | human gut metagenome
TTTTTGAGTGCGTTTTTTACAAATTCGCAGTGCCTGTGGTTGGATGTCTGACCGTTACTGCGGGCATTTTGGCTCGCAGCGAGGGAGTTCCCAAAGGAACAGGCACGGATCAGCGATTTGTAAAAAACGCTCTCAAAAATGCGGAGTTGCCACCTTGATTCTTTTAAATATTTGTGTTTCTTTTATTTCTGTCACATACATGAAAGACTATCTTCAAAGCAGGATTGTATAAAAACGAATAATCTATAGAATTCTTACTAAATTATGCTATAATATACAAGATTAATCAAACAGTTTCAAAATGAAAGAGGGAGTATCAAATGAAAAGGTTATTATTAGTTTTAATGCTGATTCTGGGAGCAGTAATGATCACAAGCCGTCTGGTGGCGACTTATGCATATACAGATGAAGAAAAGCAGCAGGCGAAATCATGGCTGTCTTCGCATGGTTATCCACCAACAAGAGCAGGGGCAGAACAGGCATATCAGGATTATATGGATGGAAAGATTGATGTTCCAGAAGCAGATGCATATATGGGAAAGAACCAGAAAAATGACATAGAAGAAAAGAAAAATTCAACTGTGAAGACAGAAACAAAAAAAGATAAACCATCTAAAAATACCAATAAAAATAGTACAACAAAACAAGAAAATTCATCTACAGAACAGACAAACAACAGTACAACATCTGCAAAAGAATCAACAACACAAGGAACAACAGAAACAACAACGACCAAAGTGACAACAGAAACAAAAGAACAGAAACAACAAAAAGAGGAAAAAAAGAAAAAAGAGCAGAAAGAAACAAAGAAAAAACACACAACAGGGATTGCAATCGGAGCAGCTGCAGTCGTGATTTTTGCTTTACTTGTAGTATTTATGCGAAAGAGAATGTAAAAAACGCTATGCTGAAGTGATAGAAAATCACTTGACACAACAGTTAGCGAGTGCTATTCTATATGTAAATTACATAACGTCTTCAGGGCAGGGTGCAAGTCCCTACCGGCGGTTATAGCCCGCGAGCCTTATATGGCATGACTTGGTGAGATTCCAAGGCCGACAGTACAGTCTGGATGGAAGAAGATTTAAGAAGTGATATTGATCATCATGTCCTGGGATTTTTATAATTCCAGGATTTTTTTATTTCAAAAAGAAATATCAAGATATCAAAAAGGAGTTCCTGAAGAATTAGAACAAAGATCAGGAGCTCCTTTTTATATTTCCGATTTCAATACCAATCAAAATCCAACCTCCCAAAATCAAAGAACCTGAAGGGAAGGGAGAAAAATATTTGAAAGAAGAATATATGCGGCGTGCGATCGAACTTGCCAAGAAAGGCTGTGGATACACCAATCCAAATCCTTTAGTCGGAGCAGTGATCGTAAAAGATCAAAGGGTTATTGGGGAAGGATATCATGAGAAGATCGGCGGATTACATGCAGAGCGAAATGCCTTAAAAAACTGCATAGAAGATCCTGAGGGAGCTGAGATTTATGTAACATTGGAGCCATGCTGCCATTATGGGAAAACACCACCATGTACGGAAGCGTTGATCGAAGCAGGGATCAAGAAAGTATATGTCGGGAATTTAGATCCCAATCCGAAAGTGGCAGGGGGCGGGATCAAAATCCTGAATGATCATGGAATCGAAACTGAGACAGGAATTCTTGAAGAAGAGTGCAGACAGTTAAACGATATATTTTTTCATTATATTCAGAATGATATTCCATATACAGCACTAAAATACGCAATGACATTGGATGGAAAGATCGCAACGGCAACTGGTGAATCCAAGTGGATCACAGGAGAAGAAGCCAGAAGACATGTACATACATTACGACATCAGTATGCAGCGATCATGGCAGGGATCGGTACGGTTTTAGCAGATGATCCAATGTTAAATGCACGAATCGAACATGGGAATGATCCAATTCGTGTGATATGTGATTCAAACTTAAGGATTTCGGAAGGATCAAATATCGTAAAAACAGCCAGAGAAATTCCAACGATCATCGCTACCATAAGTAAGGATCAAGAAAAAATAGCAAAATTAGAACAAAAAGGATGCAAGATCTTAAAAACGTCAGAGCAAGATGGAAAGGTCAATGTCAAAGAAGTTTTAAAACAGTTAAGAAATATGGAAATTGACAGTGTTTTAGTTGAGGGTGGTGGAATCTTGAATGAATCCTTGATCAAAAACGACTGTGTTCACAAAGTTTACGCCTATATTGCTCCAAAATTATTTGGAGGAGAAAAGGCCAAAACACCTGTAGAAGGCAAAGGGATCGAAAGGATCCAAGAAGCTTTGGTATTTGATGAATTAAAGGCAACACCACTTGGAAATGACATATTACTGGAAGGGAAGGTGAGATCATGTTTACCGGAATCGTAGAAGAATTAGGAACAGTCATATCCCTGAAGCGAGGAAGCAAAGCAGCAGTCCTTACGATCAAAGCAAATGTTATTTTTGAAGATCTTAAATTGGGAGACAGCGTAGCAGTTAATGGGGTCTGCCTGACAGCGACTCACATTAGCGGCAATACATTTCAGGCAGACGTGATGAATGAGACATTCAACCGAAGCAGTCTTGGAAGTTTAAAAAAGGGATCTGTCGTCAACTTAGAGCGAGCGATGGCAGCCAATGGAAGGTTCGGAGGTCATATGGTAGCAGGCCATGTGGACGATACAGGGGAACTTGTTAGTGTAAAACAAGATGATAATGCTGTATGGTTTACGATCAAAGCCCCAGAAAATATCATGAAATACTGTATTGAAAAAGGATCGATCGCACTCGATGGAATCAGCCTGACGATCGCTAAGTTAAGCGATGATACCATTTCCGTATCCATGATCCCACATACCATAAAAAATACCAATTTTGGATATAAAAAACCAGGAGATAAGATCAATCTGGAGAATGACATGGTTGGGAAATATATAGATAAACTGCTGCATTTTGATCAGCAGGAAACAAACGACAAACATACAAACAGCACCTTAACAATGGAAATGTTAAGAAATGCTGGATTTTAATAAAAAACGAGGAGGGAAAAGACAAGATGAGCGATGTAGTATGCGAAGTAATCGCACAGCTTCCAACAAAATATGGAACATTTGAGGCACATGGGTATGTAGACCAGAGAAGTGGGGAACATCATGTAGCACTGGTCAAAGGAGATATCGCAGACGGAGAACCAGTTTTATGCCGTGTGCATTCTGAGTGCCTGACTGGGGATACTTTTGGATCTCTACGCTGTGATTGTGGAGAACAGCGAAGCCGTGCAATGCGTCAGATCGAGAAAGAAGGACGAGGGGTTTTCTTATATATGCGTCAAGAAGGACGAGGAATCGGATTGATCAATAAACTGAAAGCTTATGTATTACAGGAACAGGGAATGGATACAGTCGAGGCCAACTTAGCTCTTGGATTTAAAGATGATGAACGAGACTACAGTGCAGGAGCCATGATCTTACAGGATCTAGGAATCAAAAAACTGCGACTGATGACAAACAATCCAACCAAAATTGACGGATTAAATGAATATGGACTCGAGATCGTAGAACGAGTACCAATCCAGATGCCAATCAATCCATTTGATAAATATTATATGCAGACAAAGCAAAAGAAAATGGGACACATGACAACATACGAAGTTTAAATTAACAGAAAAATTAAAAAAATTAAGGTCCCAGGGACCTTAAGATTAACGAAATTAATGAAGAAAAAAGGAGTAATTAAAATGAGAGTATTAGAAGGTAAATTAGTAGCAAGCGGATTAAAAGTAGGAATCGTAGCAGCCAGATTTAATGAATTTATCGTATCCAAATTAGTATCCGGAGCTTTAGACGGATTGAAAAGACATGATGTGAAAGAGGAAGATATCGATATCGCATGGGTACCAGGAGCTTTTGAGATTCCACTGATCGCAGACAAGATGGCAAAAAGCAAAAAATACGATGCAGTGATCTGTCTTGGAACAGTAATCCGTGGAGCAACAAGCCATTATGATTATGTATGTAACGAAGTATCCAAAGGAATCGCACAGGTATCATTAAATACAGGAATTCCAGTCTTATTCGGAGTTGTTACAACAGAAAATATCGAGCAGGCGATTGAACGTGCTGGAACAAAAGCAGGAAACAAAGGATATGACTGTGCATTATCTGCAATCGAAATGGTACAGCTGATCAAAGAAGTAGAAGCATAAAAAGAATCAGAAATTAAAGCAGGAAGTTAGTATGGAACAATATTATTTAGGATTTGACGCAGGAACACAAAGTGTAAAAACAGCAGTTTATGATATTGATATGAACCTGATCGTGCAGGATACCAATGCAACAATCTTAAATTATCCACATCCGGGATGGGTGGAAATGGACGCAGACCAGTATCTTCATGCAACGGTTACAGGGATCAGAAACTGCGTTACAAAGATGAAAGAAAAGAATCTGGATCCAGACAACATCCGCTCTATTTTTGGAGATGGGATCATCTGCGGGATTGTCGGTGTTGATAAGGATTGTCATGCGATCACACCTTACATCAATTATCTGGATTCCAGAACAAAAGAAGATGTTGAGGAACTAGCATCTCATCATTATGAGATCTGGGCAAAAGAGACTGGAAATCCTCAGCCAAACTGTATGTTTCCAGCGATGTTTGCACGTTGGATGATGAACAATTGTGAGGGCTTTAAAGAAAAAGGCAGAAAATTCATGCACAATGCCCCATATATCCTGGCCAATCTTGCAGGACTGTCTGCAGAAGATGCATTTATTGACTGGGGAACAATGTCTGGATGGGGACTAGGATACCGTGTAACAGAGAAAAAATGGTCCAAGGAACAATTAGAGATCCTTGGAATTCCAATGGAAATGATGCCAAAGATTCAAAAACCATGGGATATCATTGGAACATTATCAGAGACATTTGCAAAAGAAACCGGATTGAAACCAGGAATCCCAATCTGTGCGGGAGCCGGAGATACGATGCAGTCCATGATCGGATGCGGAGTGATCAAACCAGATCAGGCAGCCGACGTAGCAGGAACATGTGCGATGTTTTGTATCGCAACCGATGGGATCAATGAAGAATTAAGCAAACCAGAAAATGAACTGATCTTTAACAGCGGAACTTTAGAAAATACATACTTTTATTGGGGATTCATAAGAACCGGTGGATTAGCACTTCGTTGGTATCGAGATAATGTATGCAACGAAGCAGGAAATGGAGCATATTTTGATGAATTAAATGAGAAAGCACAAAATGTGCCATGCGGATCCAAAGGAGTCCTGTTCCTTCCATATTTAACAGGAGGATTTGGAGAAACATCCAATGCAAGTGCCTGTTTCCTGAATATGACGATGGACACAGATCAGGGAGTACAGTGGCGTGCAGTTTTAGAAGCGATCGGTTACGATTATATGAGTGTGACAGATATTTATAAAAAAGCAGGCGTGCCACTTGAATTTATGACGATCACAGAAGGTGGAAGTAATTCAGAAGTCTGGAATCAGATCAAAGCAGACATGTTAGGATGTAAGAGTGCCACATTAGAAAATGCACAAGGAGCAGTTCTTACAGATGCAGTGATCGCAGCATATGCGGTAGGAGATCTGGAAGATCCAAGTCAGGTATTTGAAAAAACAAGAAAGATCAAGAAAATTTATGAACCTGATCCAATAAGAACAAAATACTATCGCAGTATTTATGAACAACAAAGAAAACTAATTAAAGACGATATGGCAGCAGTTTTTGAGACTTTACACCAGATCAGTAAGATTCAAGAACAAAGCAATGATTAAAAAAATGAAAAGGCTTCTTTACAAGAGGCCTTTTTTTCTTGTACAATAAAAGGTAAAGTATATAAAAATAAGTTATAAGCAACTAACTTTGCAGATGATTTTTGATCAATTAGATTTCAAGGAGGAAAAAGTCATGGATAACGAAAAGATTGAAAAATTACAACAGATGATCGATGAAAGTGATCATATCGTATTCTTTGGTGGCGCAGGTGTTTCAACAGAGAGTCATATTCCAGACTTTCGAAGCACGGATGGTTTGTATCACCAGACTTATAAATATCCGCCCGAGGTTATGGTAAGCCATACATTTTATACACAGCATACGGAAGAATTTTATGATTTTTATAAGAATAAGATGATCTTCTTGGATGCAAAACCGAATAAGGCACATTTAAAACTGGCAGAAATGGAACAGGCGGGAAAACTGTCTGCGATCGTTACGCAAAATATCGATGGGCTTCATCAGGCAGCAGGAAGTAAAAATGTCTTTGAACTGCACGGCAGTGTTCACAGAAACTATTGCCAGAAATGCGGCAAGTTCTTCGATGTGAATTATGTTGTGAATGCCAAAGGAGTCCCATATTGTGACGAATGTGGGGGAATCATCAAACCAGATGTTGTATTATATGAAGAAGGCTTAGACTCTCAGACGATCAATGGGGCAGTCAGAGCCATTTCCAAGGCAGATATGCTGATCATTGGAGGAACATCACTGGTTGTTTATCCAGCCGCTGGAATGATCGATTATTTTAAAGGAAAATATCTTGCAGTACTGAATCGTGATGCGACAAGCAGAGATAAACAGGCAGATTTGTGCATTACAGATCCAATCGGAGAAGTACTGGGAAGAATCAGGGTATAAAGATGAGGAAAAAGGATATGATCTTGATCGTAGCAGTACTGGCAATTTCGCTGATCAGTTTTGCAGCGATCAAGATGACACAAAAAGACGGAAAAGAAGTGATTGTGACAGTTGACGGAAAAGAAGTGTACAAAACATCCATCAAGAAAGATCAAATTTATCAGATTCCAGAGAAAAATGGCACGAACGTCATGCAGATCAAAGATGGAAAAGTTACAATGAAAAAAGCAGACTGTAAAGACCAGATCTGTGCAGACCATAAAGCAATCGAGAAATCAGGAGAAACGATCGTATGTCTGCCACATAAAGTAGTGATTGAGATTCAATCAGAAGATGGTAAAGAACAGGAATTAGACGGGGTAACACAATAAACATCAGATGAGATAGTAAACAACAGGAGAAATAAAATATATGTCAACAAAAAGATTAGCGACAGATGCGATGTTTTTAACATTGGCACTTGTTGTATCCTATATAGAAGTATTGATCCCGGTACCAGTTGGAATTCCCGGAGTGAAATTAGGACTTGCCAATGGAGTGATCATGGTTTTGTTATTCTTTACAACATGGACAAGAACACTTGAGATCTCAGTGATCCGAGTTGTACTGGCAGGATTCTTGTTTGGGAATCCAATGACGATCGCCTATAGTCTGGCAGGAGGGATCTTAAGTCTGGTCATCATGGGACTTCTAAAGAAGATCGAAGGATTCTCACCCATTGGAATCAGCGTTGGAGGCGGAGTAGCGCATAATATCGGGCAGCTCAGTGTCGCTGTTTTCTTAATGGAGAATACAAAGATTTATTATTATGCACCAGTATTACTGATCACAGGAACGATCGCAGGGATCATCATCGGAGTGTTAAGTGGAGTGCTAGTTAAGAAGATCCCGCCACAACTATTTCGATAAAAGATTTGAAATTTCTACAAAATCGTGGTACTACTATATGTATACACTTTCTAACAGGCAATGATTTTGAAGAAAGGAGTCACAATTGAGAACAAAATTAAATGAGATCATAAAAAATGGGCATCTTGGTATGATTGCAGTATTTTTTATAGTTTATATGATCACATTTTCCTACATTGAAGATCGAGATGTGCATCATTACATCATACATACAACGATAGATGATCAGATACCATTCTGTGAATATTTCATCGTACCATATCTATTATGGTTCTTATTTGTAGCAGTTACAGTTTTTTATTTTATGTTTTTTAATAAGAATCAATGGAAAGAATATTATCAGCTGATCATAACACTTGGAACAGGCATGACCCTGTTTTTGATCATCTCATTAGTATTTCCGAATGGACAGGATCTAAGACCAGTTCTTACTGGAGACAGCATTTTTATCAAAGCAGTACAGATGATCTATCACACGGATACTCCGACGAATGTACTTCCAAGTATCCATGTATTTAACTCTCTGGCATGCTGCGTTGCGATTTTGAAGAATCAGAGAAAATATAAGAAAAGCACCGATACAGCATGTGTTGTCTTAACGATATTAATTATCATGTCGACGATGTTCTTAAAACAACACAGTGTGGTGGACGTAGTGCTCGCAGCCCTGATGTATACTGGATGTTACAGGATCATCTATGGGAATGAATTATGGTCACAGAATGCATTTCGTATGTCTATTTTCAGCGATCATTCGTAAACCACGCTTGACACGACCAAGAAAGATTTGCTATAAATACCAGAGAGAAACCGCAGAAATTGGAGTAGAGAAGAATGAGAAAAAAGATTTGGATGATCCTGGTATGCATCATATCCATGAGTTTTTGCATGGCAGGATGTACTGGCAATACAAGCAAGAAGAAATCGAATGGCAAGATAAGAATTACAACAAGTTTTTACACCATGTATGATTTTGCAAAGAAGATCGGTGGAGACAAAGTAGAAGTGATCAATTTAGTACCAGCAGGAACAGAACCTCATGACTGGGAACCATCAACGAAGGATCTGATCGAGATGGAGAAATCAGACATCTTTATTTATAATGGAGCCGGCATGGAACAATGGGTAGATGACGTTTTGGAAAGCCTTGATACGGAAGAACTTACAAGCGTTGAAGCATCCAAGGGGATCAAGTTACTAAAAGATCAGGATGCACATGAACACGATCACGAACACAACAGTGAGAATGATCCACATGTCTGGTTAGATCCACAGAATGCAAAGTATGAGATGAACAAGATCAAGAAAGCATTGATCAAAGTGGATGCAGAGAATAAAGATTATTACGAAGCGAATTATAAGAGATACGCAAAAGAATGTGACAAATTAGATACATTATATAAGGAAGAAACATCCAAACTTACAAAGAAAGAACTTGTTGTGGCACATGAAGCATTTGGCTATCTATGTCACGCATATGGGTTAGAACAGATGGGGATTGAGGGATTATCCGCAGATGATGAACCAGATCCCAAACAGATGAGCGAAGTGATCCGCTTTGCAAAAGAACATCAGGTAAAAACAATCTTTTTTGAAGAACTGGTGAGTCCGAAAGTAGCGAAAACCATTGCAAAAGAGACCGGAGCCAATGCAAAGATGTTAAACCCCCTGGAAGGACTAAGTAACAAAAAAATCAAAGCAGGAGAAGATTATTTTTCCGTAATGAAACAAAATCTCGCTGCGATCAAAGAGGCATTAAGCGAATGAGTGAATCAAACACAAAACAGATGATACAATTAAATCATGTAAAATTCGGATACAGTGATACGGAAGTCTTAGAAGAGATCAATCTGACGATCCATGAAGGCGAATATGTTGTTCTGACTGGTGAAAATGGAAGCGGAAAAAGTACACTTATGCGTCTGATCTTAGGTGAAATGAAACCAGATGAAGGAGAAATCATCCTGATGAATAACGATCCAAGATTAAAGAAACGGATCGGTTACGTGTCACAGAATGGGATCAGTAAGAACCAGAGCTTCCCAGCAACGGTAGAAGAGATCATGATCACAGGACTTTATCAGGAACTTGGCTTGTTTCATCTGCCACATAAAAAACATAAGAATAAGATCAAAGAGACACTAAGGGATTTTGGAATGGAAGAATTCCTTAAGAGACGGATCGGTGAATTATCTGGTGGACAGCAGCAGCGAGTGATGATCGCAAGAGCAATGATCGGAGATCCGAAACTTCTGATCTTAGATGAACCAACAACGGGAGTAGATGCAAGATCAACAAAGATCTTGTACGATATGCTCTATGAGATCAATACAAAATATAATACGACCATTTTTATGATCACACACGGAAGACTGCAGGAATGTAAAGGATGTGATCGTATTTTAAGAATGGATGAAGGGAGGATCGTGGAAGAATGATCGAGATGTTACAATACGGATTTATGCAGCGTGCATTTATTACAGGAATCTTACTGGCCGTGATCGCACCATTGATCGGAATCACGATCGTCTTAAAAAGAATGTCCATGATCGGAGATGCACTCTCTCATGCATCCCTGGCAGGTGTTGCTCTGGGCTTGTTATTAGGGATCAATCCAATCTTAGGAGCAATGGGGATCTGTCTGTTTGCAGCCCTGGGAGTTGAAGCGATCCGAAGAAAGATCCCACGATATTCTGAGATGGCGATATCGATCATTATGTCAACAGGGATCGGACTTGCTGGTATCCTATCCGGATTCGTAAAAAACGGAACGAACTTTAACAGTTTCTTATTTGGAAGTATCATATCCATCAGCAAAGACGAACTGAAGATCGTATGTGTGATCAGTGTGTTAGTATTGCTCTGTGTATTGCTTCTATATAAAGAACTATTCTATATCGGATTTGATGAGAATGCAGCAAGGATCAGCGGTGTACCTGTCAAGACGATCAATTTTATCTTTACTTTATTGACCGCATTGACGGTATCGATCGCATCAAGAACGGTTGGAACACTGATCGTCTCATCCATGCTTGTGATCCCAATCGCATGCGGAATGCAGGTAGGACGAAGCTACAAAGCAGTCATGATCATCGGTGTGATCACAGCATTGGTCACAACAGTGATCGGATTAACACTGTCTTATTATGTAGGTCTTAAGCCAGGAGGAACGATCGTACTACTCGAGGTGGTATGTTTCCTGATTCTTGCACTGATAAGCAGGTATACGAAGTAAATTTTTTGACATTTATCAGAAAATTTTATATAATAAAAAGAAGGCATGCATAACAGAATAAAACTGCATGCCTTCTTTTTTGGAAAAAACAATGAAAGGAAAGGCAAGTCAATGATTGTTCAGCTAATAGAAAATATATATCAGTTTTTATGGGGAGAATGGATTCATGTTCCGTTACCAGGAGGTGGAAGCCTGGGACTTTCGCTGCTCATTATATTGCTGCTTCCAGCAGGTATCGTTTTTACGATCAAAACAAAATTTTTACCAATCCGTCTGTTCCCGGATATGGTCAAAGCACTAACAGCAAACAATAAGAATGGAAAAGATGAAAAAAGCAGTCTTTCTTCTTTACAGACCTTGATTGTATCAACAGCAACACGTGTCGGAATGGGGAATCTGACAGGAGTTGTCGCAGCAATATCCGCAGGTGGAGCAGGGGCCGTATTCTGGATGTGGATCACAGCATTGCTTGGATCATCGACAGCCTTTATCGAAGCAACTCTTGCACAGTTACATAAAGAAAAAGACTCCCTGTATGGTGGATATCGAGGAGGACCAGCCTATTATATTCACCACTTTATGGAAGAGAGACAAGGAAAGAAGAAAAAACACACACTGATCGCTGTCTTATTTGCGATTTCAGGATTGATCTGCTGGTGTGGGATCAGTCAGGTGGTAAGTAATTCCGTGGCAGAATCATTCCACAATGCCTTCCATATTCCAACACTTTATACAACGATCGTGCTTGTTATTGTGGCAGCAGTGATCGTATTAAGGAAGAATGCAACGGTCAAAGTATTAGATATCGTGGTACCGATCATGGCAGTCATTTACTTCGGGATTACGATTTTTGTGATCCTCACGAATCTGCCAAGCATTCCAGGGGTTTTTGCAAGAATCTTCAAAGAAGCCTTTGGAATCCGTCAGGTCGCAGCCGGAGGGTTTGGAGCAGTTCTTATGAACGGAGTGAAACGAGGATTATTCTCCAACGAAGCAGGATCAGGATCCGCACCATGCGCAGCAGCCGCAGCAGACTGTGAACGCCCAGCACAGATGGGATTGGTACAGGCATTAGGAGTTTTTATCGACACGATCGTGATCTGCAGCTGTACGGCAATGTTAATGTTATTAGCACCACAGAATCTGACCAATGGATTAACTGGTATGAACTTGTTACAGACAGCAATGAACTACCATTTAGGAGGATTCGGAGTTGTATTTATCGCAGTGATCCTCTGGATGTTCAGCTTCTCGACATTCCTTGGAATCTTATTCTATGCAAGATCCAACGTCGCATACTTATTCGGTGACAAATGGGGATGGCAGACAGCCTATAAAGTATTAGCACTTGTGATGTTATTTATCGGAGGAATCCAGACCTATACATTCGTATGGGATTTAGGAGATGTCGGAATTGGGTTAATGACGATCTTTAATATATTCATCCTGTATGCAATGTCAGGACAGGCAATCAAAGAGTTAAAGAACTATGAAGAAACAAAGAAGAAATCGATCGAAGAAAGAGCATATGCATTGCAAGAAGATGAATAGGAAGTAAATAAGTGAAATAAAACCGAACAATTCACGTAAATATGATTTCAATTTACGTAAATTGTTCGGTTTTTTGTGTGCTAAATATTAAAAATAGCAAAGAAAAATGTCTGTTAGATCTATTATGAAACAAATAGGTATAACAGACATTTTAATTACATCATCAAATTATAAAAACAGTTTCTTACGTGTCCTAAAATAAGCCACCAGAACCATCGTTCCAGTCAACACCCAAGAGATCGGATAGATTGCCATCAAAAGCTTATAATCATGGAACCAGTTACAGACCGTTGCAAGCCAGATCAAACGTAATACACAAGATCCAAACACTGTCAGGATTGCAGGAGTCATGGAACGTCCAAATCCACGCAGACAGCCACCACTGATCTCATAAGAACTTGTCAGACACTCGAATGTTAGAACGATCAAAAAACGAAGCTGAGCATAATGATAGACAGATGGATCACTTGTAAATAATCCAATAAAGAACGTACGGAATACAACAAAGATCGTACTAAGGATTCCACAAGAGATCACACTGCACAACATTCCAAGACGAAAAATCTTCTTACAACGTTCCTCATCCTTCGCACCATAATTCTGTCCGGTAAATGTAACTACCGTCTGAGCAAAAGCATTGACCAGATAATAAGCAAAATACTCATAATTTAATTCCACCGCAGAACCCGCGATCCCGCCAGCTCCAAAACTGTTGATCCCAGACTGGATACAGACATTGGCAAGAGAGAAAACCATTCCCTGAAGTCCTGCAGGAACCCCAATCTTCAGGATCTTAGAAACGGCATCCTGATCAATCGTCAAAGACTTAAAAGACAAGCGGATCGGAAGTTCTTCATGCGTCAGAAAATAAAGGATCTGAACAGCACTTGTTGCATTCGCACCAACCGTCGCAAGTCCGGCACCCGCAACACCCATATGAAATACAACGACAAATAGAAGATTCAGGATCACATTCACAACACCAGACACGATCAAAGCATACATCGGACGACGTGTATCTCCGATACTGCGAAGAATGGAAGCACCGAAGTCATATAACATAAAAAATGGCATTCCAAGAAAATAAATCCGCAGATATAACGTTGCAAGATGAATGATATCCTTCGGTGCACCCATCAGCAAAAGGATCGGATGAGCCACAAACTGTCCAAGAATCAGCAAAAACACACCACTAAGCAGTGCAAGAGACACAGCGGTATGTACCACACGAGGGATCCGCTTCGTATCATTCTGTCCGATATAATTGGCGATCACAACATTAGAACCAAGAGAAATCCCAGAAAACAATGTAACCATCAAAGCGATCACAGAACTATTACTACCAACCGCCGCCAAAGCCTCGCTGCTCGCAAACCGTCCGACAACGGCAGTACCGACCGAATTAAAAAGCTGCTGTAAGATACTACAGGCAGCAAGCGGCATAGCAAACATTAACATCTTATCGAATAAACTTCCATGAAGCATATCCATCTTCACGGACTGTTTCGAAGAATTCTTCATATACAATACCCTCTTTCAAAAAACTATACAGATTCTAATACTTTTTGGGAAGATTATCAAGATGATTCCAGGAAAAACAACGAAGAAAGATGTATCAAATTCAAAACATTTCTTGTATAAAAAAAGCAGAATGATATACTAGGATGAGATATCAAGAAAACATACAAAAGAAAGAAGGAAAAACACCATGCAAATCAGTATTCTGCTGCTAAAACAGATCGTACAACTATTCCTGATGATCCTCATGGGTTACATTATGGTAAAGATCAAATTTTTAAAAGAAGAAGACAGCAAAGTGATCTCAAAGATCATACTCTATCTGATCGTACCATCTGTAATCATCACTGCATTTCAGGTAGACTATACCCCAAGCATTATGAAAGGACTGGCAGTTGCATGTATCGCATCTGTGATCCTGCAGTTTTTATTACTGTTTGTCACATGGATCATGGGAAAAATGTTTCATTTAAACACGGTGGAATACACATCTGCCTACTATTCCAACTCAGGCAACCTGATCGTACCATTAGTTACCTATATCTTAGGAAAAGAATGGGTCATCTACGGCTGCGTCTTCATGAGTGTTCAATTATTTTTCATCTGGACCCACTGCAAATGTAAGATCAGTGGAGAAACAGAGATCAGTTTAAAGAAGATCCTGTTAAATATAAACATGATCTCTGTATTCGCAGGAGTATTCTTATTCTTCACGAAGATCAGATTTCCAGAAATCATAGGAAATACCCTGTCATCCGTTGGAAGCATGATCGGACCATTAAGTATGATCGTCACAGGAATGCTGATCGCAGGCGTTGATCTAAAGAAAGTATTTACAAACAAAAGAATCTACCTGGTCACATTCATCCGATTAGTGATCGAACCGATCATAGCACTGGCAGTCATTATTCTATTAGGAATGAAAAATTGGCACCCACAGGCAGAAAACATCATCCTGATCACATACATGGCAGCGATCACACCATGCGCCTCAACGATCACACAGATGTGTCAGGTGTACGGAAACGATTCGAAATATGCAAGCGCGATCAATGTTATGACGACATTGCTGGCGGTGGTTACTATGCCGGTGTTTGTTTATTTTTATATGAATTTGTAATGTAAAATAATTACAAGTAAAATATTAACAAAAATGATAATGATAGTATAATAAGAGATAATAAAAAAGAGAACTTACATACAAGCGGGTAAGTTCTCTTTTTTATTGTACATTCTTCAAAAATTTATAATGGAGTAAGATTTTACTGTCTATAATACTCCAAGAAATCCCTCAGCTTCACAGAAGCATCCTCAAGCACTTCCACACGAGGCAGATAAACCACTCTGAAATGATCCGGATCCTTCCAGTTAAATCCACTTCCATGCACGATCAGAATCTTCTTCTCACGAAGCAGATCAAGAGCAAACTGCTCATCATTTGTAATGTTAAACTTCTTCGTATCAATCTTCGGGAAGATATAAAAAGCAGCTTTTGGTTTCACTGCACTGATACCAGGGATATCACACAACGCATTATAAATAAACTCTCTCTGTTCATAAATACGTCCACCAGGAATGATATAATCATTGACACTCTGATGGCCGCCAAGTGCTGTCTGGACAACTGCCTGTGCAGGAACATTGGAACAAAGGCGCATATTTGATAACATATTTAAACCTTCAATATAATCCCTCGCGATCGCCTTATTACCACTTAAGATCATCCATCCGATACGGAAACCAGCGATCATATGAGACTTGGATAAACCAGAGAATGTCACACAGAACAGATCTGGAGCCAGAGAAGCAATAGATACATGCTCTTCTCCATCCATCACCAGACGGTCATAAATCTCATCAGAGAAGATCATCAACTGATGTTCCCTCGCAATATCAACGATCTGCTGTAAAACTTCTCTTGGATAAAGAGCCCCTGTTGGATTGTTAGGGTTGATCAGAACAATCGCTTTTGTACGGGAATTTACCTTTCGCTTGATATCTTCCATATCAGGATACCATTCAGACTGTTCATCACAGATATAATGAACTGCTTTCCCTCCAGCAAGCGTTGCACAAGCCGTCCATAAAGGATAATCCGGAGAAGGGATCAAGATCTCATCCCCATCATCTAATAAAGCAGACATTGACAGATTGATCAGCTCACTGACACCATTTCCAGTATAAATGTCGTCGATATCAACATTTGGGATCTTCTTAAGCTGCGCATACTGCATGATCGCCTTTCTTGCAGCAAATAATCCCTGAGAAGCAGAATATCCCTGGCAGTCAGCTAACTGATGTCTCATATCATAGATGACTTCATCCGGGGTTCTGAAACCAAATGGAGCAGGATTCCCGATATTTAATTTCAGGATATGAGTTCCGTTACGTTCCATGCGGTTCGCTTCATCTACGACAGGGCCACGTACATCGTAAAGCACATTATCTAATTTGGTAGATTTGCTAAATGTTCTCCTTGGAGAAGTTTCTAAATTCACAGTATTCCCTCCATTTCCAGAAAGCCAGTCAGCATCGACATCAAGAGTTTCTGATAAGAAATGAAGAATCTCCGCGCGAGGAACCGTCTTGCCACTGACATACTGGCTGATATGACTCTTCCCGACCTTGACTCCGGCAGTCTCTGCTGCATGAATAAGATCAACCTGTTTCATATGTTTTTGTTCCATTGCAGACTTTAAACGATCTGCAAAGGTAAATGTCTGATTCATAACACCCTCCGATAAAAGTTCAAAATAAAATTCAAAGTTCAAATGATTTTGTTTAATATAGCACAAGAACAAGAAAAGTTCAATGGAAAGTTCAAAATAAAAACCAAAAGTTCAAAGAAATAATATACGAAATAAGAAAAAAATTTAAAGTTCGACAAAAAGTACAAAGATTCGTATTGAAATTTAGAAAATATATGCTATACATTGGAAAGTATAGATAATTAACACAAAGTGTAAAAAATAAATGGGGATGAAATAGAATATGGAAGCAACAAGATTACAGATGCAGAACTTCCTAATCTTTTTATTGGATCTGGTGGGAGTTACTGTTGGTTATTTTGCAGCAGTATGGCTGCGGTTTGGAAATATTGAAACAGGGTATACCGTGATGGGGAACGATACGTATTATCGTTGGCTCATTGCGATCGTAGTACTTATGATGATCTACTTTCTGTTTCGTCCGAATCGTGGTTTTTTTAAGCGCAAATTTATAGAAGAAATGAGAATGAATCTGCAGACGGTCATTCTGATGGCAGCAGGAATGGCGATGGTCGCATTCCTAATCCAGGATGCAGAAGATTACTCCAGATTTATTTATATCTTTACTTCTGGATTTGGATTTGTATGGATGCAGATCACACATCGAGTTTATCGGAAGTATTGGTTATCAAGAAGAAAGGATCATTCTTATGCAAGAAAGATGATGATCATCACAACGAGTGATCATGCAGAAGAAGTGATCGGGAATATCATGGAAGAGAAGAACTGGGACCTGTGGATCACAAGTGTTGCAGTTGTGGACAAAGACATGACAGGATGGCTCATCAACGAGATTCCGGTTGTGGCACATTCATATCGAAGTATTTTTGAATATGCGATGCGGTCGGTTGTAGATGAAGTATTCTTATATATACCGATGGATGACGAATTTCCAATCGCGATGACGGTACAGAACCTTGAGGACATGGGAATTAAGACGAATCTTAACATTTCACAGTTTCAGATCAATGAGAATTTGGAACGATCACTGGAGAAGGTTGGACCTTATGAGAGTGTAAGTTTCTCTGGTCATAATGTATCATTTGTCATGCTGATGATGAAGAGAGCAATGGACATTGCCGGGGGATTGGTTGGGATGTTGATCACAGCGATCGCAGTGATCATTGTTGGACCACTGGTGAAGCTAGAATCACCGGGGCCGTTGTTCTTCTCACAGAAGAGAGTTGGGAAGAATGGAAGAATCTTCAAGATCTATAAGATTCGTTCGATGTATCAGGATGCGGAAGAGCGCAAGAAAGAGCTTATGGCACAGAATGAGATGGACGGCTTGATGTTTAAGATGAAAGACGATCCGAGAATCACCAAGGTTGGAAAGTTTATCAGGAAGACTAGTATTGATGAACTTCCACAGTTTTGGAATGTACTGAAGGGGGATATGAGTCTGGTAGGGACAAGACCGCCTACAGTGGATGAGTTTGAACAGTATAGTGCTTACCATAAGAAGAGACTTTGCCAGAAGCCTGGGTTGACCGGAGTTTGGCAGGTGAGTGGAAGAAGTACGATCACAGACTTTGAGGAGATTGTTCAGATGGATGTTGATTATATTGATCATTGGTCTATCTGGAGAGATATTGGGATATTGTTTAAGACAGTGTGGCTTGTTGTTTGTGGGGATGATGGGGCACAGTAGAAGTAGAAGAGTTGATGATGGATTAAGAAGGGAAATTCGATGTCAGAAGATAGAAAGATAAGAATTGTTCATATTGCACAATCTCCCGGAGGTGTGGAACGATATTTAAGGTCCTTACTTAAATATAGTAATAGGGAAAAATACGAGATTATTCTGATTGTTTCAAATCAATATAAGAGGAAAAACTATGTGAATTTGGTAGATGCTTTTGAAAATGTGGATATGATCAGAAGTATTGATCCAAAAAGTGATTTAAATGCGATTAAGGCAATACGTAAGTTGTTGAAGAAATATAAGCCAGATATTGTTTATTGCCATTCTAGTAAGGCAGGAGCATTAGGACGAATTGCAAACATGGGATTAAAAAATAAGTGTGTGTATAATCCACATGGATGGGCATTTAATATGAGGGGAAATAAGTTAAAGAAATTAATATATGTTGGAATTGAAAAGGTGTTGGCGCCATTTTGTTCAACGATTATTTGTATTTCGGGGGCTGAAAAAAGATCAGCATTAAAATATAGGATTTGTGGTAAAAAAAAGCTTAAGGTAATTTATAATGGGATTGATTTCGATGAGTATAATATGGATTATCATATGGATACGAGAGAACTTTTAGAAATTCCAGAAGATGCATTTGTTGTTGGCATGGTGGGAAGACTGGCAGAGCAGAAGGCACCAGATGTGTTTGTAAAGGCAGCAAAGAGAATTAAAGAAATAATACCAAAAGCTTTTTTTCTTATTGTTGGAGATGGACCAGATTGGGATGAAGTGCAACAGGAAGTCAATGATAATGAGTTGACGGATTCATTTATTCTTGCTGGTTGGACTAGAAGACCGATGGAATATATTAAGATTCTTGATATTGCAGTTTTGATTTCTAGATGGGAAGGTTTTGGATTGGTATTGCCAGAATATATGTTGGCGAATAAACCGATTGTTGCAACTGATGTGGATGCAATTCCTTTTATTGTACAAGATCATGTGAATGGATTGTTGGCTCCAGTGGATGATGATGAGAAGATTGCTGAGAATGTGATTGAGATTTATCGAGATGCGGAGCTTAGGGATAAACTTGTTGAAGAAGGTCGGAGAGAAGTTGATGAGAGGTTTAATGTTGATAGAGTTGCTAGTGAACATGAGAGGTTGTTTGGAAGATTGGCAAGATAGAAAGTGCCATAGTAAATAATATGGATGGTGAAAAAATATAATGATGATTGAGTTGATTGGCTTACCGGGAAGTGGGAAGTCTACATATTCAAAAAAATATATAGAAGAATATAAGATGATTAATTTAATGGATGAATATTTATATAGCGATTCTAGAGTGAAACAGAATATGAATAAGGTTAAATTAGTAAGCTATCTGTTTAATAAGAAAAAGAAGTATTGTTTTGCGTTATACAAAATTTTTTCGAAAATAGAATTTTCATCTTTGAAAAAGAAGTTGAAGATGCTTCTATACTTGTATTCAGTAGTAGGAATATGTGAAAAAGCAAAATCTGAAATATATGATGATGATATTATCATTGATGAAGGAGTTAACCAGGTTATATGGGGATTACTGTATAATTCAGAAAAATCAGAACGAGCTATTTTAGATTTACAAGGGTATTTGAAAGAATATTTTGGGGATGAAATTATTTTTTTGAATATTAATAAAAAGATTCTAGAAAAGAGACTTTTGAACAGAAATGGCAAAGGTGGCGCTGAATTGAATCATGATATAAAGAATGATAGAGAAAAATTAAATTATGCTTATACACTTATGGAAAAAGTAAAAAATGGAATAGAAAAAAATGGTGTAACTATTAAGGCTGCGGAGAGTGTTTAAAATGAAAAGAAAAATAGTTTTTATAATAAATAGTTTGAAAAATGGTGGTCCAGTGAATATGTTATATACGTTAATAAAACATATTGATGCTAATAAATTTGACATGTATGTTATAGCATTAAGCAAATGTGATCCAAATAATGAAAGAAACTTTAACGAGCTTTCATGTAAAGTAGTGACATTATCAGACAACGAAAATACAATGAAACAAGTTAATAGTTTAATAGAAAAAATTAATCCAGATATAGTACATTCTCATGGTGGACGTGCAGATTTAGTGAATAGTAGATTAAAAGGAAATTTTAAAACCGTTTCAACGGTTCATTGTGATCCAGATGAAGATTTTGCAATGAAAAAGGGAAAAATCAGAGGGTGGATGCAAGCTACTGTATTTATTAATACATTAAAGAAAATTCAATGTCCAATTGCATGTTCAGAAACAGTAGCAAAAAAGATTGAGCATAAGAGACATTTAAATATAGGTTATATAAGAAATGGAATTGACTTAAACCGATTAAATATAAATGAAGAAATAACAAGAAGCGAATTAGGAATAGGAACAGAAGACATAGTTTTAAGCTTTTGTGGTTATTTATCGAAAAGAAAAAATGCAAGTTATTTAATAAATGCAATAAAAAAAATATCAAGAAAAGATATTTTTTTACTTTTAATAGGTGATGGAAAAGAATTGGAAGATTTAAAGAAACTAGCGGGAAATGACAGTCGTATTAAATTTATCGGGCGTGTACCATCTCCAATTAAATATTTAAGAATCTCTGATTATTTTGTTTCAGCATCATTGTCGGAAGGTCTTCCATTGGCAGTAATGGAAGGAATGGGATGTGGATTACCTGCAATACTATCCAATATTGATTCACATTTTGAAATGAAAAAATGTTGTGAAGAAGCTGTTCAGATTTTTGACTTAGAAGATTATGAGAAAATGATTGCTATTTTAAATAATTTAGAACGTGATGAAAATAAAAGTAAAGCAGCTCAGAAAGTTGTATTTGATTATTTAAATGCGACACGTATGGCAAAAGAATATGAGAATGTATACAGTGAAGATTAGGGAGATAAAAAGAAAATGATATCATTGGTAATGGCAACATATAATGGAGAAAAATATTTATATGAACAATTAGATTCTATAAGATGTCAAACAATGCCGCCAGATGAAGTGATAATTTGTGACGACTGTTCAAAAGATTCTACAGTAAATATGATTCAGAAATATATAGATAAATATCAATTAAAACATTGGAATGTATATGAAAATGAAAAAAATAAAGGATATTCAAAGAATTTTAGTGATGCTTTAAAATTAGCAAAAGGAGATATAATTTTTTTGGCTGATCAAGATGATATATGGATGTTGGATAAAATAGAGAAGATGACAGCCATAATGACGAGCAATGAATCAATTGAATTGTTAGCGTCTAATGTAAAACCTTTTTATATGGGAAGTGATCCTAGAAAAGTAAATTATGAAAAATTAAAGACAAAAAAAGAAGTTGTAAAAATAGAGAATAAGGCAAAATGGATAAAGCCTATGAGACCAGGGTGTTCTATGTGTTTTAGAAATAATTTGCTTGTGAATTATGATAAACTATGGTTTGAAGATTATGCACATGATGCTTTGTTATGGGGAATGGCTGTATTAAAGGGGACGGCATATTTGTACAATAAAGATACGATTAATTTTAGGAGACATGACACTAATGCTTCTAGTAGGGTGGAGCATAGGAATGAAAATAGAGTAAAAAGTATACATAAGGAAATTGTAATATGTGAAAAGAACCTTAAATATTGTGATAGAAACAGAAAATTAATAACCAAACAGTTGAATTTATACAGAAAAAGAGAATATATAATAGAAAAAAGGAAATTTATAAAATGTGTATTATTATTAAAAAATTTAAAATATTATGCTAGAAAGAGATATTGGTTGACGGATTTATATTATTGTTTAAAATAATAGACTTAGAGTAAAATAGAGTATTTTATAATAATAGAGGAGAAACAAATATGTTTTTAGCTACATATGGATTAATTATTCTAATTATTTTTATATTTGAACGAATAGAGAAAAAGAGATTGTTAAATTTTTTACCAATTGTTACAATAATATTTTTAATAATAATGATGGGTGGAAATATATCAAATCCAGATACCGTGATATATTATAATATTTATAATTCAACAGAATTTTTTTCTAAGGATTTTGGGTTTGGAATCATGGTAAAAATAGCACATGATTTTTTAAAATTAGATATTAATCAATACAGATTAATACTTGCAATAATTGGGCTAGGTATTATGTACAAAACAGTAAATAAATATATTAAAAATCCTATGATATATTATTTACTGTATTTTTTGTACCCTTTTATGATGGATGTAGTTCAAGTTAGAAATTTTTTGGTGATGTGTATTTTGCTGTGTTCATTTGGATACCTATTAGAAAAAAATAGAAAGAACATAATTAAATATATAATTTTAATATTAATTGCATCATCTATTCAGAAAACAGCTTTAGTATATTTACCGTTAATATTTATACATAAAATTGAAGATAAGAAAATAATGAGAAAAATTATTATAGTATTAGCAAGTGTTAGTTTAATAATAGGGATGAATGGAAGATTGGTGTCTATAATTGGATCTATGCTATTGAATACTGTTTCAGATAATTTAGAAGGATCGGCAGGTTTTTTAACACGTAATACGCAATATGGGTGGATTATACTATGGGGAGAACAGATAGTAAATGTTTGTCTGGTTTATTGGTGTAAAAAAATATTTTTAGGTAGTCAAAAATTGTATTGCCAATATAAAAATAGGTTGAAAATAAGTTATGATTACGGAGTACAATTTTTTAATATTCTTTATTGGTGTAATATATATTTATTTTGTTTTTGCCCATTATATGTTTTAAATATTAATTTTTATAGAATAATGAGAAATGTAATGGTTATAAACATATTAGGATTCTGTTTGATATGGGAGATAAGTAAAGTACTGAAGAGACAATATAGATTTTTGTATAAATTTGTTGTATTTGGATATGCAGTTTTTATGTTTTATGTAAACTTTTTTTATAATGGTGGAGGAGAATATATTGATTCAATTTTGAAACCAATGTTTAAAGAAAATTGGATTATGCAAATGTTGTTAAAGTAAATAAAAGTTAGTAATTTGACAGGAGATATTAATTTGAAGTTAATAAATAAAATTAAATATAAAGTAAAAAAAGAAAAATTAAGAAGAGATTGGCGAAAATTAAATAGACATAATTTTACTAAAATGGGGATAGTATCAAGTGAAGGATATATAGATTTTGTTTATAATAAAGGGGTTGTAGTGGGTAAAAATACATATGGAGTGTTAAATGTTCATTATACAGGAGCAGTTAGCGAAAAATTATATATAGGGTCAAATTGTTCAATTTCAGGTTCTGCTAATTTTTTATTAGGAGGTGAACATGAATATAAATATATTTCTACATATCCATATGCATATAGAATTTTTGGAAAAGAAAATGATGTAAAGAGTAAAGGAGCAATAGTTGTAGAGGATGACGTATGGATTGGAGATGCGGTTTGGATTATGTCAGGCGTACATATAGGTAAAGGAGCAATAATTGGAACAGGGGCTATTGTAACAAGAGATGTTCCACCATATGCAATTGTTGGTGGATGTCCTGGAAAAATTATTAAATATAGATTTAGTGAAAATATAATTAAAAAATTGATGGAATTGGATTTGACAAAAATAGATTTAACAGAAGATAAATTAGTAGACCTTACAACTTGTATAACAGAAGACAATGTTGATGAAATTATTAGTAGATTGAGAGGGGATAGATAGAAGTCATGATTCAAAAATTGTTTGTAAAATTGAGTGAAAGTAGAAAAATTGGGCAAGAATTTGGATGCTTGTATGGTATAGAAAATTTCTTTAGTGAATGCATATTTAGAAAAAAAGGGAAAATAGGAAAAAAAATAAATAAATTGCAATACGATCATATAAAAAAATGGCTTAAAAGAACATATTTTGATAAAGTATGTAAAGACAATAATGTGAAAGATTTAGAAAAAAATAAAATTAGTAAAAATTGTCCAATATGGATTTTTTGGTGGCAAGGGTTAGAAACAGCTCCAGATTTGGTAAAGGCATGTATTTCTTCTGTAAAAAAACATTCTGGAGAGCATGAAATAATAATTATAACAGAAGCTAATGTAAAAGATTATGTAACAATTCCTGATTATATTTATAAAAAAATAGAAGAGAAAAAGATAACATTAACACAGTTTTCTGATATATTAAGAGTTAATTTGTTATATGACTATGGGGGGATTTGGTTAGACAGTACAATATATATGACTAAAGAGTTTAGTTCGGAAATTTATACAAAAGGATTTTATACAATACATCATGGTCAAAGAGCAGATTATCATATTTGTAAAGGAAAATGGACTGGATTTTGTATGGCAGCTGGAAAAAATAATATATTGTTTAGAAATTTAAAAGATCTTTTTAACCAATATTGGAAAAATGAGAACCAATTAATTTGTTATTTGTTAATTGATTGTTTTATTTCTTTACAATATGAAAATATCAATGTGGTGAAAGAGATGATTGATGAAGTGCCAATTAATAATGAAAAGGTATTTAAATTATCAGAATTAATGAATAATAAATATTCAGGAAAAATAAAAGATATTCTTGGTTGTACATATTTAAATAAACTTTCTAATAAAAAGAAAATTGATAATATGAAGGAATCATATTATCAATATATATTAGAAAATAGAATATAGGTTGAAAGGGGATATTTATGAAAAAAGGATTAATTAATGTTATGATTGCTAATATTATTTGTTTAGTAATCAACTTATTAACTAATTTTTTGGTTCCTAAATACGTTTCAATAGAATCTTATGGTATGATAAAAACTTATGCATTATATTTAACTTATGCAGGTTTTTTTAGTATGGGATACAATGATGGAATGTATCTTAAATATGGAGGTAAGAAATTAGAAGATATAAATAAAGAAGGATTGGCAAATAATTTTGTTAATTATATTGTGCTGATGTTAATAATGTTTCTGATAGTATTATTAGGTGGAATAATTTTTGATGATTTTATTATTGTGTGTTTTGCATTTGGAATGCTTTCATACAATATTTTGGGATATTTAAAGTCTTTATATCAGGCTACAGGGGAATTTAAAGCATATGGAAATGCTTTAAATATAGAAAAATTTGCAGTATTTGCTATTACAATTTTGTTAATATTTTTGTTCCATTCAGATAATTATAAATTATATATTGTAACACAAGTTGGTATAGGAATTATAGTTGCTGTTTATTTGTTTATAAAACTTGAAAATAAGTTGCATTTTGTACGCATGGGACATATTCGGAAGAGTGAATATAAAGAGAATATTTCTTCAGGAATAATTTTAATGTTAGGGAATTTTTCGAGTGGTATTTTTACAGGATTAGATAGATGGTTTGTAAAATTGTTATTATCTGCTATAAATTTTGCAATGTATTCCTTTGCAGTAAGCGTAGAGAGTATAATTAATGTATTTATCTCCCCGATAACGATATCAATGTATAATTATTTTTGTAAAAATCCTCCGCTAAACAGTGTAAAAAGAATAAAAAGATTATCTTTAATGTGGGGATTCGTTGTTATAGCAGCGGCATTTCCCGCGAAGTGGATTTTAGAAAATTATTTGCAAAAGTATATTTTTGCAAATAGTATTATTTTTATATTATTTGCATCTGAAATCTTTTATTTGGTTGTGAAAGGAATCTATGTAAATATTTATAAATCTGAAAAAAAACAAAATTTATATTTAAAGCAAATGATTGCCATGATAGTAATAGGATCAGTTTTAAATGGTATTTTTGTAGCTATATTTAAAAACATGGAAAGTATTGCAGTAGCAACATTAATTACAGCAATTATTTGGATGTATTTATGTGAGATACCATCTAAGGAATTAAGGTTTTCAATAAAAGAAAATTTTGCTATTGGAATTATTATAATATCTTTTTTATTTTGTGGGTATGAAATGGAAGCAATTATAGGATGTATAGTATATTGTATTGTTTTATTCCTTGTATGTTTAATTGCGTTTAACGATGAAGTGAAATATGCTTTTGAGTTTGGAAAAGGTGGAATTCAATTAATAAAAGATAAAATATCGGACAATAAGTGATAAATATTTAAGTGGTAAGAAGATAATGAAAAAAGTACAAAGAGAAGATTGGGCAGATTTTGCTAAAGGAATAGGAATTATTTTGGTTAGATTTGGGCATCAAAAATATTTGGGAAAAAATTGATTTATTTGATTTATGTATTTCATATGCCCTTATTTTTTATGATATCTGGATATTTCTATAAAAATGACAAGGGAGCAATAAAGCAAATAAAACACAAAGCGTATTCTATTTTAATGCCATATTTTTCATATGAAATGGCAAAGTGGATTATGGTGGTGTTAAAAGGTTTTATAATTAATAAAAAATTAGATTTTCATATGAATTTTTTATTAGGATTATTTTTGAATATTCCAGAGAGTCAATATAGTAATCCCATTTGGTTTTTTTCATGTTTGTTTAGTGCAGAAGTTGTATTTATAATTATTAATAAAATCATATTTGGATATTGTACTGCGGAAAAGCAATCAAGAAATGTTTTAATATGTACATTAATTATATCTGCTGTAGCATATGTAGTGTATTTACATATTGGAGTGAGATTGCTATGGAATTTGGATTTAGCATTAATTATGTTACCTTTTTTAGGAGTTGGTAGTTGGATAAAAATTAATGGGATATTAAAGAAAATATGTGATTTAAAATATATGATAATATATGCAATGTTATTGGTAGTTGTATGTATTGTAAATGCAAGTTTTGGACAAACAAATATTGATTATGCAATGAGAAATTATAATGAGTGGTTTTCATGTATATTAGTAGGGGTTGTTGGTACATTGTTTATATTAACAATTTGTATAAAAATCAAAGAAAATAAGTTACTGAGATTTATTGGGAAAAACAGTGGACTATATTATTTAATGATAGGAACAGTAACTAAGGCATGGGGAAAAGTATATCAATGCATAATAGGAACGTCAAAGAATGAATATATATATTTCTTTTTTACACTTACATTAGCGTTGATAACATTAGTACCAATATGTTATATTCTTAATCGATATTTTGCGTTTTTTATAGGTAAAAAGAGGGTACAGAATGTATAAAAATTTAGGTGGATTAAAAGAAAAATATCAAAATCATATGCTTGAAATAGTATGGAAAATAATGTTAGGAATTTATATAATGATATTATTTTATTTAACATTAGTAGGACGTAAACAAGTTGATCCGTTGATAAATGTATTTGGTGGGTGGTTACCATTTAAAAGAAGTAATCAGACATGGAATATAGATGCACTATATAATATTTTCCTTTTAACGCCATTGACTTTTTTTCTAGGTAAGAGTTTTCCGCATATTACTAAAAAAAATTTATTTAAGAAGATGATATTAATATCTTTTGGAATATCATTTTTTATTGAGATAAATCAGTTAATATTTGCAATTGGAACTTTCCAAGTTTCAGATTTAGTATATAATACAATATCGGGAGTAATTGGGGGAGTGATTTATAAAATGAGTTATAAAATAACGAGTGAACAAGAAAAAACAAGTCTTATAATTGAATTGAAAAATTGCGTTTTATATAATAATGATGTGCATGAAATTAATGAAGTTATATTGATAGAAAATCATGGGGGGAGGGCATTGATATATTTTAAAGAATTTGGTCCTCAAATAGAAAATGCTGATCCAATAAAATTTGTCTATGCAATTGAAATAGGATTGATAGACACTGTTGTGAGATTTAGAACAGACAATTTAGTTTATAAAGATTTATTACCAGATAATGTATTGATTAATTATTATGGAGAAACAGACAATTATGATATACAAGAAAAATATACTATAACAGAAGAAGATATAAGCCGTATACGGCATTGGTATAATATTATTATAGAATGGAATAAAAATTGGAAAGCAGGACAAAGAAATCTATATTGGGATATGGCATATAATAGATATTTATTAGATGCAAGAGATGAATACATAGAAAATAGATTTTTGAATATGGGACTTGTGTTGGAATGTTTGTTGAATATTGATGGGAAAAAAATATCAGCAAAGCTAAGAAAATATGCAGCTTCATTATGTGCTAGTAATCAAGAAGAGTTTGAAAATATTTTTTATGCTGTTAAAAGAGGATATGATTATCGGTGCAAGGTTGTGCATGGAAATGCAGAAATTGTGGCTGAAATATTTAATAATGAATTGATATATCAGATATATTTTAAACTTAGGAGAATAGTAAATAAGTTGATGTTGATAATGTATGGAAAAACAAAAGAAGAAGTGATTGAACAAGCAAAAATATTGCTTGAAAATTATGACATCCCGAGTAGTAATTAAAATTATGAGTGAGAATATATAATATTAAAATGAAGGTGGTATAAAAAAGACGTCTTGAGTGTACCTAAAAAAGGAACTTAAGTTCCCAGGGACATTAAGAAATCAGTCTACAAAGTGAATAGTTTTATTAGATAAAAAATACGAAAAAATTTGAAAAATAGGTTCCCTTTTTATAAAAAAGGGACTTTTATATTGTAAAGGGGAGAAAATTACGAATGAATACAACATTAATTATTATGGCAGCCGGAATCGGCTCCAGATTTGGAGAAGGAATCAAACAGTTAGCCCAGATGGGACCGAATGGAGAGATCATCATGGATTATTCCATTCATGATGCAAAAGAAGCAGGATTTAATAAAGTAGTCTTTATTATCCGCAAAGACATTTTCAAGGAGTTCGAAGAGATCATTGGAAACAGGATCAAAGAACAGATTGATGTAGAATATGTATTTCAGGAATTAGATGATCTGCCAGAAGGTTTTGAAGTACCAGAAGGAAGAACAAAACCATGGGGAACAGGTCAGGCAGTCTTATGCTGTAAAGATGTAGTGAAAGAACCATTTGTGATCATCAATGCAGATGATTATTATGGAAAAGAAGCATTTGTGAAACTGCATGATTTCTTAGTATCCGGAGAAGACCTTGGAAGAGAATTTACCATGGGAATGGGCGGATTCATTTTAAAGAACACATTAAGCGACAATGGAACAGTGACCAGAGGAGTTAGTGTTGTCGATGAGAATGGTTTATTAAGTCAGGTACATGAAACAACAGAAATCGAAATGGGAGAAGACGGACAGATCAAATGTGACAGCGAAGAAGTACAGAAATGGATTAGTCCAGAAGATAAAGTATCCATGAACATGTGGGCAGGATATCCAGAATTTTTGGATTTCTTAGCAGAGGATTTCAAAGATTTCCTTGCGAATGTGGAAGAAGGAGATTTAAAGAGCGAATATCTGTTACCGAACATCGTGGACAAGCTTTTGAAAGAAGAAAGAGCGAACGTGAAGGTGTTGGAGACACAGGATCGTTGGTTTGGAGTTACATATAAGGAAGATAAGGAGACTGTGCAGGACGCTTTTAGGGAGTTGATTGCTGATGGGGTTTATGCGGAGACGCTTTGGGAGTAGATGAATAGGTGGTAGCCAATAGGATGTGGTTTTTGATGGAATCATGTTTTATTGGCTATGTTTAGTTATAGATAGATACAAGGAATGGTAGGGAGTAGCGTATGGAGTTATTATATTTATATATAAAAAGATATGATGATGTATTTGAGAATCAGCAAATTAATTTTTCTTCAAATTATAATATTGAATATAAAGATGGATGTTTGAATATTGAATATAAAGATAATCATATGAAAGGTTATTATGGAGATAATATAAAAAATATCACTCTACTTCATGGAAAAAATGGTGCTGGAAAATCTACATTATTAAATCTTTTAGGTATGAAACTAGATGATAGAAGAAGAAATTCACATAGAAAAGAAAATAGAAGATCCTATTTTTTGATGTATCATTTATATGATGATTATTATGGTTTTGAATTTTCTGATTCAAGTTATATTGAAGGTGATCAGAAAATAACAAATATAAATATGCACGGAATAGAAGTAAGACAATCATTATATAAACCATGGGTTAGTCTAATTTTTTCATTAGAAGATAATAAATTAGTATACAAAGATAACTTTTTTAAAAGATGGATGAAAGAAAACGGAGAGAGAGCAGAAACTAGATATGCTTATATTACAGAAGATAAATATAATAGTAGGATTAACAGCAATTTTGTAAGTGAAGATGATGGTGAGTACATATTTGCTAGAAAATATTATATAAATGGAATTTGTTATGAGTATTTGTATAAATATTTAATATATATGAAAAATAAAGATGAATTTTGGTGTTTAAAATAAAAACACAATAAAAATCTGATTATCCGCTAAAACACAGTATCTATCAGCATTTT
>OLPF01000786.1_pt1 | contig 30619 bp, 30 predicted proteins | sample 1673121 | NCBI WGS metagenome assembly OLPF01 (sample SAMEA3136756, study PRJEB25190) | human gut metagenome
CATATAAAAAGAATTCATTAGTAAATTGGTGCGACAGTTGTAAAACTGTTTTGGCCCCCGTGGGCGCTAGGCGTCCAACAAGCGTATCGCGTACGACGCGCGGCTGCTCGCATATCTCCTTGAGCATAAAATCGGGATAGCCGCCTTTCTCGGCCATATCGACATCCCAATCGACATGCGTAACGGCGGGGGTGATAACCGCACCCTCGGCATCGGTATATTCAATACCCTTAGGGGTTAGCTTTGCAAACTGTCCGTCCTCAAGCACCACAACGTCACGCGTGGCATCGATCAGCGCGACGATATCGGATGCCAAGTAGGCGCCGTCCTGCCCCATGCCCACCACAATAGGAGAATCTTTGCGCGCCACGGCAATAACGTCTGGCTCATCCGCGCAAACCGCCGCAAGACCATAGGCGCCCACCACATGCGTGCAAGCATCACGCACGGCAGCCATCAAATCATGCGTGGCGGCATAGCCTTCCTCAACCAGGTGAGCAAATACCTCGGTATCGGTCTCGCTCCTAAAGGTGTGCCCACGTGCCTCCAGCTCCTCGCGAAGCTCGGCAAAATTCTCGATAATGCCGTTATGGACAATGGCGATACGCCCATCGCAACTCACGTGCGGATGCGCGTTCTCAACCGTCGGTCGTCCATGCGTTGCCCAGCGAGTATGACCAATACCGCAGGTAGAGGATGCGTTGTGTTGTCCAAGCTTCTCTGAAAGGCTCGCAACCTTACCAACTTCTCGCACAACGTCGAGCGCACACCCAGCCTCGCCCGCCACCTCTAGCGCCGCTCCCGCCGAGTCGTAACCGCGATATTCAAGACGAGCAAGACCGCTCAACAGGATATCGCTCACTTGCCTGCTTCCGGTGTATCCGACGATTCCGCACATATTGCAACCTTTCGGATCAAATGAATTTGCCGCGCACATTGGTTGCCTATTCTACGCAGAGTGGTGCTCGAATTTAAATACCAACTGGTATGCTTTCTTAAATACCACATAGCGAAGCAATCGTTTTGTAACGAAATCTCCGTGCTACAATCATCTTCAGTAATTGAAACGCATCAATGGGAGAAATGAGATGGCGAATGTAACTATCGGAGACGTCGCACGCGAAGCGGGCGTTGCGCTGGGGACCGTCTCGAATGTTCTCAATCATCCCGAAAAAGTGCGCCCCGAAACAATCCAGCAGGTCACCGAAGCAATTGACAAGCTGGGGTATGCGCCCAACCAAAGCGCCCGCGTGCTTGCCGGCGGCTCGAGTCGCACCTTTGGCCTCATCCTTCCCCAGCTCAACCATGGTCTTTATCTGCAGATCGCCACAGGAGCCACCGCCCAGGCAACCAAAGAAGGCTACAACCTGCTCATCGCCAGCTGCGTCCAAGACTGTACCCGAATCGGCACCTATCGACGTTATTTTGCAGGCACGCAAATGTCTGGCATGCTTGTGGCAAACCCCACAACAGAGCTGGGCGTCATTGCCAACCACGACCCCATCCCCACCGTCTATCTTGATATTTGGAGCGAACGCCCCGGAGATTATATCTGCGCAGACAACGCCGCCGAGGGGCGCTTGATGGCAGAGCATCTCATAAACCTAGGCATCGAGCGCATCGCGATCATCGGGCGCCCATCCACCCAAAAGCTGCGTGCCCGTGCCAAGGGAATCCATGCTGCCGAGATGCTCTATCCCCATGTTGAATTTGATTTTACCGAGACAGGCGACGCCAACAAACCCGAAGACGGCGCGTCTGCCGTAGCCGACCTCATGGCACAGCCCAGCAGCCTTCGCCCGCAAGCCATCATCGCCTTAAGCGACATGCTGGCAGCGGGAGCCGTGCGGGGCGCCGAAAACTTAGGACTGCGCGTTCCCAACGACCTGTTGGTATGCGGATGCGACGGCAATCCGCTTGCCTGGAGCTGCGGCGTCGAACTGACCACCTGTGCCCCCATTGGCTACGAGCTTGGCAGGCGCGGCATCAAGCACCTTGTTGAGCGCATCGCACTTGCAAAAAGCGACCCAGAACAAGCCGCAAAACACGAAAAAGAGCATCGCCAAGATCTGGTGAGGCCATTTGTCTTGGCACGCGAGAGCACCGGCGCCGAACACCAAAAGAACTCCTCGCAGCTCGACCTCGGCCTCTATCTCTAGGCGCGCGGCCTAGGCGCGGATCTCGTTTACGCCAAAAGCCCCAGCTCAACCAGCTTGGGTTCGACATCGCTCAAGGCTGGAACCACAGCCTCCGCGAGTTTGGCGATCTCCTTCGTCGGATTGTTGATATCGGGAACCATGATGGTATGCATACCCGCAGCATGGCCCGCGCGCACGCCGTTGAAGGAATCCTCCACCACAACGCAGCTGGCTGGGTCAACGCCCAAGCGCGAGGCGGCAAGCAGGAAGATATCCGGCTCGGGCTTGCTGCGATTGAGCTCGTCACCGCAGGTGAACACATCAAAATAAGGGGTAAGCCCAAAGCGATCGAACTTCTCGTGCGCCTGAATGGTACGCGTGGAGGTAGCTACCGCCAGCTTGAGCCCGCGAGCATGAAGATTCTCTACGACCTCTCGAGCGCCAGGCTTGAGGTCGAGCATCGTGGAATAAAGCTCGCCCTCAATCACCTTATGATCCTCGAACATCTCGTTGGCAATGCGTTCGCTGCCCACGTGCTCGGTGAGCGTACCCATGCAGGCATCGCGCGTCATGCCGATAAATCCGTGCAGCATCTCCAGGGGAATCTCGAATCCAAAACGTTTTGCCGAGCGGTTCCACGCAATGATGGCGATCCTCTCGCTGTCGATAAGCGTTCCGTCCATGTCAAAAATCACGGCTTTAATCATGCGTTCCCCCCGCATACAATGTAAGCTCTTGGCCTGCGTTCCTACCGTTCTCCATTTTGCCAGAGACAGCGCACCACATTGGGTACGATAGCCCCATCCATCGAGATAACGAAAGCAAAAGCATGAACCAAAAACAGCAAGAAAAGCTCGAAGCGCTCGTAGAGCACCTACGCACCCTAGGAACCATTGCGGTGGGATTCTCGGGTGGCGTAGACAGTACCTTTCTGGCAGCCGTCTGCTCACGTGAGCTGCCGCAGGCAAGCATGCTCATCCATCTCACCACCCCGTTGATTGGCACGCCGGAGCAGGCATCGTTTGAAGCGATCGCATCGAGTTTTGGCATTCCCATCCTCGAGCTGCGCATCGACCCCCTCGATAACCCTAACGTCGCCGCCAATCCGCGCAATCGATGTTACCACTGCAAGCACACCGCATTCGAAGCGATTATCCAAGCGGCGCGCGAACATGGCGCCGATACCGTGGTGGATGGCAGCAATGCCGACGATGCGACCGACTATCGCCCGGGCATGCAGGCCTGCAAGGAGCTCGGTGTACGCTCGCCCCTCTTGGAGTGCGGTTGGCACAAAGACGAGGAGCGTGCGCTGCTGCGCGAATGGGGCTACAGCGTCTGGAACATGCCCGCAGGCGCCTGCCTTGCCACGCGCGTTCCCTGCGAGGAGCCTCTCACGCACGAGAAGCTGCACCTTATCCGCGCATGCGAGGACTGGCTGCACGCCCAAGGATTTCGTCAGATTCGCGCGCGTCTGATCGCTGGCAAGCTGCAAGTCCAGGCCGCACCCGCCGACCTCCACCGCTTTGAGCAGCAAGCAGGCAATGCGAGCCTCCCCCAAGAAGCCATCGATGCTTTTTACAGCTTTGGCGCAAAGAACATTGACCCCGTAGTCGTCCCCTATATCCACGGCGGCATGAACGGCTAACGAGCCATGTCTCGGCAAGTTGATACTATGCCGCAAGGAGGGGCTATATGGGATATCGTCCGCGACGTAGCGGCCGCAAAAACAATGCGACGCAGCGCCTGGCTGCGATTATCGTCACTCTCGTCATTGCGATTGCCACCGGCGGCGTCGGCTCTTTTGGCGGATGCGCCCAGCTTACCCAGCTTCTTCCGGGCGCGCTAACCCAACGCTTCTCCAATGCCGCCTCGGTTTCGACCCTGGGAGATATTCCTGCCTACAGCGGCAGCGCCACCGTCTATATCAATGCGGATACGGCACATCCGCAAGGGACGCCCACTTTTACCTCGGAGGAAATCTCCCGGGCACAATCCGGTGCTTTCACCGAGTTCTCTCGGCTCGATTACCTCGGCCGCTGCGGAGCCGCCCTCGCCTGCCTGGGACAAGAAACGCTGCCCATCAAACCGCGCGAGAGCATCTCGCATGTGTACCCCAGTGGGTGGGACCAGCGCAGCTACGAGTTTATCGACGAAGGCGTTCTCTACAACCGCTGCCACTTGATCGCCTTCTCCCTTTGCGGAGAAAACGACAACGAGTGCAACCTCATCACCGGAACACGAGCCATGAATGTCGACGGCATGGAACCGCTCGAAGAGCAAACCGTACGCTACATTGAACGGACGCATAACCACGTGCTTTACCGCGTAACCCCACTTTTCGAAGAGGGTGAGCTCGTTGCACGCGGCGTTCACATGAAAGCCTATTCGCTCGAAGACGCAGGTGCCGGTCTGAGCTTCAACGTCTTTTGCTACAACAACCAGCCAGGCGTCGTTATCGACTATGTCACCGGAGCCAGCCGCGCGGCGTAAGCCGCATGAGGTGCGCAATAAAAAATGCGCCACCCGCCGTAGAGACAGATGGCGCATTTCGAAAGCCGGGAAAACAAAATCCGAACTAAAGATTAACCGCGGCGACGCATCACAACACCGGCACCACAGGCGACGGCAGCCGCAAGGGCACACGCGACAGGTGCGGCAAGCGAGGCATCGCCTGTCTTCGGGAGGTTCTGCTTCGTGGAGGCACCCGGCGTCTTGGGCTCGCTGGGCTCTGCAGGCTTTGTATAGGTGTTCGTGAACACGAGAGCAGAAGCGAGATCCTCGACATCCTTGCCGTCGACGCTGTAGGTCAACTTCACGTGGTCATCCTCAGGCACGGCGGTAACAACGACCTTCTTGACGGAAGTGTCGTAGGTCACATTGGCCTTATTGCCCTTGACCTCAGCCACGTCGAGCGTGTAGGAGACCTTGTGATTGTCGGCATCCATGATGTCGTCGGCCGTGACGTCAAAGGCAGACTCGCCAAACGTGAAGGAGCCATCGGCAGCATTCTTGGTGCGAGAGATAACATCATCGTTCTGCGAAAGCGTGAACTCGAAGTCACCCTCGGCAAGCTGGGCGCCCTTGAGCACCTTGGTGCCAGAAATCTCTGCATGGGCGGCGGTTACGCCGTGGGCGGCCTTGAGGGCAACGGGAGTCTCATAGGAGCCGGCATCGACAGCGCCGACATGCCACGGGGTGTTGTCCGTCCAGTGCGCGCACCAACGAGCATCCTTTGAGTCGTCAAACCAACCGGTGATCGCATCGCCGCAGCCGTTAAAGTCGGTAAGGGTATCGCCCTCGACCGTCTTGCCAAATGAGATCTTTGCACCCTGCTCGGCACACAGATCGTCGCCGGCAAGAGCGGCGTGGTTATTGTCGATCTTTGCAGATGCGGGAAGCGAAAGGCTTGCATTCGAGCGCACCATAACGCCGCCGCCCATCTGAGCAAAATCCTTCTTGGTGGAGCAGTTCTCCTGGGATGCATCGTTGCCGGTGATGGTGAGCTTGGCACCCTCGGCAAACGTGGCACTAGAGCCGCCGTCGAGATAGAGGCCCGTGACCTTGTTGCCGGTGATAGAAACGATGGAGGCAGCGTCAACATCGAGGGAAGCATTCGCCTTGAACAGGCGCATGCCGGCGTTCCAGTAGCTCGTGCCCTTGGTACCGGAAATCTGGACATTCGCGCTCTTGAATTCGCCCTTGCCCGTAAAGATGATGCCAGTAAGAGCGTTGTCTTTGGCAGTAACCGTGGAGTTATCGATAGTCAGATTGCCAGCAGAAAGACCATGCGAGCCATTGCCAGAGAAATCGACGGTTGAGTCGTTCTTGATATTGAAGTGCGAACCATTTGAGCCGTTACCGGTCGAGTTCACGACGTTGACCTTCGAGTTGTCAACCGTGACGACAAACGTACCCGTAAAGCCAGAGCGGCAGCGATCGGAGGTGTAGGTAGAGCCACCTTCGATGTTCACGTTGTAGCCGCCGTCGCCGCCATCCCACTCAAGAGCGTCCTGCGCGTAGTTCTTAATGGTGAGGTTAGAACCATTCTTCAGGCTGAGCTTGTTGTTACTGCAGAAAAAGATGGCGTGCACGTTGCTGGCGGTACCGGTACCGTCCATGGTAAGCGTAGCGCCATCGAGCGTGAGCGAGGCATCCTTGCTCGCGCAGACAGACATCCATTTCCACTCGGCGGTATACGGAGTGGAGCCAACGCCGGCCATGCTTGCATTGACGTTCTTGAGCACAAGCGCGTGACCCCAAAGGGCAATGCCCTTGTCACTAAACTTCAGCGCGTTGCCGCCGCCATCAATGGTGAGATCCTTGCTCAGGTTAAGACCGGCGGTCTCGGCGTCGGCAAGCAGCGTAACCGTCTCGCCGTTCTTTGCAGCAGTAACAGCCTCATCAAACGTGTTGTACTCGATCTCGCCAATACGTGCCACAGCACCATCGGCATAGGCGCTCGGCACCAGAACCAGCGCGCAGATAAGTGCCATGGCAAACATCGCCACCAGGCGCGCTGCCCGGGCGCGTATGCTTCGTTTAAGCTCCATTTTGTCCTCCCCATCGGCGTTTTCCAGCCGTCCGTACCAAGCGGTAACTCGGCCAACGACCAGCGATATTTTTTGCGATGGTATGAGGTTTTAAAAATCATTTAAAGCGGGGTAGCATATGGCACGCACTGTGGAAGAGGCAATGTCGCAGGGCCCCTCCTTGCTAAAAAACAAGCAGCTTTAACTGAATACAGCTGGAAGTTAAAAACTGGATATCATCCCCCTCAAATACATAAAAACCGCTCGTATGCCATTACACATACGAGCGGTTTATCACCTGTTACCACTCCCGAAAATGTTGAGCAACAGTCTAGCAATTTTCGTTAAAGAAACGTGACAAGTGCCATCAAATTCGTAGGGGGAGTTGCACCTTAGAGCATCGCGCCAAAGTCGCTTACGAGAATCTGGCCGGTAAGAGCGCGGGACTCGTCGCTTGCCAAGAACAGCGCGATATTCGCCACATCCCCAGGCATGCAGGGCTGGGTTTGCAAGTTGGAATGCGCGGCCATGGCACCCATCATGTCGGGATCCATATCGGCAGCAGTGGTGCCGGCGACCATAGGGGTCACAATGGTGCCCGGGCAAATAGCGTTGCAGCGAATGCCCGTTGCCTGGAAGCGCAGCGCCGTGTGCTTGGTCACGCCAATCACCGCGGCCTTGGTGGACACGTATACCGCCCCGCCGCAGCCCTTCTCACCAGCGACAGATGCAATGTTCACGATGCTTGCCCCCGCCTTCATGCGCTTGGTTGCCGCGCGCATGCAGCGCATGGTGCCCTTCTGGTTGGTCTCGATAATGCGGTCAAGGTCCTCGTCCGTAAAGCGATCAACCGGCTTAAGGCCACTTTCAAGAATGCCCGCGTTATTAACGAGGATATCAATCTGGCCAAACTTCTCCTCGGCGGCAGCCATCATGCGCTCGGGGTCTTCGGGCTTGGAAATATCGGTAGGAACGACAAGGGTCTCGCCGCCGGCAGCCTGAATCTCGGCAGAAACCTCTTCGAGCGCAGCCTCGCGACGCGCAGTCATGACAACCTTTGCGCCCTCGGCAGCAAACAGCCTGGCAATAGCAGCACCTACACCGGAGTTCGCACCGGTGACGACAGCAACCTTGTTATCCAAACGGCCCATAATAGCTCCTCTCTTTGTGGCGGCGCCCGAGGTCCATCCAGACGCCGCAGCCAGCAAGCGTCAGCGTAACGTACGGAAGCCTTTGCATGAGAGGCCCATCGGCATGCGGAAATACGTCAAGCGGCAGGCGGCGAGATGCGAGGAGAGCCTGAGGGCGGCGCCTTCCCCGCCAGAGCGGCGACGAAGGGAACAACCCGAAAGTCGACCCTCCGCAAAAGGCGTTTTATATCGCCGGCAAAAGCGCTTTGCTACATAAATCGCTTAGCAAGCATTCCAGCAAATACAGTTCTCTAAAGCGCGGACGAAAGACTCAAGTCCCCGCGCATCATATGCAGAAAACCGGTCAAGCAGAGGACTGTCGATGTCTAGCACGCCCACCACGCGGCCCCCGCAATGAAGCGGCACGACCACCTCGGAACGCGACGCCGCATCGCAGGCAATGTGCCCCGGAAACGCGTGCACGTCGGAGACCAGCTGCGTCTTGTCCTCTGCCGCAGCGGTTCCACACACGCCGCGCCCAAAGGGAATGCGCACGCAGGCAACTTTGCCTTGGAAGGGACCCAGGCGCAGCTCCGGCGTCTTTTGGTCTCGTGCGGACTCGTCCACCAGATAGAATCCCGCCCAGTTGATGTTGTCCATAGCCTCGAGAAGACAGGCCGAGGCATTGGACAGAACCGGCAGCCAGTGATTGTCGGCTTGAGTCAAAGCCTCAATCTGCCGCACGAGCAGCTCGTAATCTACAGGTATGTCCATAGTGCCTCCCAGGGCGAAGCGATGATCTATCCCATCTGGCCATTGTAGCCGCCATATGGGAACTCGAGCTTGGGCAAGCGGCACGAAGCTGCCCTGCGCCCAGCGGCAAAGCCCCACAGCAAAACCGCCGCCGGGAAGAACTGCCCGGCGGCGGCTGTCACAACGCTATTGCGCAAGTGCGCTATTTAACCACTTTGCTCTTTCCAAAACGCGCCTTGAGCTGTGGTCCTGCAACCTGGATCAAAATGACCACGATCAAGATCACACCCTTGATGGTGTCGTTGATGAGCGAATCCATCTTGAGGGCAATGATGATCTTATCGATCACGGTGTACGACATGGCGCCAAACAGCACACCCAGGATGTGGCCCTTGCCGCCGCTCATGGCAATGCCGCCAAGCACAACGGCCGCGATGGCGTACATCTCGTAGCTTTTGCCCGTGGTGGCGGGGTCGGCGCTTGCGTTCATAGCGATCCACAGGAACGCTCCCAGCCCTACCAAGGCGCCGGCGATCACAAAGACCAAGGTACGCATAGCAGACACGTTGATGCCCGCAAGGTGCGCGGCGCGAGCGTTGGAGCCCACGGCGTAGATCTTCTTGCCAAACTTCGTCGAGGTGCAGATATAGACAAACAGCACCACCATAAGCACCATGATCAGGCCCACGATCGGCATGATTCCGGCAACCTTGCCGTTGCCGAATGCATAAAACGCCCGGTAACTGTCGAGCGCATTGGACATACGGAAAACCGAGCTGCCGTTGCCGATAAGTTCAGCCGGAATATGCTGGCATGCATACTGCGAAAGGGAGCGATAGATAAGCATCGTTGCCAACGTGACGATAAACGACGGCATCTGCACGATGCCTACGAGCACACCGTTGATCAAGCCGCACAGCGCTCCAAAAAGGACGGCAAACAGCAGCGTCAGCGGAATGGAATTGGTCTGATTGAACACCACGACCGAGAAACCGGCCACAAACGCGAGCATCGAGCCCACGGAAAGGTCGATGTCGCCCGTAAGGCACACGATACCCATGCCGATTGCAATCACGCCGATCACGGCACTGTGGCGGAACACGTTCATGGCAGCGCCCAGGGCAAAGCCGCCCGAAACAGATGCGTACACGATGTAGATGACCAAAAACACCAGCACAAAGCTGTAGGTCTTAACAATGTTGAGCAGGCCAGCCGGCGCCGGTTTCTTGTTCACAGCTGCGTCTTTCATAAGATGCACCTCACCATTCCAATCAATAAGCCTATGCAGCGGAGTTCGTCGAATAGAGCATCACCGTCTGCTCGTTAATCTCGTCATGCGCCAACTCTTTGACCACGCGCCCCTCGTAGAGCACGTAGCAGACGTCAGCCACTTCGCGCAGCTCGGGAATCTCGAGCGTATTGATAATCACCGTCTTGCCCTTGCGAGCCAGATCCAAAATCAGGTGATAAATCTCGGACTTCGCGCCAACGTCGATACCTTGCGTGGGGTTGTCGAGCAAGAGTACCTGGGCGTCGGTGTTGAGCCATCGGGCCAAAAAGACCTTCTGCTGGTTGCCGCCCGAAAGCGAGTTGATATTATCGGCCGAGGAATTCGCCTTGATGTTGAGCAGCTTGCCGTATTTCTCGAAGCGCTCGTTCTCGCGCTTGGTATTGATGGCGAACGAACGAGCAGAAAGCACGTGCTCGGACAGATACATGTTCTCGAGCAACGACATGTCCGGAATCACCGAGTTTTCCTTGCGGTCGGCGGGCAGCATCGCTAAGCCTGCGCCCATTGCCTCGTGAATCGATCCACCATGCAGTTTCTTGCCGCACACCTCCACGTTGCCGCCCGAAGGATGGTAGATACCAAAAAGGCCCTGCATCAGCTCGGAGCTGCCGCAGCCCTTAAGACCTGTAAGGCCGATAATCTGCCCGCGACGCGCCGTGAACGTAACGTCTGTAAAGCCCTCGCCGCTAAAATGCTCAACGCGAAGCATCTCCTCGCCCAGCTCGCGCGGCTCGTAGGCGTCGCGATCAGAGAGCGCAGCGCCCACAAGCAGGTTGGTAACCTCGCGAGGGGTGGTGTCGGAGATATTGCCATTCGCGATGAATTTTCCGTTGCGAAGTACCGTATAGGTATCGCAGAGGTCAAAAATCTCGGGCATCTTGTGCGAGATGAAAATGAACGACGTGCCCTTGTCGCGCAGGCCTCGCACGATCTGGAACATGTGCTCCACTTCGTCGGTATTGAGCGAAGCGGTAGGCTCGTCCAAAATGAGCAGCTTGGCGTTGCGGAAAAGCGCGCGGCTGATCTCGAGCAGCTGCTTTTCACTCGGTTTCAAATCGTCTACCAGTGCATATGGGTCGATGTCCACGCCCAAGCGCTCAAAGAGCTCGGCAGCCTTATTTGCCATGTCGCGCTTTTTGAGCGAACCCCACGGGGTGGTCTCCTCGGCCCCCAAGAAGATATTTTCGTATGCCAGCAGGTCATTGAACAGATTGAGCTCCTGGTGCACAAAAGCGATGCCTGCGTCCTCGATCTGCTTGATGGAAGAGCCGGTGATGTCCGCACCATCGAAGGTGACAGTTCCGGCGTCTGCCGTATAGGAACCGGAGAGGATGTTCATCAACGTCGACTTGCCGGCGCCGTTCTCTCCTAGCAATGCGTGAATCTCGCCCACGTTTACATGCAGCTCCACACCCGAAAGCACCGAGACGCCACTAAACGCTTTGTAGATCCCGCTCATGTTCAGGAGTTCCATGAGCATTACCTCCTAACGAATGCGGACGGAGCGCAGCCGCGACTCCGCCCGCATCAAACAGCCAATGCCCCGTCGGCTGGAAGGCTGCGACGGGGCAGGAAAAGGCCTACTTGAAGGACTTGAAGTCCTTGACGTTATCCTTAGTAACATTCTCGCACTTAATGACGTGATCCTGTGCGACTTCCTTACCGTCAAGATGGTCGACCATATCCTGAATGGCCAGCTGAATCATGGACGGCGAGTAGGTGACGGACATAACGCCGCCAAGGTTCTTGACGATATCCTGGTAGGAGTTACCGCGGATGACCTCGTAGTACTCGTCAAGACCGCCGCAGCCGGTGATGAACGGCTTGGTGGCAAAAATCTTGTCCTTAGTAGCGTCGGAGATGCCGCCGCCGTTGAGGGCCTCGAGGATGCCCATGGCAAGCTCGTCGTCCTCAGCATAGAACCACTTGATCTCGGCGTTGGACTCGTCGCCCATCAGGGACTCGAAGGAAGCCTTGGTGTCGGAGCGGCTCCAGTTCATGGCGCCGGACTTGGTAACAGCATCGTTGACCTGGTCCTCGGTCCACTTGGCGTCGTCGGCGATCTTCTTGCCGTCAAACTCGATCTTACCGGTGAGGTACTCGCCAAAGCCGCTGTCGCGCAGGGTGGTGACGGAGGAGGTGTCGCCCTGGTACACGTACACCTTGTCGCCTGGCTTCATGCCGTTCTCGACAAAGTAGGCAGCAGAGCCGGCGCCGATGCCCTCGTTGTCGCCCTTGACGTTGGAGACGGCGGTGTCGGCTACAGCCTCGATAATGCGGTCGAAGGCCACATACGGGATGCCTGCGTCGACGATGGACTGGATGGCAGACTGCACGGTGTCGTCCATGGGCTGGATAACGATGCCGGCGATTTCATCGGTGTTGCCGGCGAGAATGTCCTCGACCTCTCGAATCTGCTTGGATGCGGAATCGGCGGTCTGCAGCTCAGCCTTGTACACGCCAGCCTTGTTGACCTCCTCGATCTTCTCCTTGGCAAAGGTTGCCACGGAGCCGGTCCAGCCGTGGTCCTCAGACGGGGTGAGGACGTAAATGGTCTTGCCGGAGCCCTTGGCAGCGGAACCAGCAGAGCCCTTGGCGGCATCGTTGCTACCGCACGCGGTCAGGAATGCAGCAAGCACCGCACTGCCGGACCCAACCAAGAACGAACGACGAGACATGTTGGTGTTCATAACGTTTCCCTTCCATAGCTTTCCGCCCTGATGGGCATTACATACTGGCCAGTTAACTCACAAACTGGCGCATGTACCGATAGGATTGTTCGATGCTCGCAAGCACGCGCTCGCGGCTCGACTCAAAAGCGCGATCTTCGACCTCGACGCAAGCGTCACCGTCAAAGCCCGCCTCGGTAAGCGCAGACACGAATGCGCCCCAGTCCACATCGCCCAGACCAGGAATCTTGGGCACCATGATGTCCAACGGGTAGGCCATGGTGCCATACTCGGCCAAGCGATCGCGCAGCAGCTTGATGTCTTTGAAGTGCACGTGGAAAATCTTGGGCGCAAACGCACGAATGGCACGATCGCAATCAATCATCTGCCATACAAAGTGGCTCGGATCGATCGCGATGCCCAAATTCGGGCTCGGCACGCGCTCGAACACGCGACGCCAGTTCGCGGGCGAGGTCATGATGTTCTGGCCGCCGGGCCAGTTGGTCTCGTCAAAGAGCATGGGGCAGTTTTCGATGGCAACGAGGATGCCCTCGTCCTCGGCGACCTTCATGATGGGGTTCCAAACAGCTCCCACCTCGTCGAGGTTTTCCTCGAGTGACTTATTTGTCATGCGCCCGATAAAGCTCGTCACCTTGGGTACACCGAGCTTCTTGGCGGCGTGAATCACGTTGATCAGATGCTCGTTGCAGACACGACGACGCTCGAGGTCGGCATCCATATTATTGGGGTAATAGGCCAGCGCGCCTATTTGCACGTGATGTTCGGCGGCGTAGTCAAGCAGGTGCTGCGCGTATGCGTCGTCTTCGAGCACGCGCTCGGCATCCACATGGGTTACGCCTGCATAGCGACGCTCGGCTTTACCCTGCGGCCACGAGGCGACCTCGATGGTCTCATAGCCAATGCGGCTCACCTCGTCGATCATTTCCTCAAAGGTCCATCCGTCAAAGATGGAGGTGATAATTCCCAGTTTCATGCCCTACCCCTGCTTCACGTTGACGACGGTTCCGGTCTTACTCGACTCGATACTGCCAAAAACCGCTCGCATGGCGGCCAGGACGCTTTCGCCCGAGATGGCAGGATCGGTATCGTTTTCCAGGCAGTCCACAAAAGCATCGATGATGCCCGATGCGGTCTGGTTATCGTTTGTTTGGATGGCCTCGACGTCGTAGGTCTCATGCTCGCCGCATGCGAGGTCTACGACGATAGAATGAGCCGGGTCGTCGTAGATGCGCATGACGCCACGAGTTCCGTAGAGCACTGTCGAGTTGTCCTCGGGACCGTAATACGTCCAGCTCGCCGTCATGGAGCCGATGGTTCCTCCGCTCATGGTGTAAACGCAAATGGCATTGTCGTCCACGCCCACCAGGTTTCCTTGCGGATCGCGCTTATCGAGCGTCGTCACGCGAGCAGTCGTGGATACGACGGTCTGGCCGAGCAGCCATTGGATGAGGTCGGTCTTGTGAACGCCCAGATCTGCCATGGCACCCATCGCGGCGCGCTTAGGGTCAAAGAACCAGCTGCCGGTTCCCGGATCGACACTCCACGTCTCGGGCCCGCCGTGACCAAACGTCGTGCGGAAGGTCAGGACATCGCCGATTTTTCCGGCGTCGAGCAACTCCTTGGCGCGCACGTGAGCGCGAGCGAAACGCTGATTTTGGTCAATCATGAGCTTCTTGCCTGCAGCGCGTGCCTCGGCAACCATCTGCTCGCACTCGTCGATGGTGATAGCCATGGGCTTTTCGCACAGCACGTGCTTGCCCGCCTTAAGGGCAGCGATGGTGGAGGCGGCGTGGTTGGCATTGGCGGTGCATACGCTTACGGCATCCACGTCGGAAGCCAAAAGCTCTTCGAGCGTTTTGTACGCCACGGCACCGTAGGTTTTCGCGATTTCACAGGCGCGGTCGTAGTTCATGTCGAACACTGCGGTGATCTGCGCATTCGAATTTGCCTCGTATTCGGGCAAATGACGAACCTGAGCGATCTTGCCGCACCCGATAACGCCCACGCGAACCATATGTGCCTCCTTCAGGCCCTAAAGAGGGCTCGATGCGTACCGATGGATCCTTGGAAATGAAAGATTTCTTTCATTTCTTTCATTTTGTGTTTCATCACTTGCATCGTAATGAGATAAAGATGGTTTTGCTTTGGCTATTCCCGTGAGTGGTATTAAACGATACTCAAGTGGTTCTAATGCGCTATATTCCTGCACTTTTCTATTTTTGCACCACAAGTTACCGTAAATCGAAAGAGAAGTGGTATTCAGAGAAGCATACCTTGCTGGCTAAAGCGCTTTATCGCCGGCCACTTCGACCGTATGAAAAGTTTTCAAAACCGTCGAGCGATTCAAACCTACCTTTCGCTTTTTTCAGCCGCATACTGCATGCTGTAAAGCAAACGACCCACTGGAATCGAGAGGGAGGGCCGATGGCCGGAAGCAAGAAAATCACCATCGCACACGTTGCTGAGCATGCAAAGGTTTCGTCTGCCACGGTCTCGCGCGTACTGAGGCATCCGGAGCTGGTGAACCCTTCCACCGTTGCGCGTGTGCGCAAAAGCCTGTCGGAGCTCGGCTATTCCGGAATCGCCGGACAACCCGCGGCGGGAACATCGCGCCGTACCATCGTGGTCAATATTCCCTGGCTCGACAACCCCTTTTACGGCGAGATCATGCGCGGCGTGCGCGTTTCCGCCGAAGCGCACGGTCTGGAAATGCTTATCTCCTGGGGCTCACCCGACAACGTTGAATCATGCAAGCGCTTTTGCTCCATGCTGCAAAACTGCGGAGCAGCGGGCGTTATTATCCTTTGTCCACTTTCCTCAGAGTCGCTCGAGCGTATATCCAGCACCGTCCCTACCGTGCAGTGTTGCGAGTACAACCCCGAAACAAATATCCCCTTCGTGAGCATCGACGACCGCGAAGCAGCGCGAACCGCCGTTGAGCACCTGGTTTCATGCGGATGCAAGAAGCTCTCCATCGTATGCGGGCCGCAAGTTTATAAGTACGCCCGCGGCCGCAAGGAAGGCTTCTTGGAGGTTATCCGCATGCACGACCTTGTCGAGCGCCCCTCTTGGATGCTTCAGATTCCCAACAACAACTTTGGCCTCGCCTATTCCGCCATCTGCCATATGCTGGAATCTCCCAACCGCCCCGACGGTGTTTTTGCCTGCTCGGACACGTATGCCGCAGCCGTAATCCGCGCGGCCAAGAAATGCGGTCTCGAGGTCCCACGCGACCTCATGGTTGTTGGTTTTGATAACACCGACACCGCAACCATGACCACGCCCGCGCTTACCACCATCAGCCAGCCGCGCTACGACATGGGCTTTTCGGCCTGCAACCTGCTTATCGAGCGCATGGACGGATCGGACTCCGCAAGCTCGATGCTTCTTGAAACGGAGCTCGTCGTGCGTGAGTCCACAATCCGCAAATAGATTAATGAGCAACGGCTACACAAGTTGCAGGGCCTGATATGCCGCTCCGAGAATGCCGGCTTCGTTGCCCAGCGTTGCGCGACGCAACGTGTAGCAGCCGCGCATAGGAGGAAAGACATATCGGTCGAGCCTCTCGGCAAGGGGAACCATCAATAAATCCCCGGCGCCAGAGAGGCCGCCGCCCACAATCACCTCAGAGGGGTCGACGGTCGCCATGATGCCCGCCAGCGCACGAGCCAGATAATCGACCGTCATATCGCGCGCCGCCGTGGCAGTAGCCCCGCCCTGCTTTACTTCTTCAAAAATCTCTTCGCCCTTGGTGAAGCGACGTTCCTCGCCGGCTTTCTCGGCAATCTCGTTAGCGTTTTTGATAATCCCCGTGGCAGAGGCGTAGCACTCAAGGCAGTTGACGTTGCCGCAGCCGCACACGCGCTCTGAGGGAGCCACGACCGGAATGTGGCCGATCTCTCCGCCACAACCATGGTCGCCGCCCACGATCTTGCCATCGATAATGATGCCGCCGCCAACACCGGTGCCCAGCGTGACAAATATGGAATTGCCCGTAACGGAACCTTCTCCGCCCATCCAAACCTCGCCGACGGCAGCGGCGTTAGCGTCGTTAATCAATGCCACGGGCAGGCCCGTTCCCTCGCGCAAAATATTGCCGAGCGGCATGTTGCCCCATCCTAAATTGACGGCGCGCACGGCATCCTCGCCATTTACCGGACCGGGAATGCCCACACCGATAGCGACGATGGGCTCGGGGGACGAAGCCAGCTTTTCGTTAATGCTGGAAATCATCTCATCGGGAATGTGGGAGCCTGCATCGGCGAGGTTCGTAGGGACAGACCAGCGTTCAATAATGGTCCCCGTCTCGTCGACGATAGCAAACTTCACGGACATGCCGCCCACATCGATGCCGAACACACGCTTCATGGTAGCCACTCCCCTTCGAATCGCCGTGCAAACACGAGCGACAGTCAGTTCCATCCAAATGCATTGTATGCGCGAAAGCAGGACGGTTGACAGCATCCAATTTGTTAACGGCTGAGCGGCGATGACAAAACGATGGGCGGAAAGAACTAAGCAAGGGCACCAACACCAAGAGGGCCAAGGAAAGCGTCCTGACTGGATCTATTCTCCATGCCGCGGGGTATCATTTGGACAACCAACGAACGCGTCTGCAGGAGGTGCATCATGCAGCGAAATCAAATTACGCCGCAAAAAGATGGTCGAGAAGGTATCGAGCCTGCCATCCCTACTGCCGAGGCAATTCCGCAACCCGCAATGCAGCTAAGCCTTTCCGATTGGATTTGCGAACGTCGCCCTTTGCAGATCGGCTTTATCGTTCTTTTGATCGTTGCGGCTCTTGTCTCGGAATTTGCTTTGCGCCCGCACTTTGAGCAGGTCGAGACCTGGGGAAGTACCATAGAGGTCATCGACGCCAAGAAGTCAAACGTCTTGGCGCTCACGACCTCGTCCCTTGCGCTCTCGGCAGCCATCACCGCCATCCCCGATGACGCCGGCACTCCCGTAGCCGAGCAACTCTCCCAGCTCGCTGGCAACCTGGGCATCGTGCTCGCAGTGCTCTACCTCGAAAAATACCTGCTCACAATCTTGAGCTTCCTCTCATTTGGCGTGCTCATACCCATTGTCTGCGTGCTCTTTGCCATCTCGCTCGGCATTCACGGGCGCTTGAGCACCAGTCGCGTGTTGCGAGTCCTGGGCATGCGCGTGCTCATCGTGGCAGCCATCGCCATCACGGTAGTGCCCGCCAGCGTATGGGTCACGCAGCGTGTCGATGAAACCTACCAGGTGAGCATCGCACAGGAAGAAGCAAAGGCAAAGGCGAAAGCCGAGGAAAAAGCCGCCAAGGAAAGCAAGAGCAAAAGCGAGCAGAAACAGGAAAACAAAAGCTTCCTGGACCAGCTTGTCGATGGCGCAGCGCAGCTTGGTTCAGCTCTTTCGAGCGGCGTTCAGAGCCTGACCGACAGCGTGATCACGCAGGCAACAAACCTGATTGAGGGTGCCATTGTGATGATTGTTACCTCATGCCTGATTCCGCTTTTGGTGCTCGCCGCCTTCCTTTGGATGGGACACGCGCTGCTGGGCATCGACGTCTCCGCGCCCACCAACTACCTGGTGCACCGTTTTAAGAAATAGGATGTCCCAAGGTAAAAGCTACCGCCCAAGCCCGGACGTGCCCACCGCGCGCCCGGGCTTTATCGAACGTAGGATGTCTCGTCCAACGTTTTTATAAGCTTCAAAAGCTTCTTGTCAAACGTGAGAACATCCCGACGCCCAGCATCGCTCTCGGCGGCCAGGACGCAGTCGACAAAATCAAAGGAACTTGCCGAATACAGCGAAAGAGCCTCGATCGCCACGTTCTTCCTCCGACACGACGCCTCGTCGAGCAGAATGCACAAGCTCTCGTTAACGCGCTGGCGCGGAACATGATAGACGCCCTCCAACACATAAACGCATTCCGCCAGTACCTCGATTGTCACTTCGGCACCGCGAATAATCGCTTGTTCAACCTTCGTGGCTTGGGCCTCGATATCTTCCAAAAGGTAGCGCAACACGGCATTTGCATCCAACAAAGTCTGATTATCGAGCATGCTTTGCCACCATTGCGCGAGCAAACGCTCCGCCCTCCTGCTCAAGCTTCTCTTCATCTGCATACTCTGCCAGCAAGCCACGCGCATGAGCAGCCACAGCTCTTTCTTGCGGAACAGGCACAATAATCGCAGCGGGCCGACTATACCTCATGACCACAACAGGCTCGCCGGTTTGCTCAACACGACTCACCACGCTACTTAAGCTTGCCTTTACTTCTGCGAGACCAAGATGCATAGCACGGGCAGTATCGATTGCCGACATATCCATGGGAGCCCCCCTCTCTCGTCATCGTCAGGATACCCTAAAGATGACCACAATGTTGGTCATCTTTGCGGCGAAAAGCAAACCGGGCACCAGACATTACGCGGTACAATCGGTTCCATGAAACCTATCGCGCACATTCATACCGACCTGCCGCAGAAATTTGGCATTCCTCGCAACAGCTTCTTGGCACCGCACCTGAAGGGGTCGATTGTTTTTGAACCCGAGTTTGCACTGGATGCAGCCGTGGCGGGACTCGAGAGCTTTAGCCACCTGTGGCTTATCTGGCAGTTTGAAAACGGCACGCCCGGAGGTACTGCCAAAGACATCGCTACCGATAGCGCAACCGCAAACAAGGCAGGCACCAACGACAACTGGTCGGCAACGGTACGGCCGCCACGCTTAGGCGGCACCGAGCGCGTAGGCGTTTTTGCCACACGCAGCCCCTTTAGGCCCAATCCGATAGGTCTCACCTGCGTGAAAATCGATAGCATTGAGCACAGCGAGGTCGGGCCCATCATCCACGTGCTTGGCGCAGACCTGCGCGACGGGACGCCGATTCTCGACATCAAACCCTACATTCCCTTTGCCGATTGCCACGAGGATGCCAGTGGCGGCTGGATCGAAGACGCCCCGTGGCAGGAGCTGGAAGTCGAGTTTCCCAAAGAACTGCAGCAGCGCGTCGAACCCGAAAAACTCCCGGGACTCGTAGAAGTCCTGCGACAAGACCCGCGCCGCGCCGGCAGCAAGCACGAGCCGGAACGCATCTATCATTTGGCTTACGCCGGATACGACGTGGCGTTTACCGTAGATGGAACGCGTCTTGCCGTGATTGAGGTACAGACATCGGTCTAAAGAAGCGCTGCAACATAGAAAAACAAAGCACCGATGATCTTGCCAAAAATCGGCGCCAGCGCAGCAGTTAGCAGCGCCCGATAGATATCTGATCGCAGAGGCTCAAGCTTCATATGGGGGAACTTCTTTTCCGATACAGCCGACTTCCGACACGCCAAATCAAATTGATGATCGCGCCCACAAGAAAAAGAAACAAATACTCAACCAGAATGTCTGCAAATGGCGTCTCGGCGCTCCTTTCGACGGGAAGCTATTAAAGCGGTTCCATTCTCGCGCGCCGTGTGGACACGCCTTTTCCAAGTGGCATCCCAGAAAGCCAAGCAGTAACCTTGGCCGCTCGCTATAAAAAAGAGCCACCGTTTCCGGTGGCCCCCAAATCAACATGGCCAGTAAGAATCGAGCGGAGCACCTCTCGGCAGAGCATGTTCGTCTAAAGAAGTATTTCTACGTCATGCGCTCCCTCTTGGCAGCACGATGGGTAGCCGAGCTGCAAACGGCACCTCCCGTGCCGTTTGCGAAGCTCGTCGACGCTCAACTCGAACCCGCTATGAAGCCTCTTTTTAATGAGCTCATCCAACGGAAGGTCAACATCTCCGAGAGCGATCTTATGCCCCGCGTCGCGGAACTCGATGTGTGAATCGAACAGACGTATCAGGGGGTTGCAGTGGCGATCCCCAACGTCCCATCCTTCAACAATCCGGGCTGGAACGCTTATGACCGGGTCTTCCTCGATATCCTAGGCGTATCCAGCTAGAGAACGCGAATCTGCCGCTATTCCTCAAAATTGAAAAAAATTCAGTTTTGAGGAATAGCCGTCGCCCACTACGCCTCGCCGGCCAACCATCTCGCCAGGTCCACAATCTGCACCCCGTCACGGTCCGTTGTCTCGTGATGCGTGCGAGCCAGAATCATCTTGGGATACGCATCGCCTATCTTAAGAAGTGGCGAGATTTCCCTCTCAAACGTCTTTTCCGAGCTGATATCGTCGCTAACTTGGATATAGAGCCTTTCGCTTCGTTTGATCGCTACAAAATCAATTTCCTTCTTATAGAGAACGCCAACGTATACCTCGTATCCGCGACGCAACAGTTCGATAGCTACCATGTTCTCGTACACGCGTCCCCAATCCATATCGCGCGTGCCGAGCAGCGCATACTTGAATGCATGGTCTGCCAGATAGTACTTCTCGCCGCTCTTGAGATATTTTTTGCCACGAATGTCGTACCGGCGCACCTTGTAGAAGGCGAATGCATCGCATAGATACCCTATGTACGTACCGACCGTCTTGTTCGTGATCTTTAGCCCGCCTGTATTCAAAGCGTCCGTAATGTTGCGGGCCGACGTAATGTTGGAAATATTGTCCATCATGTAATCGGCAATACGCAGCAACGCCGATTCGTTTCTCACGCTGTGGCGCTGCACGATATCTCTCACGATTAGCGCCTTAAAAACGTTGGAGAGATACTGGTAGCGCTGCTCCTGCGTGCGATAGGGATAGGAACCGGACATGCCACCGATGCGGGCATACTCATCAAAGTCGTAGTCGGCCTCGCCCCCATCGTTATAAAGGCGGTATTCCTCAAACGAGAACGGGAAGACCTCGATTTCGAACGTGCGCCCCGTGAAGAGCGTCGACAGGTCACTCGACAGCAAGAAGGCGTTCGACCCGGTAATGAATATGTCATACTGCTCAGATGCGTGGAGACTATTGATTGCCCGCTCGAAACCATTGCACATCTGAACCTCATCGATAAGTAAGAAGTTCTGGGCGCCTTCCCTCCGGCGTTCTTTTACATAAGCGAGCAGCTCATGATACTCAAGCAGTCCCTCGAACTCATCGAGGTTGTAGTTGATGTGAATCACGTTCGAGTTAGGCAGAGTGGCCTCTATAAAATCGCTGAGGGATTCGAGCAATTTCGATTTTCCGCTACGGCGAATGCCTGTAATGACCTTGATATCCGGTACGCCGATAAGGCTCGTCAAGGTATCCATATACGATGCTCTATTGATGAGTTTCATCGGCATCCTCCTTCGGGCAACTACCGCTATTCCTCAAAATTAAAAATTTTTTAGTTTTGAGGAATAGCACAGAGCTGGTAGTCCCAGCTCCTCGTCGCCGGTGTGCCGCGAGCGGAGATGAAGCAGGTCCGGCCAATCGGCAACAAAAAGCCCGGAAGCCGTAAGACTTCCGGGCTACAAAAATCTTGGTCGCGGGGGCAGAATTTGAACCTACGACCTCCGGATATTGTAGTGCTATAATTTTATACGGTGATTATCTATTACTTTCTGCTGGTAGATATATATTTTTTATCCCACTGTTGCTAATCTAATCCCTAAGTCTCCCCATGATAGTAGGGACAATAGTAGGGACACAGAACGGAGCAAATATGCCAAGAGAAAGGCTCCAGCCCGGTCAAGACACCATCGACAGCGCACACATCAAGGAGGACCCGCGCGGCGGATACCGCATGAAATGGAGCATCAGGCTCCCCGATGGCATCACGCTCCGTCGGGACACCAGAGGCTGCGTGACAAAAGGCGAACTTCGCGCAAAAGCCCGTCGGCAGGCCGAAGAGTTAAAAGCCACATGCGGGCTGAAAAGCAATTGGAACAGTTCTGACCTTTTCGGAGGATACATAAAATCCGAGGCGTTGCCGAGCATGGAGGAAAGCCCTCGCCTCCGCCCATCGACCAGAGAACGCTATGCTCTCTGCCTCTCTATCGCAACGGAATCCCTTGGGGGCTACCCGATTGCGGACGCTCTGCGCGCCGGGACCTTTGGTAAAGCCCTCTGCCTGATTGCCGAAAAGCACGGAACAGCAACGGCGCGACAGGTGCGGAAGGTCGTCAACAAATGGGTCATACAACCCCTAATTATGTGCGGCGTGCTCAACTCGAATCCAATTGCAGGGATGAGCTTCGACCTACCTGAAAACAAGGCGAGCAACAAGCCGCAAGGAGGGCAGGGGCTTTCGGAAAGCGAGTGGGGAAAGGTGCTCGATTGGCTCCTATCAGACAGCTGGAAGGGCGCTCTGCCGCAAAGTGGCTCCGTACGCGGAAAATATTCCCGTCAACAGCTTGCAAATGCGCAAAGGGCAATCGTGGAGCTAACAGCGCTGCAAGCCGTCACGGGATTGCGCATCGGTGAGGCGCGAACCCTCACTTGGGACAAGGTAAGCAAGGGCTGTGACTCGGTTGAAGTTACCAACGAGGCAAGCAAGACCCACCGAGGCCGAATTGTCCCCGTTCTCGACTCACGCGTCATTTCGTTACTCGAAAATCGCCGAGCCGAAAGTAGTGGGGTCGGATTGGTTTTCCCCGCTCCCGCAACCGATAATCCGTGGCGCGAATGGGACAAGTCCAACTGCTCGAAGGCTGTTCGCACCCTTTATTGTCAGATAGCAAGCGACTGTGACATAGAACTTTTGCAGACAGCCCGTTCCCATGTGTGGCGAGCAACCCTCCACACCATTGCCCGTAACAGAGGTGTCCCGATTGAGATAAGGGCAGCGCTCTTTGGTCACGATCCGGAGACAGCCCGGCGTTACTACACCGATACACGAGATGTCAGCGGAGTAATTGACCTATTCTCGTAGCAACCAAACCTGCAATTACCCCCTGAAGATTCACCCATCGGACCCCAAAGACACGATTTCTGGCAGGCACCGTTATCGGCCATCGAGTTAGCACAATGATGTGTCTGACAGGGGGAGCAGGGTCAACAACCGATAGAGCCACTTCAGCTTGATGTCTCAGCGCTCCGCAAACAGATTTGAGTCGAAAAAGCCCCTCAGGGAAACGCCGAGGCCCCTCGCTATGCGGTCGATATTCTCAATAGACACGTTTCGCTTGCCCGTCTCGACTTCGGCGAAATAGGTGCGGGACATCTCGATGGAGTATGCGAAGGCCTCTTGACTCATGCCAAGCTCACCCCTCAGCTCCTTAATGCGAAGCCCCACGCGCATCTTGGGGTCAAGCTCAGTCATCGGCACCTCCTATCCACCGGTGTCAATGATTCAAGCCAACCCTATATAAGTCACACCTATATAAGTGACAATTTGAAATACAATGCAAATACTGAAGTATCGCAATCAGGAAGGAGCCATGGTGGTTACGGAGATTCCGCAGGTTTCCGACTCAGCGGAGGAAGCGGAGAAGAAGGAGGAGACGGTCAAGATCTTTGGACGCGAGGCCGCAAAGAAGAAGGCTTGCGCAGTGGGTGCCGGAATCCTCTGCGCTGCACTCCTCATCGGTGGCGGCTATGCAGTCGCACATGCCGGATGGGCGGGAAAGCCGGACACCCCTGCGGTGTCCCAGACCAAGGACGAGGAGAAGCAGGACATGGCACTCGTTCTTGAGGTGAAGGCCGATGGGTGGGATGCGGATACCTCCACGCCCGTCATCGCCCATATCGAGGGAGCGGACGGTGATGTGGACTTCTACACCGCCATCGCCGCGAACAAGCAGGTGACCGTAGAGGTCGGCAAGTCCGGTACCTACAGCGTCTCCCTTATCCCACCGGTGAACGCCGACGGCTCCACCTACAAGGCAGCGTCCGGTGAGGTCGATGCCGTGAAGACCGATGAGAAGACGGACGGCACCACAATCACGCTTGAGAAGGTGGATGCGGATAAGGTGACGAAGGATGACCTGACCGCCATCGCCAAGGACGTTGCGGAAGCCGTGAAGAAGGGCGATTCCACCCTGACCGGTGACAAGGGCGCTGAGGTTGTGAAGAAGTTCGAGAACAACATCAAGAAGAACCCGAATGCCGATGCCGGTGCCGTCGAGAAGGAGACCGAGAAGGCGCAGGAGACCGCCAAGGAAGAGAAGTCCGACGCGAAGACCCCGGAAACTTCCGACAGCAAGAAGAGCGATTCAGGCTCATCCAACGGCTCCAAGAAGGATAACGGGAACAGTGGTTCCGACAACAAGTCAGACAGCAAGCCGAGTGGAAGCAACAACAGCTCCAATTCCGGCAGCTCCTCAAAGAAGGATGACACCCCGGCGCATCAGCACAACTGGGTTGCTCAGACCAAGACGGTTCATCACGACGCGCAGTACAAGACGGTTCATCACGATGCGGTGACACATCAGGTATGGCATGACCCGGTGACGGAGGAGCACTATATCTGCAATCAGTGTGGTGCGGATATCACGTCTGACCCTTGGGGGCATCTCGATACGTATGACCATGGTGGTTATCATTCTTCCTATGTAACTGTGAAGCAGGGTTACTATGAAACCGTAACCGACAAAGCGGCATATGACGAGCAGGTGCAGGTTAGTGCGGCATGGGATGAAACCGTGACCACCGGTTATAAGTGCTCTTCCTGCGGTGCCACGAAGTAACTAGAAAGAGCAAGGCAATCGTCTATTTCAGGTAAGGAAAGCCCCGACCAAATGGCCGGGGCTTTTTCTAATGCGCCTTGTTCAGGTCTTTTGGTGGTTCCGACCCGTTCCGTTTCGATAGCTCTGCGGTCGCGCTTCTCATATCACCGATTTCGGAACCGAAGAAATCAGGCTCCTCAATCCCAAGCGAATGGGCGGGAGCCGGGACGATGATGCCACTGGAACCCTTGATATAGGAGAGGGCATCGTGGCGCTCGCCGACTTCGGTGAGCGATGCAGAGAAAGAGAGCGACACCGACAAGGTTCATGCCGCGCTCATTCCACTCGCGCCAATCGCAAACAGGATAAAGGCACTCGAACGAAATAGACAGCCGAGCCAATGCGACGTTCAGTGACCACGGAGCGGTGTGTCCCGCGCTCGCGCGGATCCAAGCCGACCCATTCACGGACTGCGGAATTGACGCGACCGCCAAAACCGAAGACAAGACTTGGATAAGGCTCGATAGCGTAGCGCACCATCGACCCTTTCCTTGCCCGCGTCACTCATTCTCGATGCTGTCGAAACCCTCGATTTGCAGATGGACGCCGTTTCGGTCGGCTTCCATGCGGAGCGCCGCGAGCGCTTCCATGATTTCGGAGAACGCCGAGACCTCTTTCTCCAAAACCGCCTTGGCTTCATCTTGGTTGAATACCCCCGCGCCGTTGGAGTTCAGAAATCTCATGAACTGGTTCAGGTTCGTCCCCTGCTTCGCGAGTTCGTGCGCGGCCTTTCTCAAAGGCTCGGTATCAATGACCCTGATTGTCGCATCGTCGGAATTGGCAAGGAGCGTGCGGGCGTATTCGGAAACCGTCATGCCGTTTTTGGCGGCTTTTCGCTTGAGGGCTTCCTTCTCGTGTTCGGTCATCCGCACCTCGACGCGTGCTTCTTTTCTCCGCATGTCGCTTTCGGCACCTCTCGTTTTTCCAGAATCATCCGTTTGCAAATAGCGCCGCCGCGTTTGCAAACGGTGCGAAATCGAGCGGCAGGGTTGCCGCCCACTGAAAACCGGCAACTCTAAATTGCCGGTTTTCCAAAGCGCAAGCGCTCTCCCGTCAAGGCCGCTAAAGCCGTTCGGGAGCAAGATGGAAGTGAGGACAAAGTCCACAACAGTGGAGTTTGTCCGTACACTTCCCAAATCTTGCAACTCGAAGAGCGGCCTTGGCCGGTGAGCGCTTGCGCGAGAGTCTTCTTTCTGCGGTGCCGCCGCCGCAGAAAGAAGACGGACAGCCCGACTAGGCGAACGCGCAGTAGACGTACCCGCCCTTTCGGTCATACTCCCAATCGCCCGGAAGCTCGTTGCCGTCTGAATCGACCTCGACCCACCAGCCGTCCTCCGGGTCTCCCATGACGCGCCAGCGGCGCTTGCCGAGCTGCGACACGAGTTCATCGCCGTCAGGCTCGACGAGCGCGGAATCGCCCACATCGCCGACGCGCTCGACCGACAGAACCCACGCCTTGCCCTCGGCGCTCGCGATTCGGTTGAAGAACTCCGACAACTCAAAGTCAGCCACCTCGGTGCGCTCGCATTCCCCCGACCTGCGCAGCACGGATACGTTCCACTTCATGGCTAGCCCCTCCAAGCCCTCCTGAGCCTTTGCCAGCGGCTCAGCTTCTGCTCGGCCGATTCCAGCGCGAGCGTCTGGGCGGTCTCGTGGTGGAGCGCCTGGGCGCCCTGCACCGCCTTGGTGCTGTCGGCAACCGTCTCCATGAGCTTGGCTATCTGCTCGTCCTTCTTGGCGAGCTGGTCGATGAGGGCGGCGAGCGCTGGCGAATCGGCTCCGCTCGACCGCTCGTCACCGTGTATCTCCTGTGTATCTCGGTGTGTATCACCCTGTGTATCAGGCGGCTCCTCGTCAAGCGAATCGATGAACCCGCGAATCAAATCAGTTTGAGAACATCCTCGCAGCTCGGAAACCTTTTTTAGCTTACAGATTTGCTCATCTGTAAGCCTGAACATCTTCTGCGGCACGTGTATCTCCTGTGTATCTCGGCGTGTATCACCCTGTGTATCAGCCCATTTCATCACCCAAACGCAAAGCAGGCAAGAATCAATCGGCTTTCGGCTCCGTCATATCGACGTGGATATGACCGCCCTCGTACCACGCGCCGTCCGGCAGGCCGTCGGTGTCACGTTTCCAGTCCCTCAGCCACTTGATGACTGTCGGTCGGGACACGCCAAGAGCCTTGGCTATTTCCGAGTGGTTGACATCCGGATGCTCAAGGGCGTAGGCGCGGATTAGGTCGCGCTTCTCCCCGCTTCCCTTTGGCCGACCGCTGTTTTCATACTCGTTCTCGCCGAGAACGTCGCGACGCATCTTGCGCAGCCCGTTTAGATACTCCATGTGCTGTGGCTGCTTCCTGTAGTTCCGCTTGTTTTTCGGGATCGCTATTCCCGATATCCTCTCCAAGTCCTTGATGGGGAACTTCTTGTACCGCAGGTCGAGGCATTCGAGAGCGTTCTCGACCTCATGGTCGTTGCCGAACGGGTGCTCGGTGTCTATGGAATCGAGGAACGGCACGAGTGACTCCATGTCGGCTTTGACGCGGTCGCGGTCGGTGATGCCGCACTTCACGGCGTATATCGCCAGAGCCATCAGGCAGAAGTACCTGTGACTGTATGACGCGCCACCGCGTATCTTGCGCAGCCACCAGTTGTACAGGTCTTCCTTGGCATCCCACGAGCCGTCGGCACGATCGCCGTTGACGATGACCTTCTCGTACCAATCGGGGAACTTCTCCTTGGCCTGTTCGAGCGTGTACCTCGTCTCCCTCCACTTCTTGGACAGGTCGACTTGTTGGTCTGCGGGGAGGACTTCGTTCAGCTCTTCGAGCGAGAAGGGGTGCGTGTTGACCCTGAACGCCCTCACCGTGCCGCCGTCCTTGGTCTTGCCGCCGATGATTCGGAACCCTTGGTTGATGCCCTGATGCTGCGGGTTCTCCCACTCCCTCGATGTGTACTTGTTCCACATCCTGTCGGTCAGGCGGTACTTCATGTCCTTCAGCAGGCTCTTGGTGTTCGGGTAGAGGTCGGCAGGCTCCTCGAGGACGTAGTACAGGTGGACGTTGTGGCCGCTCAGGATGATGTAGTTCGGCTCTGGGTAGAGGGGGTAGTCGCTCCGGCAGTTGTACAGGAACGCCGTGAGCGTGCCGTCATCCTGCCCGTCGAGGTCGAAAATCAGGGCGCACATCTTGCTCTGCGCGTCGGCGGTGTTCGCCCTGCCCCAGTAGGTAAGCCCATTCGTTATCGCCCAGTTCGCATCGCTGAACTCGGCAAGAGTGTCCTCGAACGTGTCCTCGAACAGGATGCGGCGGCGAACCCTGTCCCCTTTGAGCTTCCCGTCCTCGTCGTAATGACCGCCGAACGAGCCGACGATGATGGGGTTCGCCTTGTGCTCACCGCTCGGCTCCCCCTCGGTCTGGATGAACCCGTACCCGAGCTGAAAGATATCGGAGTAGACATCCATGGCCGAGACCTCGGAAGCCCCGTATTCGAGAAGAACGGACTCAAGAGACAATCCACTCACCAACCCCTCCCGGGAGCCCTCACAGGCACGTTATTTTATCAATGATTTTATTTTACACCCAGAGCCGGAAGAAAAGGCTCCCTCTGGAACCCCTCCCGGGAGCCCTCATAGGCACGTTATTTTATCAATGATTTTATTTTACACCCAGAGCCGGAAGATACGGTGTATGGCAGAACGTCTGGCATCTCAGACATTTCCCCGATAAAAGCGTCTGGCATTTGTCTGGCACTTGAAGTGCAGGCGTATTTCTCCCGATAGAAAGATATGATATGATTTCATATCATATCGAAAGGAGAGCGGGCATGAGCCAGATAGGGGTTCACCCCAGAATCAGCAGGCGGCACCCCGAGGTGAGCGAAGCGGACGTGATGGCCGCGATGCGGTCGATGATTCGCTACAAGCAACGCGAATCGGGCGAGTGGATTGCCGTCGGCACGGACTCCCGCAGCAGGCTGGTCGAGCTCGTCTACATCTACGATGCCGACGATGACTACTTCTTCGTCTACCACGGGATGACCCCGCCGAGCGGCAAGACGCTCAGGGAACTCGGCTTGGAGAGGTGATTTGGATGAACGTGAACGATTTCATGGCGAAGCACGGCATCACCGATGCCGACCTCGACCGCATGGCCGCGCCCTACGAGGACGGCAGCTTCGAGCCGGAACCCGATGGCAAGGTGTTCAGCGGCTCACACCTCGACGCGGTCGGAACCCGCCGCGTGACGGTGGTCTACGACGCGAAGGATACGCAGAGAGTGGCCATGATAGCCCGCAGCAAGGGCGTGAAGCCGTCTTCGGTCTACAGGGACGCACTCGACTACTATCTGGCAGCACAGGCCTAAAGGACACTGACCATATGGCTGAAACGACAATGGAGCCTTGGAGCTTCACCATCGTCTTCGATGAGGATAAGGCGAAAAAGAACGGTTACGAGGTCGATACCCTCTATGACTACGTTGGCAAGAACGTCGAGGGGCTTGGAAACGAACGCATCGCACGCGGAACTTGGCGTGCAGCCAAGGGATACGATGAGGTCGATGCGCAAACCCTCGCGATTTCCAAGCTCTCCCGTCAGAAGTGGGTCATGCAGAATATCAAGTCACTTGCCTTTCGCGAGGACGATGATGAAATCTATGACGGAATCGAGACCATCCGACGGGTATATCCGGAGCGCGTTTTCGATTCGGAATCGGGCGAGTAGTCGGGTCAATGTAGTTGTCGGTGACTACGGGGCGGCGTGGTCTGCGCTCGCGCGGATCTAAGCCGACTCGTTCACCGACGGCGGAATTGACACGACGGTCGAAACAGAAGACCAGACTTGATTGAGGGTCGATGGGCAGGCTCGCCCATCGACCCTTTCCTTGCCCTCGTCAGTCGTTTTCGGCATTGTCGAAATCCTCGATTTTAAGATGGACGTTGTTCCGGTCGGCTTCCCTGCGGAGCGCCGCGAGCGCTTCCATGATTTCAGAGAACGACGAGACCTCTTTCTCCAAAACTCGTTTCGCTTCCTCCGGGTCGAACACTTTCACGCCGTAGGTGTTCAGGAACTTCATGAACTGGTTCAGGTTTGTTCCCTGCTTCGCAAGTTCGTGAGCTGCCTTTTTCAAAGGCTGGGTGTCGATGACCTTGATTGTCGCATCGTCAGAATTGATGAGTAGCGTCCGGGCGTAATCGGAAACCGTCATACCGTAATTCGCGGCTTTCCGCTTAAGCGTTCTCTTCTCACGTTCAGACAATCTGATGAGAACTGCGGTTTCTCTTTTTGCCACCTTCATCACTCCCCTTCTGTATTTTCTCAAAATCTCATAGTCGTATCGGTGCCGCCACCGTTTGACTATGACACGAAAGCGACGGGTCGCTTTGCTGAGTTGCGGGAACCGGCAATCCTAAATTGTCGATTCGCTAAGCGTAAGCGTCCTCCCGTCAAGGCTCCGAAAGCCGCTCGGGAGCAAGATGGAAGTGTATGGAAAAGTCTCGTTTACGTGACTTTGTATATACGCTTCCCA
>OLPF01000787.1_pt1 | contig 30585 bp, 28 predicted proteins | sample 1673121 | NCBI WGS metagenome assembly OLPF01 (sample SAMEA3136756, study PRJEB25190) | human gut metagenome
AGTCAAAAGCTGAAGAAATCTATGGAAAAGCAAAGGAGCTTGTTCCTGTACTTCCCAAGGACAACTTTACCAAACGGATCATCAAACAGGCGATAGCACAATTAAATACTACATCTAAGACTGTAGAAGAACTGCGCAATCTTATGAACGAAACCGCTTCTAAGCTCCCAGAATATCCAGTCGTTATGGCAATGGAGGGAGTAGGCCCATCTCTGGGGCCACAGCTTATGGCCGAAATCGGTGATGTGATGCGTTTTACTCATAAAGGCGCCATTACAGCATTTGCTGGAGTAGATCCTGGAGTAAATGCATCTGGAGAGTATTCCCAGAAAAGCGTACATGCCTCGAAACACGGCTCACCAGTATTACGAAAAACTCTGTTCCAGATCATGGAAGTGCTGATCAAGAACAAGCCTGATGATGCCGTATATCTTTTCATGGACAAGAAACGTGCTCAGGGAAAACCCTATTATGTCTACATGACCGCAGGAGCCAATAAATTTCTACGCATTTACTATGAAAGAGTAAAAGAATATCTTCTGAACTTGTCTGAATTAAATTGATCACTTTATGTCCTTTTTCAGGCCGACATTTCTGGCGGTCTTGTTTTGATACCTAGTTTTCGATCTATACAATACTTTCAATATCCCATAATTTACCCTTGACTTTTTATTTGCATCCTGCAACGCCAGGCTCATTGTGATGAAGGATGAAACGTCTTAAAATATTTCCATTTAAATGAACCATTCTGTTTGTAAAACAGATAACACGCTAGAACTTCATCCCACTAGCCCTATACCCGTGGGATATAGGGATGAAATCAGCGTGATAAACGTCTTTAGGGTTAGGGTCGAGGGGATAGGGATGATGAATCCATAGCTTAGCGTTGCCGGCATAGGGATGAAAATTTACCAGAATTTAGGCAGATTTTCATCCCTATTAGCCAGCATCGCAAGTTTAAAGATGAAAGGCCTTAAAGCGCCGGTCAATTCATCCGATTTCATCTTTATTTCCAGAATTAAGCCTGTTAAGGATGAATCGATCGTCGGAGCATCTCCAATCAGGTCAGTCCTGCAGCCCTGGATCACCAGAATCCCAGGTGCAGAAAAAACAGGAGATCTGATGAGGACGGCTGCATTCAGCTCATCTCTTCAAATCTCCTGTTCGCATTATCTTATATTTAATTTACTAGATTTACTTATCTGCTTTTATAAAGCTTTCTGCCGCAAAAGACGATCCCTGCTGCTGCAACCAGCATCATCTCTGCCATCTGATTCAGCTGCTGTCGATATTTCTCCCGAATCTGCAATTTGCTAAGAGAGCGGTCCTTAGCAATACTTTCATCCAACGCCTGCAAAGCCTCCTCATAGGCGTCCTCTTCTTCACAAAGTCCAATATAATACATGCGCGTTGCTGTATTCTGCCAGTGCTCTCTGCAAAATGCTTTGCGTTCGCTCGCTTCTCTGCTTTTCTTAACTGATCCATAAACCACTGGTACATCGCCTTGGCTGCAAACATCTGTTATCATTTTAAAACGAAGCAGATAGTTATCACTTTCCATTAATACCGAAACCAGATAGTTTCGAACCGTCTCCTCGTCTGATTTCATTGCCATTTTTGTAACTGCAGCCATATGCTTGCAGGCTTTCCCATCCTGAGCATATGGGCATTCACATTCCATCCAGATAATATTCCCGCCCACGGGATAAGATCCTAGATGGAAAAAGCGATTTCCAGTTCATAAAAACCTCATTTATTCATTTTCACTATCACTTCCTGTCAGTCAGGTTCTGTTCTTATGCAACAAACACTTGTGTTAAGTATCTCACACCCTGTCACTGCCAAATTTTACATTCTTTTATAAAATTTTGTATTACTTCTCCAGTTTCAAGCATAAGATACTTATCACCAGAAAAAATATTAGTACATGAAAGCAAATACCTCTCGTCTTCAATTAATAAATCCCAGTCTACTGCATACTTTTGGTACATTAATATTGGAATAGACTCAACACTAATATCTTTCTGTTTATCCCCATTTACAATACTAATCCTATCCTCAATTGGATCAACTAGAATAAAATATATTTTCTTAAAATCATTTTTGATATCTCCGGATTCTAATTGTTGTTTCAACAGCTTCATTAGCGCCTCTTCACTACAAATTCCTCCTGTAAATAAGATGGCCAGCTCCTTGGAATAATTATTAGTATAATTTTTAGAAGAAAATTTCTTAATTATACCATCAGGCAATTGATAATGATCGGTATCAATCGCATCAATAATGATTGCCGCAGAACAATCATGCATTTTATAGCGAATAACATTTGTCGCTTTATTAAGACAAGTCACAAGTTCAATTTGTCTATCTTCTGTAATAACATCTGCTTCATGGCAGGTATCATCCCCACGCCTATAATCCTGCACAATTCCAGCTTTAACTAATACATGCACCATAAAATTTTCAACATTAGAAAACGATTTATCTTTTGCTCGTTCAAAAAAAGAATCTTCTACATTTATTACTTCAACTTTATCAAGCTTTAACTCATATTTGCATAAACCTTTTCCAAAATCCGAAGCACTGGAAATGATGTGTGGAGTTTCAAAATAAGATTTAATTAAATTGTCTTCCCCATCTTTTCCATTAATAACCACTTGAGCATTTAAGGAGTCTAAAGAATGTTCAATTTTATTCGAACATAAATTATAGGCCATCAATGGACCAACTTGTATGTTTCTTCGCAATATATATCCAGAATCTACAGGCTTTAAGAGCTTTTTGTTTTCAGTTGTTCTTTTAACCTTTCAACTTCGTTGATCGGATGCAACTCACCCGTAATGATACACTTTTTAGCTACCATCTCCTGTTTCTTAAAGTGATAGCCAAATCCATCCTTTCCAATATTATACTGTATCGTCATATTATTATTTGATTTCATAAAGTGCCTCTATCTCAGTTTTTAAGGAAGCGGCTATCATCTTTCCAGCCTCAACATATACTTTGTCCTCAATTCAATAAGCTTAATGCTAACAGAAAAGAACAAATCTAAGCTATTCCAAAGTCTCCACTCTACCACAATAGTCCTTCCTTCTTTAATCTCTCTCATCTCCAATATACACATTTAATCACACCTTACCGCACCTTATACCGCCACCTTAACTCCCTCGACAACTCTGTCTCTGCATATGGCACATACTCATCTTTTTTTAATCGACCTAACACGATTCCTGGATCTCGCTCAATGCTAATAGCAAAGTTTCTAATGTTCTCTGCAGTATATGCCGTTCCCTTTCGCACAAATTCATTGTACTGTTCAGACGGTATGAGAACATTCTGTGCATACTCATCTGCAGCACGTTCTGCGGCATCGTCTTGCTCCACATCACAGGAAATGCCAAAGTCATCATTCAAAACATGCCCAATTTCATGAAACAATGTAAACCAAAAAGTATCTGCGTATCTGCCCCGATCATCTATCAATATCATAATTTTCCCATCCACACGTTTTGTGGCACCATTCATTTTGGATCCTGGGAGATGCGGCAAAACAATCAAAACAACACCTGCATCCAGGAATTTTTGCCGTACCTCTGGTAAAAAAGAGCTGTAATTGCTTGTTTGAGTTAATGCAAATTGAATGGCTTTATGAAATTCTATCTTATTATAACGAGGTGCTTCTATTTGTAAAGCTCGGTTTACTGCAATTTGCAATAAAATATTAGCCTTAATTAAATTAGACTCCTGAAAATTATTTTTTATACTTCTAAAATCAACTGCTAAATCTGCTTTTTTTAGCACCGTTAGCGATGCCACTCCTAAAAATTTTCTTATCTGCTCAATCTGCTCTTTGGTTTTTCTCGGTAAGTCCGGCAAGTCAAAATACTCCCTGAAATAAGCATATTGTATATCTTTAAACACTTCTTTTTCTAATTCCAATTGTTTATCATAATGAATCTCCGCCATCCTTTCATTCCATGCAGTTTGCAGATTAAACCAATATTCTTCCGATGTTCCTAGCATTGCTGCAAGCTTGACAACAATATCAATCGATAAACTTTGTTCTCCACTAATCAAAACACTTAAATTTTTAGGTGTTGTTCCTAGCCGATTTGCGAAATCTTTCTGTGTTAGCCCACTTTCTTCAACGAATTCTTGAATATAATAACCTGGATGAAATGCCATTCTATTTTTATACTCTATAAAATTACTCATAATGCGCACTCACCTTCTCAATTCTAATAATCTATTAGCACAATATCTTTTAAATTTGTCGCCGCCTTTAAAGACTCTATTCTTGCCATTAAGCTGACTGTTAATTGCTTCTGCCCGCCGAACAATTTATTGGCAGCTTTTACGCTTGTACATTGTTTTTCTACAGTTTTACTTTCATATCTAATTTTCATGCTTCCTACATAAAATTACCCAATGGGTAATTTTATTATACTGCACTTTTGTTGTATGTCAAGCTTGTATTCATAAAAAACGGAAGACCACATCGTGATCTCCCGCTTACACTTCGATTTTCTATTTTACGTTTGTTTTCCGTCTTCTCATGCATACAGTAAGGATTGCTGCAAAGGCTGCGGCGATCATTACGCCGATCAGAAGAGGAAGGTTCATCTGATCTCCGGTCTTTGCTGCGTTAGCACCAGTATTTGCTCCATTGGCTACCGCATTATCGCCACCTTTGACCTGATCCGTACTACCTGCATTGTCCTTTGCAGGATCCTGCTTACCAGAATCCGAAGATCCACCATCTCCCGGTTTCTCTGAATCACCAGGTTTCACAGTTCCATCCGGCTTCGGTACATCGTTAATATCCACCTGCGTCAGCCAGTATTCACTGTTGTGCGTGATCGTCAGGTCATAGTATGCATCGGCTGTCATATCAATACCACTGTCTTCCTTTGAATACTTGTCTCCATTGATATAGAACAGATACAAGTCATTTGTTCCGATTAGATTTCGCGTCGCATACACCGGCTTGATCCGTACAATACTCTTGCACGGCAGAAGCTTATTCTTTGACGGGAACTCTATATTCAGATACGGCGTATATCCCGTAGCTTCCATAACCGCACTGGATACTTCCGTATCAGAAGTGTTGATAATTTCCAGAGTTTTCTTCAGATATCTATCTGCCTCTTCGGCGGTCAGTTCATCCTTTCTCTGTTCTTTAACGTAATTCCAGTAATCCTCTGCGATTTTTCGCTGCTGTATCCGAGCTTTATCTAAGCGTTCCTCCTCTGGAAGAGTATTATCATACTCCACCTCTGGGAAATCATACTCTTTCAACAGCCAGTAGCAATATACATCATTCCCGAGAGTAACAGACATATCTATGTCTTTCGTCTTATTGACGATATCCTTACCATTTACGACCCACTGGATCCCTGTCTTATCGTAAGTTTCTCCATAGATATCTTCAAAGACTACTGTAATGTCTTTTCCTTTAAGCTTATCAAAAAATTCCTTTGGAATAATTTTCTTTCCGGAAATATCACAGAGCACTTTGCTTCCCTCAGAACAGTTTGCAATTTTTTCAATGTAATCCTGGTGTAACGTATCCGTCTTAAGCGCGTACTGATCTGCTTCACTCTCTGGAACTACCGTCACATATTCCTTCTTCAGCGTTCCCTTATCTACCGAATATTCCATCTGATTTCCCGCTCTGTCATAAATCACAATGCGATCCAGATAGATCTTCCCCGGATTTTCATAATGCGACAGATCTAATTTCGCACAATAATAATCCTGTGCGATACCCTCTGCATCTAAACCAACTTCAATAGCAATATTTTTTTCATATGTACCAGCTTCATTTTTGAAGTAAGCTCTCCCACAAAATGAATCAAAACCGGATTCATCATCTTTTAAATCCAATCTGGTATACAGACGAGTCGGTGGTGTCAGTTCCTTCTGACTATACGAGAAGGACACCAATTCAGGACTCGTCGTATCTTTAGCATAATTTGATGGAGTCAAATCCACGTCCATATCAAACTGCACATAATTTTCAAGATCCCCATATACTTCTTTTAAAAGATCTGTATATTTGGAGTAGTTCATGACATTTCCACTGTTATCTTCCAGCCGAACGCCCCAGCAGTACTGTTTAACATACTGATTAGGCAATTCTACACTTGCTCTATACTTTCCATCAGCCTGCTTTTCTAAAGTATATCCGCTAGTATGAACATTATCATTATTTTTAGCTGGTTTCTGGCTGGAATAACTAATCTGTGCATTTACATCACTAGATTTGTCATCCGTGATTTCCGCTTCGATCGTTACCTCTCCCGGAGCCTTGTAATCAGAATCAACCACCTTGATACTCTTTAATACCGGAGCCACCGTATCTGTCGGATCCGATCCTGCAAAGGTAAAGTCAAGGGTTTTGATCAGTTCATAATCTTCTTCTCGATTATACGTCATGCTCTGCCCATTATTGTTATAAACTCTCACTTCCTTGATCAGCCAGTTGCCGCGATACATCGTCGGTAAAAAAGAATATTTCGATTCTGAAGATACGTCAGTCCGCAAAGAAACAGTATTACGCCCATCTCCATTGGTGCCTTCACGGATCCAGGACAATTCCATCCGATCGATTCCGCTGTCGCTTACATCCGTAATATCCGCATAAAAACTAAATTCTTCATTGGGATTCAGGTCATTTATACTCATTGATATACTATTGAGGATCGGTACTTTCGTATCTTCCGAATCCGACTTCGCCTCTCCTGCATAGGATAACGATCCCAGCGACATGACCATCACAAGTACCACTGCAACAATCAACGAAAATTTCCTGCGTTTCATGATTCTCTCCTTCTTCTCTTTGTGGGTATTCTAGACTAATGTTAGATAATTATAATACTATCATGGTTTGAGTGGATGGTCAATGAAATATGATAAAACCAGCGCTTTCCCAAACTTTTTAAGTATACCTATTTTTTTACTATTGTCAAGAAAACCTTCTAGCGCTATAATAAATTATAATACGGAGGTAGTGCTTCTTTAAAACAATGGATATCTTTAAGGGTTTAGATGATTTAATTAATTGTTTAATTTCAAAATACGAAGAATTTAATGATACTTGGAAAAGATCGAATACATATTCGGAAATCAACTTAAAGAAATGTCAGGTAGCGGATATTGAAAATCAAACCAATATATTGGATTTAATTTGGGATTACTGCTCATTTCTCGAAAGTCAACAATATAAACTATTATTTGACCTTTCACAATTACAGTCACCCGAAAATAAAATACATGCAAGAATAAAACAAGCAAACTCTATTCAAAATAAAATTAAAACATATATGGCCAAAGACACTGCCGGAAAAGTACCAATTAACAAATGTTTTAATGATTTGCTCGGTATTCGAAGCATTATTGATTCTGAATTTTCATTCGAGGAATTGAAATCGCATGTAAATGAAGACTTTAACTCTTTGAAGATAATTAATTCTTCAAAAAATGGATACAACGCATATCACATTTATTTTAAAATTGATAATAAAACATTTCCATGGGAGTTGCAAGTTTGGAAAAAAAGTGATGAAAAAGATAATCTACAGTCACATGCCACCTACAAGCAGGAATATACTACCTGGGAACAAAAGCATAAGAATACATAGGGAAGGGGGATTATAATGTTTGAACATTTTATAATGATGGCTAGCTCATATAAAAAAGGAACTCGAATTGCATTCCAGCTTGTTTTTGATACGGGTATTGACAAAAATGAAATAGAGCAGTCAATAAACGCTATTTATGCTGCAATTGGTGAAAATGCAAAGTTTTCTACACACTATGTATGTACAGATAAAGCTTCATGGGATTCAGTTACGACATATGATCCTTTCTTTTCTGATGCATATTTGGTAGACTCTTTGGATAATTTTATCCTCATTATGAAAGAAGATTTACGTATAACAGGTCTGGATATAGCAAAATATATTCTATCAAAACATCCTTGCACACATCTGGAATTGGAAAAATTAGCCTATCTGTGTTATGCTGATTTTCTCTGTAAATACGGCAAACCTATATGTGCAGATACTGTATATGCGTTTAAATACGGGCCTGTATTGAAAACAGTTTATGACAGATATTCAAGAAAACATGATATCTTGCATTTTGTAGATAAAGACGTGGCCAAAAGCAAGTTATTGCTCGATGGATCTGCTGAACGCACAAAATCCATTGATGAAACAATAAAAAAATATAGTCAGGCTTCTGCAACAGATTTGGTTAATATAACTCACTGTACTAACAGTCCATGGACTATGAAAGACGCAACATTACCTTATCAAGTTATAGATGATTCACTGATTCTAGAAAGGCATCCTTACGAAGAGGAATATTATACAAGACATTTTACTAAATAATGTCTTAAATAAACTTTTAGTTAACTAACTAATCAAAAATTGCTTTTAATATGCCAGGGGCACTCTCAGTTTAAAGGTGTCCCTGCTACTATCTATTATTACAATGAAATGGGATACACTTACTCCCGAGCTCCAAATTTCTTATTGTGTCCGTATGGCTTTTAAGAACTTTGTTATCACATTTCATTTTATACAGTATTAATATCAATCTGATTAAATCCTGTTTTTTCTGCTACATAATTATACATTTTTACAAATTCTTTTACAAACTCTATCACCATCTCAGGATTTCTCTTTTTCCATTCATTCAAAAACTTAGAATACGCTCTTCCCGCATATTCTTTCTGTCCTGTCAACCACTTCTTGATGCAATCAATATTGTCTATTCTATTAGGATAATCTCTAAAGCAAACCGCTTTTGAATATCCACTTAAAGAATTATCCCAAAATTCATCCGTTTCATCCATATCATACAACATATTGTAAATCATACGCTCAGGTGCATCCATTGTTGGCAAAAAAGTTATATTTTTATCATGCGGATAATTTTTCCATCCCAAATCCGGCTTTTTTACATCTGTTTTTTGCAACCTTTTTTTGGAGAAAGTTGCAAAGCCCTGCTGACATAAACTGCCAGCCATATTGACCATTGCAGATCATATAAATATTTTGATCGTGATTCAGTTATGCATTTTTCAGCCATCATCCTTTGTCTCGCGTCTGCTGATACGTGACAATGTTTCGTTGATACTTGATTCCCGCAATCTGTTATTCACGCCGGGAAACAGTATCAGTTCCACATGATGGGTAAGCCTGCCGATCAGTGCCGTTGTCATGCGCTGATCGTAGAGTACATTCACCCACTGTGAGAATTCAAGATTAGTATTCAGGATCACTGATTTCTGCTCGTGTATCTCTGACAGATAATCGAATAGCAGCTGAGACCCCGTGCGGTCATAGGGTACATAGCCGAATTCATCAAGTATCAGTATACTGGCAGTATTCAGCTTCTTTTTCAATGCAGTAAGATTTCCCTTAGCTTGACTTTCAGAAAAAAGGTTGATCAGCCCTGCGGTACGATAAAACCTTACTGGGATTTCCTGCTCACATGCAGCCATACCTATCAGGATTGAGAGCATCGTTTTTCCGGTACCTGTGCCGCCATACATGATGATATTTTTCCTGCCTCATAGAATTCCAGATCCAGGAGGCTCTGCAGACTCACTCCTTCCGGAAAATCCACTTCATCTGTCCGGAAATCACCAGCATCATATCTGCGTGGAAATCCGGCCGTGTTGAGATATTTACTTTTCCTTCTGGCGGTTCTGTATTCGATCTCATTGACAAGAAGGTTCAGCAGGTATTCCTGCGGAGTGTTCCCTCCCAGTTCAAAGGCCTGTTCTGCAAGATTTGCGGATAATTTCAGCTTCCTACAGCATTCTGCGATCATTTTTTCATTTGTAGTCAATCTGATCATCTCCTTTCTTCAGAGCTGCATCGATCACATCAAGGTCGTTTCGCAGCGGAATGACCTTCTGAGCCGGAAAAAGACCATTGTTTTCAAGTGGTGGCAGGACCGGGACATCTGAATAGATCCTTCTGTAAAGACTTTTAAGACTGTCCGGATCTGCTGCATCCAGTTCCAGAGCGGCATCCACCGATTTTACAGCACTGCTGAAGCCTGTTCTTTCAGTAAGTTCTGCAAGTACTTTCAGCATCTGCCCACGCTCACTGCTTTCACACTTGTCCATGTAATGCTGCATATTTTCGGGAAGCATATCATAAATGCCGCTGTTACGCAAAGAACGTGGTTTTTTCGCTATGTGCTTCAGATACAGCAGCCAGTCCATGCTTTCACGCTCATTCCCGTAAAGACGCTTATGGCTTACGATATGATGCATATCGCTGTCCATAACGATAACGCTGGATGATGTGATCTTAAGGTTCACGGACATACAGGCATGATCAGGAGAGACCGAGTACTGATGTTTTCCGTTATCGAGCTTGAATCTGCCGTATTTATCCGTTCCTGCAGTTGTGTAAAGTGTCGTATCGAAAGGTATTGATGGAAGCGGCAGAAGGTGTTCTCTGTCTTCCTCAAAAATCTCGCTGATAAAACGATCCCTGCTGTTTTCGTAATGTTCACGTTGCATATCCTGTTCACAACATATCAGCAGTTTTCTGTTTTCTTCCGTTAAAGAAGCGAATCGTGGCACCGGCACGAGTTCATTACGTCTTAGGTATCCTACTTTGTTTTCCACATTTCCCTTCTCCCATCCTGATCCGGGATTCATGAATACCGCTTTGAACCTGTAGTGCTCACTGAATCGTTTGAAACGTTCTGTCACATCACGTCCTACGCCTTTGATGATGCGTGTAACGATCGTTCTTGTATTATCGAACCATATCTCTTCGGGTACTCCTCCGATGTGTTCGAACATTGCTTTAAGCCCTTCAAGAAGACATTCCATATTCTCTCCATAATTCAGCTGCAGGAACCCTCCGTTGCTGTATGGGAAACTCAGTACCAGATACTTTGCTTCATGGTGGAACTTTCCATTCTCATAAAAATCTGCTGTGCCGAAATCCACCTGCCCCTCACCGGGACGGTGTTCAAGAGGGAGATATCCGGCGGTTTTACCTGACCTCAATTCCTCCTTTTTCTGTCGGACATACATGGCTACAAGCCTGTAGCTGCAGCCGAATCCTTCTGATTCCTTTTTTAGCCTTGCATAAACTCTTCTGGCGGTATGCCTTTGTTTCCTTGGTGCTAGTCTGTCTGCCTGCAGCCATCCATCGATCAATGATTTGAACGGGTCAAGTTTTGAACTGTGGACTACCGATGAAGCAGGTACAGGCGGGGGATCTGTGAAATCCTCCATATCTATGTACTTTCTTACTGTTTTTCAGTTGAGTTTTGTTTTTTCTGCGATCTGGGAAATGTTCATATCTTGTTGAAAGAACATTTCTCTGATATCATGTATCTGATCCATTGTTAATGACATTCTCCTTCCTCCTTGTCTTCTGGTCTGTACACCATAGACAAGGTTAATAGATTCTGATAATGTCTGCAATGGATCTTTTTAGTGGTAGCATCACATCCTGACAGTCATGCTCTGTTTTAAAGAACGCTCCATACCGTGCTGCAATATTCTCCAAAATGGAGATGCAACTTTCTCCATTTTTGTTTTGCAACTTTCGGTACTTTTATTATACAGTGATAGTCGACGCCCTTAAAGATAAGTATTCACTGCCTGATTTATTGAAAATGCTTGATTTTCCTAAAAGCAGCTATTACTATCAGCAGGCGGCTATGCGGCGGAAAGACAAGCACAAAGAAATCCGAGGAAAAATAACAAAGCTGTTCTATGAGAACAGAGAACGCTACGGATACAGAAGGATACACAGCCTGTTAAAAAGAGACGGTGTTATCATCTCGGAAAAGATCATCAGAAGGATCATGAAAGAAGAAGGGTTGATTGTAAGAAGTACAACTAAGAAAAAATATAATTCCTACAAAGGGGAAATTTCTCCATCTGTGCCGAATGTGATACAAAGGGATTTTCATGCTGAAAAGCCTAATTGCAAGTGGCTCACAGATATTACCGAATTTGCTATTCCGGCAGGCAAGGTCTATCTGTCTCCAATCGTGGATTGTTTTGACGGGATGCTGCCAAGCTGGACGATAGGATCTTCTCCAGATGCTGCATTAGTCAATCAAATGCTGGACAAGGCTGTGGAACAATTAAATGAAAACGATCACCCCATCATCCATTCAGACAGGGGATGTCACTACCGATGGCCGGGCTGGATAGAACGGATGGATAACGCAGGTTTAGAACGATCCATGTCAAAAAAAGGGTGTTCCCCCGACAATTCTGCTTGTGAAGGGTTGTTCGGACGCATTAAGAATGAGATGTTCTATAGCAGGGATTGGGGTGATACCAGCGTACAGCAATTTATCGAGATACTCGATGAATATCTGATTTGGTACAATGACAAGAGGATAAAAGAATCACTAGGGTATATGAGCCCAAGGGAGTACAGGCAAAGCCTTGGATTAGTTGCCTAAACAGTCCAAAATTCTGTCCGCACCCCCGTCTCGACAGAGACCCATCTTCACGGGGGTTTTGAGCCATATTCACGGACGGAGGTCCATTCAATATTTCAAATCCTCTATAAGTTAGCGTCAAACCATGGCACATTGAAGTCAACACTGGCTATGGCCTACAATAACCATAAGATCAATACCGGCTATGGCAGCGGTTCGCTTTTTCGCCTGATTTCTGCAAAGCCTTCACCGTAACGGATGCTTACTCACCCGGTGGGATGATCACTAAAATACCCCTGATCCCCGCCTGCAGCAATACTGAGATGGAGTAATAGATCAGTGGCTTATCATAGACAGGAAGCAGCGGTTTCGCCACACCCTTCGTCGTCGGATATAACCGAGTTCCTTTTCCTGCTGCTAAGATAATTCCTTTCATGGTGTTCTTCACAATTATTCGACTATCAATATACACACTGACCATTACGTTTATATTACTCGTAATATGAACGTAATGAAATATCCTGCTTTCCCGACCATTCCTTTAACTTTTTTATCTGCATTTCTTGCTCCTCCGGACATACCCCCGGATATGTGAAAAGCGTTACTCTTTTCAGCATCTTCATGCGATATGGACAAATCAAGTTTCTAATAAATATCATGTCACTGTTTAATCCATGTCCTATTACTACAACCTCTTCAACATCAGTCACATCAATTTTCAAATCAGCCTTTAAAAAATTGTTCGATTGTGCGTAAGCATACAACTCTTCATCTAACTCTAAGGGATTTATATATTCTCCAACTCCACCAAATAAATCCGGCAAATATTTGTCCATTGATTTTAAAAAATCATCTACATGAATATATCCTTTGCTTGCTAAATATCTTTTATAAGCTAGCTTCTCCTTTAGCGGATCTTTCCAAAACCTTATGTATTCAGATCCACCCATTGAATCCGGTACATTTCCTTCTGCAAATCCCAATATAATATAATCGTCTTCCGAAATTGATCCATGGATATAATTACATTTCTCTGTATAACGCTTAATCGTATCAGTATAATTAAAAGAAATCACATATGAATCCTTCGTGATCTCATCTTCTATGGCACCTAATTTTTTTACCTCTTGATTCATTTCCTCTTTCAAATATTCTTTTAACAATTGTGACACTTTGTCAAATATTTCATTATATTGTTCAACTTTTGATTCCAAGTTTTTCACTCTTTCAGATGTGATCCCATCATCAAAATTTTTTCCAAAAATAAACTGAACGAGTTTTTCATATTGAAATTCAAAGTCAAACCATGTATTTCCTTCGCATTCAGAATCGAACTCACATTTTAATCCGTTTTCGACTAATTCTCTATACTTTAATATAACAGGTGACGTAGCATATTTCCCAACAAAATCACTATAGCGTGTTTTTAAACCGTGTGCTAAGTCAAACCCGTTACCCACTAAAATCAACTTTCTCATGATATTAACGTCCCTTCTTCACGCCAAAATTATAAAAAGTATTAAAGCTGAAAATGCTGCGATATCTAAACAAACTGCTGCCCTAAAGCTTACGCTCATCCATTAATTCTGTAACAGAAAGGATATGCTTTCCTCGCATCCTGGTGATATATTTTTAATTGATTCGATATTTTTCATATATATACATTATATCATAATACATCCATCAATGCGATGATTTAAAGGGCTCTTTGCATTTCACATATTTTAAAATTTTATATACTATAATGCTTATTATTGTTCATCGATCTTGCCAAATATGGTTACCTTTTTGAATAAATTTATTCTCTAAGATTCCTTCCCAAAACGCCTGTATTCATTTTTTCGTGTATTTGTCCTCAACGTCTTTTAATATATAGATCGATAATTCATTTGACGAGCGTGTAAGCGCTACATAAAGTTTATTTTTTGTCTTATTTGCCTCAGTATTATCATTAAGTAAATGTGTAGCCAAATCATTTGTGAGAATGAATAAACACTTCTTGCCTTCCATTCCCTTTATGTAGTCTATTGATTTTACAAAAATCTTATCTTCTTGTTTTATTGAACTTTCATCTTCAAAAATATTTATGATAATACCATATCTGTTTTTTGCACCCCCTTTATGCAAAAAAGGCTTGCAAAAAACACCCAAGGTCTAATAACCTTAGGATTTCTCGATAATTTACCATAATTATCGACCTCCTTGATGATAGTCACACAAGTGTGTGCCAATATCATTATAGAGGATTTGAAATGTTGAATGGACCTCCGTCCGTGAATGTAAGGCATAACTGCCGTGACAGTGGCTCAAAACCTCCGTGAAGATGGGTCTCTGTCACCGGAATATACAGTTCCTATAATTACATATTTTTACACGTGTTATCTTCACATCTTCACATCCCTTTTACTATGTGTAAATTTCCTAATGAATACTACACTGCCCTATATGACTATATTGTTCATTTACGAAACAATTGGGCAAAAACTATCCGTTCTCAAAATTCTTGGATAAATTAATTTTCTATCAAAAAGAGCCTGCACCTTAAAGATGCAAGCCCCTGTAAACTACGCACTAAAAAAACCTTTGATCACACTTACCACTTCATCGATATCCACATCCGTTAAATACGGGTGCATCGGCAAGGATAATACAGTATCACAAAGCTGGATCGTATTAGTAAAATCACTATCGTCATAAGCTTGCCCTGCGAAAGCTTCCTGCTTATGCATCGGTTTCGGATAGTATACCATGCTAGGGATGCCCTTTTCTTTCAGTGCAGCCTGCAAAGCGTCCCGCGTCTTGCGATCTTCTAGCTGAATCGTATACTGCGCCCAGCTGGAATAATACCCTTCCGGAACAACAGGAGTTTTGATTCTATCTGACAAAGAAGCAAACCGAGCAGTATACTTATCTGCTACTTCATTGATATCAGCCAATTCATATTCTGCAAAAGCTTTCAGCTTGACCGAAAGAATCGCAGCCTGAATCGTATCTAATCTGGAGTTCAATCCGATCCGGACATTATCGTACTTCATTTCACCTTTTCCATGTACGCGAATAGATTCTAACAGCTTAGCAACCTCATCATCATCCGTAAAAACAGCTCCCCCATCACCATAACAACCTAACGGTTTTGCTGGGAAGAAAGAAGTCGTACTGATGTCGCCAAAACTGCAGGCCACCTTACCATTGATATTGCCACCAAATCCCTGTGCACCATCTTCCAGCACTTTTAAGCCATACTTGTCTGCAACCTCACGAACTGCTGCAAAGTCTGCAGGAAGTCCGAATAAATCAACTGCAACAACAGCCTTAGGCTGTAATTTACCCTCTGCTATGACCTTCTCTATTGCAGATTCTAAGGATTCTACTGAAATATTAAAGGTATCCAGATCCACATCAACAAACACCGGCGTCGCACCTGCATGAGATACGATTTCTCCTGAAGAGAAGAACGTGAAATCCGGAACAAATACCGCATCACCTTCTTTGATCCCCCAGGCCATCATAGCCATCGTCAGCGCATCTGTACCATTAGCACAAGTCACGCAATGCTTCACACCGACATACTCCGCCAGTTCTTTTTCTAAATCCTTCACCTGCTGTCCGTTGATAAAGTTACAATTCGTTGCAACCTCTACCATGGCAGCATCCATGTCTTTTTTCAATACCTGATATTGTTGTTTTAAATCTCTGAACTGCATAATTTCCTCCTTATTCTATACTAAGAGCTATATTCGGTTACATTCCTTTATCATTAAATTATTGTCTGATTAGCAATAAAGCTCTACCAGCAATGCTATGCGGATTTTATATTAAAACAATCTCTCCATAGGTTGTGGAAAATCGTTTTTAAAAACACACATAAAGATTTCTCACTTAGTTTGTCGATACTCCTTATCTTTGTATATGATCTTGTGGCTCTCCCCTACCTCCTTCCTTGGTATGCCAAGTGCCGGTCCAAAAACCCGGATTCCATGTTCGTTGCAGTGCCTCGGATTCTTACGATTCCGATAAATCTTGTCTGCCGGCATACGCCTTGGATCATGAACTGTACGATTGCGATAGTTTTCTATCACACGGATTAGAACCTCACTTTCGTTTTATGAGTTAAACGACTGTTTCTCGATCCTAGCTATGCCGTGTTCGCCAAGGCTCATATCAAGCTTCACTCCAAACTCAATGGATACTTTCGCCTTTCCTCTAACAGCTGATCTAATGTAGGGCTGGCTGATGCTTACGATCCTGTCAGCAACAGAATGTCCTCTATTATCATACATATACTTCTGTTGTTCATAGACTTTACGGATCACTGCCAGACGCTTCTCCTGTACATACGGAAGCTCCCTACCTTCCTGAAGATAACGATCAATGTAGCCAAGATCTCGTCTTACATACTACAAGGGCTTACGGATCGTCTAACGAATCAGTTTGCCTCCACATTTTTTGCGTTTAGCAAGTGCCAGATAGTCTCTTCTGGCATTCTGTCTATAAGTGTGTGGCTTCATTTCACTGTATTCATAGCATATCGTATCGAGCATCTCCTAAAGACACTGCCTTGCTTCATTCAAGAAGTTAATATCCTGTGGAAATGCGATATTCTGCAGTGCACATGTGGCATTAAGCATCAGCGTTCCCTTTTTTGCAGACGCATCCGATTTTTCCTGCTCTTTGCCAGTGTCATCTCTGCTTTGACACATCTAGCCATCATCATTATGGTCTTCATCCGGGCGATTGAAATCGACGACCATTTCATTGATTTCAACAAGGATCTCAGAAGTTAGACACTTATGGAATTCCAAAAGAAGCGATGGAACAAACGGAGGCTTCTGCTGAGATCCTGTCATTCCAACAAAATACTGGTACTATGTGTTCTTTGTGATTGTTCCACCAGTTCACGGTTGAAGTATCCATACTTTTTCTGAATGATCAGCGATAACATACCATATGTGGCCTTTGCTTTTTTGATCCAGCGGTTTCGTGATTCATTTTCAGTCCCACAGGCTGATCGAATTCCGCAAGTCTAAACTGATGGAATCTATCTTTGATATACATAGATGTGCCTCCTGATGCAAGGCTTTTTCATGCATCTGTATTATATCACACATCTATTAAAACTATAGTGATCTCAATGCGTTTGTGGATAGATTATCTGATATGCCTAGACACTATTTATAACGGTGCCAGAACAAATCAACAACAGAATAAAACTCCTATGCTCATATGCTTTTTTGATATTGTTGTACGCAATACTTCCTAACTATCGGTACAAGAGTTCCTAATATAATAGTAGTAAAAAAAACAACATATGAATTGAAATTTTGCAGACAATACGCAATTCCATATTGAGCACAATATATAATTGTACTTGCTTCTCTAAAAATCTTGCTATCAATATTGTGCAAGTCAAAATTCATTATTAATGTAAACCCTACAATTGAAGTAGTTAACAGCGGTAACGAAAAATACATACTTGAATCTGCATAGTACGGAATAATCGATCTCACATAAGTTACCTCAACGCAATACACTATGTATGTTATCACAGCACTAAAACAAACAATTAATTTGGACGCATCTGTAAATACTTTTTTCATCTTATAACATAACGCACCGATTCCAATAAATAATGGCGCAAAAAAAATGCCATTTCGAGTCGTGATGAATACGTTCGAATATTCGTTCCAAATCGACGATTGAAAAATATACTGATAACTATTTCCTAATGTGCCAATGATATACAACACTCCTGATAAAAACATAAAAGCACAAAAGGATTTGATGTTTTTATAAAAAAAGATTAAACTAATACAGCCTATTAAAACTGCTGGTAAGTACCATAAATATGCGGGTGCACAAAATAAGTATTCCTTTAATAGATTTTTTAGTGAATAGTCTCCACTAAAATAAAGGAGCGGGAAATATATGCCTCCCCAAAAGAGATACAATTTTCCTATCCGAGAAATGTATTTCTTCATAACATTTCTCTTGGTGTTAGCCTCTAAATTTGCGTAACAAAAAAACCCCGAAAAAGCAAAAAAAATCGGCACACCTAATCTAGAAATATATTGTTGTATAATGGATATCCACAGATTATCAAAAGGTAAATGTAGCAAAACTATAGCACAGGCCATAATCCACTTAACAAAATCTATTTGTCTATATTGTTGTATATGACTCACCTCTCTCTAATAACTTATTTCTTATTCATATTTTCAGCATAATGATACGCATCCCTACACATCTTATCTAAACCCAGTTGAGCTTCCCATCCCAACTCCTTGCTTGCCTTTCTTGGACTCGCAAAACAGCTTGCAACATCCCCTTGACGACGTGAACCTATTTCATAACTTATTGAAACGCCATTAACTTTTTCAAAAGTTTTTAACATCTCTAATACACTATAGCCTCGTCCAGTTCCTAAATTATAAACTTCATAACCTATATTTTGATCAAGCATTTTTTCTATACCACTAATGTGGGCTTTTGCCAAGTCAACTACATGAATATAGTCCCTAACACCTGTTCCATCAATCGTATCATAATCATCTCCGTAGATTATAAGTTTCTTCTCCTTATGTTGAGCTACATTTACAATATGCGGCATCAAATTTGATGGTACCCCACTTGGGTTTTCTCCTATTAATCCGCTTTTATGCGCTCCAACTGGATTGAAATACCTAAAAATACATATGTTCCATTCCTTATCCGAAAGATAGATATCATGCAAAATTTTTTCACAAAACAATTTACTTGTTCCATATGGATTTGTTGTAATGCCTACCCCATCATTCTCAGTAATTGGCATTTTGTTTTTTTGTCCATAAACTGCTGCAGTACTACTAAAAATTAATGTCTTTACGTTATACTGTTGCATTGTTTTAGTTAGCATTAAAACACTACACACATTATTAATATAGTAATCAATTGGTCGCTCTACACTATCACCTACTGCTTTATATGCCGCAAAGTCAATCACAGCATCTATTTTGTTTTCATCAAAGACCGTTTTCAAAGTACTAAAATTCAGAATATCTCCTTGATAAAAAATTATTTCTTTTCCTGTTATTTTACGGATTTCATCTAATACTTCTTTTTTGCTGTTGGAAAAATTATCAATTCCTATAACATTATAATTTTCTTCAAGTAATTCTACACATGTGTGACTACCTATATACCCGCAACAGCCCGTAATTAATATGTTTATATCTCTCATAATTTCCCCCACACATCCATTTTATAAACAACTTACTATAGGCAACTACAGTTAATGCAACCGCTTTATTATTGAAATCACTATTATCATTATATAACGAATATAATTTGCTTTTAATTTCTTGCGATAAGCTACATGCTTCCATTTCCGTATAAAAATAATTATCTATATATGGGATTAAGTCTTCATTTGCCTTTAGCCAAAACTTTACAGGATTCATATTGTTTGGTAAGGGTTTTCCCTGTAAGAAACTCCACCCTTTCTTAATATATAGCAACAATCGATATTTTACCTTACTAAATTTGGAGCTATGATTTATAGGTTTTAATCCTGTTGCAGCATATCGGATTTGTGCCGCCGAAGGATACTTATTTAAAAACCATTTAAATAAAACTCTATCTTTTACACGCATCTCCCATGGAATAGATAAATAGCATCTTAAAAAATCCTTATCACCAAAAGGGGTTACTGGTTCTATAAAATTTTGTCTTATCAAAAATGTACTTAGACCTGCCAACATACCTCGCGTATACAGCCAAAATGTGTCATTTTTTTTAAATTTGTTAATATATGTTGAGTATGAATTTTTTTTGTCTATGCTATTTAATTTTGAAGCCCTATACTTATCACTCTCTATTGTAGGTTTTGATAACCCATTTTCCGTAAGCATACTTCCATCATAAATATCTCCCAAAACTCCCGTAAACTCCATTCCTAGAACACGGTTATCTAATACTTCTAGAAAATCCTTTCCTCCTGTTATCCCATAGTAATACGATACTCCACTATTCATAAATACTAACTCATCAATATCTTTTATACACTTTCCATTATCCAAAATTTTATGATATAATTCAAAATCTAACTTTTGAGATATGCTTTTTGTTATTTTCTCTTCATGACTATTACTCTGACTATATGTGATCATAATACTATTATTATATCCTAATCGTTTCATAGTATAGCAAATAATTCTACTATCTAACCCCCCGCTTATATCTAATAAATTTTTATAACCATATTCCAAATTTTTATCTGCAATTCTTTTAACTGCTCGGCAAAAAGCTGTGTCAAGAGATTCTATCGCATCTTCTAAACTTATAGCTTTTTCTTCAAACTCAGCAATATAATATTGTCGAGTTATACATGCACTATCATTAATAACTAAATATTCTCCTGGATATAGTCTTTTTATATTTTTTATACATGTACTATTATCGATAAAGTATCCAAAGTCCATTAGGCAACTAATTCCGTGTCTATCCACATTCCTACTTATGCCCACTAATTTCATATAATCTGTTACATAATTTAACTGTGAACCTATTATATACTCTCCATTATTATAATAGTAAAATATAGCTCTATCTCCCAATGGATTTGTAAATATAACCCATTTATCTTCATTTTTATAGTAAAGCGCCCCCGAACAATGACCATTTATACTCTCAAAAAATTTTTCTTCATTCTCAGCAATGCTTAGCAAGGCATCTTTTATATCACTAGTCTTAGTCTGGTCAAGTAACTTTTCTGTGTCAAAAATAACCCCATCGGTTAATAATATATATTGATTATTTTCAAAAAAAATTTTATCTTTAGTAAATGCATTTAATATATTCCGTTTAACAGTTACATTTTTAAATTGTATCTCATCCCTAATGCACTTTTCTTGGCAATAGTTATTTAGCTCAAATGAATCTTGAGATTCTATGTTAGTTATAAAAAAGCCTGGCATACTCATTCCTTTCTAATTAAATATAAATAATATATTGTTGAAATCAAACCTGATATTAAAATAACAACAAATGTTGTGATTGCTGCCCCTATAGAGTAAAGCTTTGGAATCAAAATCAGGTCACCGATTATATTAATAATACCACAGATAATGTTCACAAATAAATTAAATTTAAGTTTTCTTTGAGTAACCAATAAATTACCTGATATAACTCTAAATGTACCTGAAAAAAAGTATCCAATAGATAAAATTCTAAAACACGTTAAACAATCCAAATACTTCTCTCCATATACAAGAATAATTATTTGCTTAGAAAAAACGCATAAAACTAATGAAATTATTGCATTTATTATTATCAAGCTCTTCAACAATTGATAATAATGAGATCTACACCAATCTCTATCCAATCGATTTGCTGCAAAATAAGGATATATATATGTCACAATAGCCATAGGTATAAAAATACACGCATTTGGAATAACTGTTGCGACTTTATATGATGCTACCAGCTCTTCGTTTGTTATTATCAGACCTAAGAAAAAAATATCTAACAAATATAGCAATTCCGCAATTCCATTATTAGACATACTAATTATCGAAATCTTCCATAAAGCTGTTTTTCTCATATCATCTAAACTTGCTTTGTTTAAGCATACTGGTGCTTTAAATATGGTTATCATTATTAGTGCAGTTAATATATAAGCAATATAACGCCCTATAATCAATCCCCTGGCAGCATATAAACAAGAGCCTAGAATAGACAATATCATTAATAGAATGGTATTTATAGTCGTTCCATACGAATACTCCTTATTTTTAAAATTACTTCTTAAATATATTTGTTGAAAATCAAAAACAATCAAAAAAATGGGGTTTAAGGACATCAAGACCAAAAGTTCGTTTGATCCCTCAATAGGCAATTTGAATATTAGCGCAAAAAACAGAATTAGTATAGATAGTACTATATTTATTCGAATTCCCCACGTACACCCATATTTATAAATTTGTTTTTTTTCATCTTTGTCACATTCTTCACTACACAATTGAAATGTCCCTGTTACTAAACCACATCCTGAAATTAATAATGCAAAGGACAAACCATTCAGTGCATATGTATAGGCTCCAAACTCTACCTTTGAAATAAGCCTAATGACAATTATATTACTTAAAAAAACAATAATTTTGTTGAGTACTGATGCTGAAAAAATATGAAAAAAACCAGTTCTTAATAATACTCGTAACTTTTCACTAAAGTTTTTTTCCATTATACTAAAGATTTCCTTTCCTTACTTAAATCATCCACACTACAATGATTCGCAAGATCAAATAAAATAATATGGTACATATATATTAATGGATTCATAAATGCAAAATAGATTGAAAAAAACATTACAAATATTGAAGTGGCTCCTATCACTTCAATTATAAATATATTCTTATTTGTCCAACTCGTAAAATTGCACAATATCTTTAATGCACTAATTCCTGTGAATCCCATTATTAATATGAAACCTATCGCCGAAATAATTCCCATAGAATACCAAATTTGCAAAATACCATTATGTACATACATTGGTTTATTAAAATATGATATTCCCTTTACCAGTTCAGTATTATGTCCGAAAGCATTCAAAGAATGTATAGTTTCCTTCCAAATATCTGTTCTCCCTGCCGTAAAACTATCATTGTCTTTAATTCCTTTCAAATTTTTATCTACTATATCATCCGTAGTCTCGTTGAAAGAAAATTTAATATTATAATTAAATATTTCATGAACACTTATCTTATCTCCTGCGCGCAGACCTGATTCTAAATTAACTAGACCTGGCGTTATATTTATAAGTATAAACATAGTAATGTAAACTGTAATCGTTATTCCTATTATTACTTTTACTATTTTCACAAACGAAATCTTTTTAAACTTCACCCAATAAATTGCTTCTATTATAATTATACAAATTATAGCTAGCGCCGAGGTTCTTGAGCCAGATATGTAACAAAACGAAACGGCAAAAAAAATAATACCATATGCTGTTTTCTTCCATTTTTTACATTTTATTAGATACATCCCGGAAATTACAGTTTCCACACAAAACAATCCTAACAAATTAGGATCCCCAAAAACTGAAGCGTATTGACCTTCTACAATAGGCTTAAATAAAAAAGAACTCACAGCTATAATGAAAAAAAATACCACCGAGCATTTCGAAAATGATAGAATTATCTCATTAAAATTCCCGTGATTAAACATTATAATTCCTATTGGAAGAAGAAATAAATAAACCAAACCATAAAAGAAGTACCCCGTTACTCCATTTGCTATACTTGCAATTACAGAACCCCCACCTAAAACATATAAACAACCTATAATAAACTTTCCTTTTGGGGATAACAATTTATTTTCATTATTTTGCAAAGTAATTAACAATATTATAAAAGCAACTGCGTAAATCATATTTCTGCTTCGAAATGAAAAATTATATATATCACAATTTAGAATATATGCACAGATAACAATAACGAAACTAACTCCTAACAAAGAGCGTTTAGTTCTTATTGATAGGTTTTTACTATATTTTTTTAGATTACCAAAAATCAGTTCATATATTCTTTGATGGAAACCATACATTATTCGCATACCTCTCTATAAAACTTACAATAATTCTTTTCCGCACTAAAAAATGACTCCCATGTATTTCTGGCATTTTTACGATAATTACGCATTGTGCTATCGTTAATATTTATGAAATACGATATACTTTCACATAATTCTTCAATGGAAAAATCTTTATTTAACAATTTTCCATTGTATTGATCTTGAACAATTTCGCTTGTCCCACCAACATTCGTGGCAATGACAGGAATTCCAAAAGACATTGCTTCCATTATTGATACGGGAACCCCTTCATATTCACTAACATTAAGAAATAAGTTAATATCCATACTTTGATACTCTTTCATTAAAGATTCATTTGAAATAGCCCCGCGAAAAGTATAATCTATATTATTACCTAACATCTCATTAGCCATCCTCTTGAGGCTTTCAGCACATTTACCATCTCCAAAATGTGTCCATTGAATATTCCCTTGCATTCGACTTAAAGCTTCAATAATTAAATTTACTCTTTTTAATTCTACCAAATTTGAACACGAAACTATTTGAAAATTCACTTTCGAAGGTTCTATATCATATCCATAATCCATAGTACCTAAATACATCGTTTCTACTTTATTTTTTAACAAATCTTTATACATCGTATATGTATCATGAATATACTCCTCTCCATTTTTACTAATTGGAAAAATTTTATCCGCCTCATTAAAAATAAATTTTCTAAATGCTAAATATCCCGTTTTTGATCTGTATTCATATAAATCATATCCATGGCAGCGCGTAACAAACTTCGATTTTTTATACTTTCTTTTAAGATTTGCACAAATAAAAGCATGTGTAGACATCCAGTATGAATAGAAAATAACGTTGTCATCCTTTTTTAATATATGCGTTAACTCTTTTATAATAAACTTATAGCAATACATACCATACCCATACACAGCATACATACGCATTAAATTTCTAAAATTAAAATTTTTATTTTTTATAAGACTCTTCAATTCGCTATAGCAAACTGGCGAAAACAATCCTAAAAATGCATATGCTAATGAACACAAATTTATTTTTCGTTTTGGTATTTTAAACGCAGTATATTTTGTTTCATTTAAGGCTTTTTGCGATGGTGATAGTGCAAAAAACACAGAGTTTTGAGGCATATATTCTTTTTCAGAAAGTAAAAAAGGTTCTCCTTTAAACGGAAATCCCGAAGTTATTATCACTACCATTAAAATTCACCTTCCATATTATTGCTTAAAAGCTTTGCACTAATACATTGTGCTCTATATTCCCAAGAATTCACTCCTATTGCGTCTATTGTATTTAATGTCTTTCTCTTGATTTCATCGGGGTTTTCATATAAATGCTTAAATAATTGTAAAATTGATGACAAATTATAATCAATAATCCATCCATATGAATCTTTGCTTATGCCCTCTGCAGCACCAGTATTACACGAAGCAACCATTGGTGTTCCGTAACCGACTGTTTCTTTACATTTTATTGGCGAAGCTATACCTAAATACTCATTAGGCTGTAGAAGGTATAAACTCACATCTGCTTGTTTATACAAATCTGTTAATTCGCCACCTCTCATATGAACGATTTTCACCCTATCGCATAACAAATCTCCATATCTTGCTTTAGTTTCACTCCATTGTTCCTTAGGTGTACATACTACCAATTCAACAAATTCACACTTTTTCACCGCCTCAAAAACAATCCTAATATCATATGTACCTTTAATCGAACCCACATAAAACAAAGATACTTTAGGTCGGCCAAATTGTTTATTCAGTTTACTAGCTATAACATTTTTATTTTCTATACATCCTGGTGGTAACACACTTTTCTCAATATCAATATCAATTACATTACTGAATTTTTCTGTTGGGCAAAACAGCACACTAACATATTTTTTATACATCGCTAAATCTAAATAGTAAAGCGGTACTGTAATGCACCTTTTATACATAGGGACACTTTTTTTATATATTGGATACTTCCAATATATATCTCTATAAAATAAACCCACAGGTATTCCGTGTTTTTGGCAGATTTTCCATAACTTGTAATCCATTAATGGATGTAATGGTAAATGATTTTTTTCTGCTAATAAAGTCGGCTCTGTCAATGACTCTGAATATAAAAAATCGTACTTCTCTCCTGAATTTATTTTATCAATTACGTTCTTAATTTTCACTTTTCGTTCTTTTCCATACCCCGTAATTTCGTCCACACAATAACCAATTTTTTTTAAAGCCTTTAGCATCATAACTGGTCTTACCCCAGATCCAACCGGTTTTGTCTCTAGTGGATGTGGATAGTGATATATGCATCTACCTATATATGAATCCATTCTACTAATTCCCTTTTTTATTACATTATTTTAAATTGATCTACTACTTGATATCATTCTTTTACAAACTAAAACTCACCCTTCATGTCTGTGCTTGCAAAATCTGTCAGCGGCAGTTTTACCGGCTGTCCAGTTTTCTGGCTTTTGTAAATAGATAATACGGTTTCCAAGGCATTTCTACCTGCTACAGCATCTACATATGGCTTTCTGTCGCTCTGAATCGCATCAATCACATCTGCAAAGAGGCTCGTGTGACCATTTCCATAAACATTACTAGTTTCTTCTTTTAAGCCTTTATTTTTACCGTCTTCTTCTGTTTCATCTGCAAAGTCCCAGACATCAATATTATTAGTTGAAGTACCACCGATTTTAACAGTACCATTTTCTCCGAAGATATACAGGGTCTCCTCTAAGTTCTTCGGATACACATTGGTAGTCCCCTCGATAGTTCCAATAGCACCATTCTTAAATTTCACAACAGCCATTCCGACATCTTCCGCTTCAAGATAATCATGGAACTGCTGTTTGGTAGCTCCATAAATTTCCTCAATTTCATCGCCCATCATCCATCTCAAAAGATCGATTCCATGGATACACTGATTCATTAAAGCTCCGCCATCCTGTTCCCACGTACCTCTCCAGGATGCCTGATCATAATAGCCATGGTCTCTGTTCCATCTTACATGTATCGAACCATGCGACAGTTTGCCAAATCTTCCTGCTTCAACAGCTTTTCTTAATTTTTGAATTGCAACATTGAACCTGTTCTGATGGCATGCTGAAACCTTAACGCCCTTTTTCTCTGAAAGATTAATGATTTTATCTGCATCTTCAATACTCATTGCCATTGGTTTTTCAATAATCAGATTGATACCCTGCTCAATACAATACAATGCGATTTCTGCATGAATACCACTTTCAGTTGCAATGCTCACCAAATCTGGCTTCTCTTCTGCTACCATCTGCTTATAATCTTCATATCTTTTAATAGATATATCTTCCTGTAAATCATGTTTTGCCAGCAATGCTTCCATCTTTTCCGGGAGCACATCACATACCGCTACAATCTCCAGCTTATTATTTATAGCAGCTTTCATATGGTTTGTAGCAATTCTGCCACATCCGATCAGTGCATATTTCATTCTTAAATCTCCTCTAATACATTATTCTTTATCAACTTATATTTTCTTCCGCACTCGCTGCATTTCAAATTTTCACCAAGACGATTCCCACACTCACAGACCCATCCGATCTGTTTTGCAGGAACACCTGCAACTAATGCATAATCAGGAACATTCTTCGTTACCACAGCCCCCGCAGCGACCATCGCCCATTTACCAACCTCATGTCCACAAACAACAGTTGCATTAGCACCTATAGATGCACCTGTATGCAGAACAGTTTTTTTATATCCTGCCGATCCTTTTGGATATTTAGCTCTCGGCGTTAAATCATTAGTAAACACCATTGATGGTCCGCAAAAAACATAGTCTTCCAGTTCCACCCCTTCATAAATCGACACATTGTTCTGTACCTTGCAACCATCCCCAATGTTAACGTTATTAGAAACATTCACATTCTGGCCAAAGGAACAACCCTTTCCGATCCTCGCACCAGACTGCACATGGCAAAAATGCCATATTTTCGTTTTTTCACCTATTTCTACATTATCATCTACAATGCTCGTTTCATGTACGAAATATTCCATATTGGCTCCTTATCTCTTCTCATATGCTGATATCAGTTCCACGATTTTTTCTGCCGAATGTCCATCACCAAATGGCTTTTCCTTCTCCGATATCACCTGCCTGCAATTAAGTTTCTCCAGTATATCATTACGATCCGCTTTAGCCAGCTGGTTCCGATTGTCTATCATTGTTTCTGGCCACACTACATAGTTAAATACCGTAACACACTGCTTTTCTGCAAAAAAAGCTTCCCGCTGCAAACCACCTGAATCCGTAATGATTTTCTTTGCGTGAAGAGTCAGATAAACAGACATTAAATATCCCACAGGCTTACATAAGATTACATTTTCAAACCCATACTCGTCTTTAAGACGAACAGCTCTTTTCTGATTACGAGGATGTACTGGATATATGCATGGTGCATCCAGAGAATTAGCTGCGCTCAAAACTTCTACAAGAGCGTCATCTGTTCCTGTATTTTCCTGACGATGACAAGTCATATAGTAATACTCCGCTGGAAGTTCCAACGTTTCATCCTGTAGACCAATCAACTCTTCTTGGACAGTATCACCTACCTTTTTCCGATAAAACTCAAATGCATCAAACATAGGATCCCCTACTAAATAAACATTCTTCGTTTTACCTTCTTTTCTCAAAAACTCGACCGCTGATGCCGTACAACAAGCCAAAATAGAAGACACATTATCTGTAGTGATCCGATTTACTTCTTCCGGATTAGTCAGTGTACCCAAGCGTGCGCCTGCTTCAACATGACATACTGGAATGTTGAGCTTCACTGCTGCCAGTGCCCCAGCCATTGTGGAATTCGTATCTCCATAAACAAGCATCATATCTGGTTTTTCTTTCAACAAGACTTCTTCAATTTTGATCAGCATTTCCCCCGTCATTTTACCATGACTTCCTCCAGAAATACCCAGATTATAATCCGGTTTAGGAATATCTAATTCCTCAAAAAAAACATCAGACATATTGTAATCATAATGCTGTCCAGTGTGCAGCAGAACTTCTTGATGCTGCTTTCTCAGCTCACGAGATACCACTGCGGCTTTAATAAACTGCGGTCTTGCACCTACAACTGTCAGTACTTTCACTTTATAACACCTCAATATTTTCTCTGTTCGCGATATCCTGCATTACATTCTTCGTATCAAAGATCGCCTTTGCATTCTTCTGGATCATATCATAATCTACATTGGTATGTCCACATGTGATCATCACCAAATCATACTGAGCAATGATATCCCCATCAATTGACGGAATTCCTTCCATTACAATTCCATTTTCCTTAAAGGAACTGATATACGGATCAAAGAATTCCACATCAGCACCGTTTTCTTTTAAAATATCGATCACCGGAATTGCCGGACTTTCTCTATAATCGTCGATATCCTGTTTATACGCTACGCCCAGCACAAGCACCTTTGCACCATTCAAAGCCTTCTTATGTGCGTTGAGGATACGCATCGCACGCTCTACACAATACTCCGGCATCTTATCATTTATCATCATAGATGATTCGATCATGGACGTATGGAATCCGAATTCCCTTGCTTTCCAAGAGAGATAATACGGATCCAGCGGGATGCAGTGACCACCAAGTCCCGGACCAGGATAAAATGCCTGGAATCCATATGGTTTTGTTTTCGCTGCATCGATAACTTCCCACAGACTGATTCCCATTTTATCACATAGAATAGCCAGTTCATTTACCAGTCCAATATTGATGTTGCGATAAGTATTCTCCAGAATTTTCTCCATCTCAGCAACTGCCGGAGATGAAACTTCATACACATCGCCTTCCAAAACGGCACGATACATAGCAGAAATCGTTTCTGTAGCATCCTTGCCAATCGCGCCGACAACCTTTGGTGTGTTCTTTGTTTTAAACTGCTTGTTACCCGGATCAACTCGTTCCGGAGAGAATCCTAGATAAAAATCCTCCCCGCATTTCAGACCGGAACCTTCTTCCAGAAGTGGTTTGATTAGTTCTTCTGTCGTTCCCGGATATGTAGTGGATTCCAGAACTACCATAGTGCCCTTCGTCATATGTTTTGCGATCTCTATTGTCGAATTCTTGACATAACTGATATCCGGCTGCTGATGCTTGTCCAGCGGTGTCGGCACACAGATCGCAATAAAATCTACGTCTTTTACAAAGCTGAAGTCCGTCGTTGCAGAAAGCATTCCCGCTTCAACAAGTTTTTTCAGATCACTATCAACAACGTCACCAATATAGTTATGACCTTCGTTTACCAGATTTACTTTTTCCTCTTGTACATCAAATCCAATCGTCTTGAATCCTGCCTTTGCTTTTTCTACAGCTAGCGGAAGTCCTACATAGCCAAGACCGACAACGCCAACCGTAATTTTCCTATTCTCAATTTTCTTTAACAAAGCTTCCTTCATGATTTCATCTCCTTAACTTCAGTTTCCAGTAACTCTATAAATTTTTTACTTAACGCTCCATAATTGAAATGATTTAATGCTGCAAGCCGCCCATTTTCACCC
>OLPF01000791.1_pt1 | contig 30401 bp, 23 predicted proteins | sample 1673121 | NCBI WGS metagenome assembly OLPF01 (sample SAMEA3136756, study PRJEB25190) | human gut metagenome
CTGGCTGGACTAGGACATGTGTTCTATCGAGACACACTTTTTGTCCTATAAGCCCATTTTTACGCTACTCGGCAGGTCGGTTAAAATTCGAGCCTTTGAGGCCAGGTTTGCGCACGAGCCTCCGATTTGCATGCGTTGCCTCGTGATTACGGCTGCGCGGAGGCCCCCTCGAGGGCGGCACCCTCATATTCTTCCGGCGTGAGCCACGTTCGCTCGCCAAGCGGGAGCATGCGGCCCTCGCTCTCTGCAAGATACGTTTCCTCACGCGCCTGCTCGATGCATCCATCCGCGAATTCATCAATCGCGTTCGCATCATCGTACACGAACTTCGCTCCACCGGCCTCACGGTACCACGCATCATCACGCGTCGAAAGGGTCGCAGAGGCAAGCGTTCTTCCGTCTGCCGCAACGAGCGAAAAGCCGGCTGAATAGCCACCTGCAGCATGTCCTCCGAGCTGAGCGCCCTGCGAGCCACCCGACTCGTATGAGCACGGACCAGAAAGAAGACCCCACGCTTCATCGATCAGACCGGGATCCGTCGTATAGGCCGCTCCCGACGGTCCGAGCAGCGGATAGCAGCTCACCCGAAGCGCCGCGGCATCATACGCGCCACCCGGCTCACCTTGGTCTCGGTATGGGAGCGCTCCGTCAAACGCAACGAGCACGCTCGCAGGAATCTTCGTCGCGTCGAAGCGATAGTGGGCCGTGGGGCGCATGGCCCATGGATAGGCCAGGTAGTCCTCCTCGCGGAACGGCTGCCCCATGTTATGGATGATAAACGGAACGCCGCGCGCATCGCGCTGGTCCGAGACGACCCCAATGTGCTCGTCCTCGCCGAAGATAACGATGTCGCCCGCTTGCCAGAGGGAGGCATCGGAGGTATCGCAGCTTAACCCTGTGGCATAGCGCGAGAAGAACGCCGAGAGCACGCCTACGCGGCGAAAGTCGATGTTGGGGTCGAGGCTGGGAGCAACCTGGGCATAGGCGGCGGGGTCGCGTGCGATGTCGGCATCGACCATGGCTTTCAGATCGTAGCCCGCTGCAGCGAAGGCGCGCCAAACGGTATCGGTGCAGGCACCGCGGTCTTCGGGCGGGTAGCCGCCTTCGTAGTACCCGGAATCGTATGCGGGGGCCGCCTCAGCCTCCGCACGGGCACCGTCCAGCAGGTCTGTATAGTCGTCGACCCCGTCACCATCGAAATCGACCTCGCTCGGTACCAGCGGGTGCCGCGCCGCCGCCTCCGCATCCGGCGCGAACCACCACGACCCCAGCGCAACGAGCAGTGCAGCCACGCACAAGACCACCAGAAACATGGCCCCGGCAATGGTAGCCACCCTGCGAAGCCCTCTAGCCATGAGCGCCCTCCCTTGCCCGACTTTCGTACCGGAATCCTCACAGTTCGCCACGGGCGAAGGCCCCGCCCGTAGCCCATTTCACAGCGCGCGATGAGTGCCCGCGTGACCGAACACCCGGTGAGCTCCCGCGGCGCCCGCTCGACCGTACGCACACGCGCGGCGAACTCACCCGACGCCCGCCCGAACACACGAGGCGGCTGCACCTAGCCCACGCTCAACCGCACACGACAGCATTGCCTAGTGCTCGCTTCCTCCGCCCACGCCAGCGATGTCGCCCTCAGGATGTTCCACGACTGCCTCGAGTGCCGTCGCGATGGCAGCGACCATGATGACCAGGATCGAATCGAGCTTGCACGCGAAGCCGACCACGATGATCACGATACCGATGAGCTTTAGATACTCCACGACATCGTCTCCTTTTCCTCTATTTTTGTGGAACAACCGCGCAACAAAAGGCAGTATCTCACGGAAGCGAGCCCAGCGACAGAGTTTAGCGCTGATTATCTGCGCGGCACCGGCCTTCCCCGCGGTGCGGCACGCAACCGCTATCAGCAACCGCTATCATGGAGTGGCGACAGCTCAAAGCTGGGAGCCCGACAGCACCGCAAGCTCGATTGATCAACCGCCGCAAGGGAGCAGCCATGCCGCAGCCGCACCTCACCACCTCCACCTTCGAGATCTTGGGGCCCATCATGGTGGGGCCCTCCTCCTCGCACACCGCTGGTGCCCTGCGCTGTGCGCAGGTGGCGGCATCGCTTATGGAAGCGCCCGTTGTTCGCGTGCGCTTCGTGCTGCACAACAGCTTCGCGCACACGTACCGCGGACACGGCACCGACCGCGCGCTCGTGGCGGGCATCCTGGGACTTGCCACAGACGACGAGCGCATCCGCGATGCCTTCGAGCTCGCGCGCGAGCGCGGCCTCTCCTTCGAGTTCGTTCCCGGCGCCGATGACGAGCACCTGCATCCCAACACCGTAGATATCGAGATGGAGGATGCCTGCGGGAGCGTCTGCTCGGTGCGAGGAGAAAGCCTTGGCGGCGGCCGCGTGCGCCTTTCGCGCGTGAGCGGGGTCGAGGTCGATATCACGGGCGAGTACGACACCATCTTCGTCGCCCACCGCGACACGCCCGGCGTGCTTGCAGCGCTCACGGTTCGCCTGTCCGAGCACAACGTGAACATCGCCTTCATGCGCACCTACCGCACCGAGAGGGGCGGAGCGGCCTACACCGTCTTCGAGCTCGACGAGCTTCCGCAGGGCGAGCGGCTGGAAGGCCTGCTCAGCGAGCTCCGCGCAAACGAGAACGTGCGCGTGGCCACCCTCATCCGCGTGCCTGGAACGGTTCGTGCGCCCGAAACGGGAAACCCGGGCTGCACATTCGCCAACGCAGCCGAGCTGCTTGCCTGCTGCGAGGGCAACGACGGCGCGCAGCAAACCATCGGCGGCATCATGCGCCGCCGCGAGGAAGCGCTCATCGGAATCGACGCGGCCCGCGCCGCTATGAGCCGCGTCATCGAGGTCATGCACGCCGAGACCGCAGAGCCCCTTGAACGCCCGCGGCGCTCGCTCGGAGGGCTCATCGGCGGAGAAGCCAAGCGAGTGCAGGGCGCAGCCGGCACCTTCGCCCCCGCCCTCATGGGAGCCGTCCAAACCGAAGCCGTCGCCCGCGCGATGGCGGTGCTCGAGCGCAGCGCTTCCATGGGCGTGATCGTGGCTGCTCCCACGGCTGGCTCGGCGGGCGTCGTTCCCGGATGCGTGCTCGCCACGGCAAAGGCCCTTGGGCTTGACGCGGACGCGATCCAGGACGCGCTCTACGCAGCCGCTGCCGTAGGGCTCATCCTCACGCTGAACGCAAGCGTTGCAGGCGCGGAGGGCGGCTGCCAGGCCGAGGTGGGCAGCGCGGCCGCCATGGCGGCGTGCGCGCTCGTGCAGATGCAGGGCGGCGCGCCGCGCCAAGCACTGGATGCGGCCTCGCTCACCCTCGGCAACCTGCTCGGACTCGTATGCGACCCCGTGGGCGGCCTCGTGGAGGTGCCCTGCCAGAACCGCAACGCTATCGGCGTGGCCGCAGCGTTCTCCTCGGCGCAGCTCGCGCTCTCGGGCATTAAGGCGCTTGTGCCCCTCGACGAGATGGCAACGGTCATGCGCGATGTGGGGCGCGCACTGCCCGCGTCACTCCGCGAGACGGCGCGGGGAGGCATTGCCCAAGCTCCCTCCGCGCGCGCGGCATGTGCCTCGTGCGGCGGGTGCGCGGCGCACCGTTAGCCCTTCGGCCTCTCGGCGGCTCGCCGAAACAGCTCGCTGCGCGGCCTCAACGCCATACTGCCCCGCCCGCACCCAAGGGACGGACGCGCCCCACAGCCCGCCGCGCCCCAAGACCCGACGCTGCGCCCCGCGCCCTCCCCTGCAACGCATCGTGAAAGCTCCAGACGCATATTCCATTGTCCGCACACGCAGGTATAATCGCTTATGGAATATTACCGTCACAATCCGTTGGAGGTACGCTCCACGATGCGTCCGTCTGATTTCAGCTCATCTTCGGATAGCGATAAGACCATCATCTCCCCGCTCCCCGCTGCCCCGTCCGCCGGCGCGCGGGCTGGGCGCACGGAGGTTCGGCGCACCCAGCCGGGAAGCCACTTTGCCTCGCCGCAGAAGCCGGAGACCAGCTCCCGCAAGGGCAAGCGCGACGAACGCACGCCGCGAAATCGGCGCCGCGTTCCCCTCATCGTGCTGGGAGTCATCGTCGCGCTGCTCGTCATCGTCTATGCCGGCGGCGCCATCATCTTCTCGAACGTCTTCTACCCCGGCACTACGATCGCCGGCGCCGACGTCTCGCTCATCGGCCCCGGCAGCGCCGCCACCCGCATCCGCTCATCCATGAACCGCTACTCCCTCACGATCGAGGGCTCGGGCTTCAGCTGGACCTATGAGCCCGAAAGCGCGGACGCGCTCTTCGACGCCGATGCTGCCGCGCAGGAAGTCCTCGACCAAAACGATGCCCTCCGCTGGCCTGTACACCTCTTCGCCGCACTGACGGGCGCCACCGAGGCGCGGGCGGAAAACGAGGCGGTCGACCTCACGGCCGAAGCCGATTTCTCGCTCTTCTCCGATTCTTTCGACATCGTCTCCTTCGAGGAGAGCCTGGGGGCTGCCGTCGATTCCTTTAACGAGGGACGCTCGGGCACCTTCGACGCTGCGAGCGCATACGATGCCGAAGCCGGGGCTTTCACCGTCGACAAGGCGCGGTCGAACGAGAAGCTCAACCGAGATAACATCATCGCCTATGCCAAGCTCGCCCTCGCGGACCTTGATGAGAACGCCTCGCTCGATAAGCTCGGCGACGATGCGTTCCTCCCCTTGGTGGAGGGCATGGGCGACAGCGGCATCCAGGCTGCATGCGATGCCGCCAACGAGCTCTTGGGAGTGAACATCTCGATCAAGATGAACGGCAACGAGGTCGCAACGATCGGCTCCGCCGAGGTGGCGCAGTGGATCACGTTCGACGAGAACCTCACGCCCACCATCAACCAGGAGGCCGTCTCGAGTTGGGCGAGCTCTCTTGCCGACGGCCTCAATACCGTGGGAACGAAGCGCACCTACACACGGGAAGATGGCAAGCAGATCACCGTCTCGGGCGGGACCTATGGCTGGTCGATCGACAACGACACCCTCGTGCAATCGGTCGTCGACGCCGTGAACGCCAAGCAGTCCACCGAGATCGAGGTGCCCACGTCGCAGACCGGCGACGTCTACAACGGGCAGGGCCAGCGCGACTGGGGCGCATACATCGATATCGACATCTCAGAGCAGCACGCGCGCTACTACGACGCCAGCGGCAACCTGCTGTGGGAGTCTGGCGTGATCACCGGCAACCCCAACAAGGGCACCGACACCCCCACGGGCATCTATATGCTCAACCGCAAGGCCCGCGGCATCACGCTCCGCGGCCCCAAGGACCCGGAGACGGGCGAGTACAAGTGGGAAAGCGACGTCGACTACTGGATGGCCTTCGTGGGAAACTCCATCGGCCTCCACGATGCCACCTGGCAGGCGTCCTCGTCGTTCAGCAACCCGAACGCCTATAAGAGCGTAGGCAGCCATGGCTGCGTGAACCTTCCGTACGACAAGGCAGCGGCGCTCTACGACATGATCTCGCCCGGCCTCTGCGTCATCGTGCACAACTAACCCGGAACGATTGGTAGGAGCAGCCGAATGGCAACGCGCATACTGCTGGTCGAAGATGACCCCATCATCGTCGAGGCGCTCACCGAGCTTCTCGTGGGCGAGGGGTACGCGGTCGACCACGCCGCGCGGCAAGACGAGGCTATCGAGCTTGCCCTGGGTGGCGCGAACGCTCCTGAGGGGCATGCCTCCCCAGCAAGCCGTGCCGTCGCCGCGATCGGTGCGGCTGCTTCCCCCTATTCGCTCGTACTTCTCGACGTAACCTTGGCCCAAGGCAACGGATTCGCCGTCTGCACGGCGCTCAAGCAGGCACTGCCGCAGCTCCCGGTCATCTTCCTCACCGCTTCGAGCGACGAGTTCACCACCGTTGCCGGCATCCAGATGGGTGCAGACGACTACATCTCCAAGCCCTTCCGCCCGCGCGAGCTCCTCGCGCGCGTCGCAGCGACCATCCGCCGCGCACAGCCCGCGAAACGCGTCATTGCCTTCGGGCCCCTCGCCATCGACACCGACCGCGCGCACGTCGAACGGAACGGGTGCGAGGTGGTCCTCTCTGCATTGGAATATCGCCTGCTCCTCCTTTTCGCCACGCACCAGGGCTCGGTGATCACGCGCGATCAGATCCGCGATGCCCTTTGGGACGATGCGGGAACCTACATCGAGGAGAACACGCTCTCGGTCTACATCAAGCGCCTGCGCGACAAGATCGAAGACGACCCCGCTCACCCTCGCCTCATCGCCACCGTGCGTGGGCTCGGCTACAAGGCCCTGGGGTAGGAGGAACCGATGCTCCGCAACCGCGAAGTTGCCCGCGCCCTCATCGTTTCGCTCGCACTTGTTGCTGTTTGCACCCTTGTCGCAGCCACATGCTGCGGGGCCGAGGCCCTTCCCTGGGTCCTTCTCGCCGGCGCGGCCGCAACGGCGCCGTGGCTTGCGCTTACCCGCCAGCGCTATCGCGCGCTCGCGCGCCTGAGCCAGAATATCGACGCAGTGCTGCATGGGGATCGCGCGCTCGACCTCGGCTCCATGAACGAGGGTGAGCTTGCCATCCTCCAAAGCGAGCTCGGCAAGATGGTCTCGCGCCTCAACCTGACCGCCGAGGAGCTCGCGCGCGAGAAGCAGATGCTCGCCGATGCCCTGGCCGACATCTCCCACCAGATCAAGACGCCCTTGACGTCGCTTTCCATCACCACCGAGCTCGTCCGCAAAAGCCTCGCCGCTCGCGGGAACTGCGCCGACGAGGTGGAGAGGCTTCGCCGCATCGAGGAGCTCCAGCTACGCGTGGAGAACCTCGTCTCCGCGCTCCTGCGACTCGCCCGGCTCGACGCCGGCGCGCTCTCCCTTGCCCACGACTCCGTCGACGTTTCCGGCATGGTTCACGATGCGGCCCAGCCCCTCGCCATCGCCTTCGACATTGCCGACATCTCTCTCGTCGTCGATGTTGCCGAGGGATGCAGCTTCATCGGCGACCGCGCATGGACGGCCGAAGCGCTCGAGAACATACTCAAGAACTGCATGGAGCACACGCCTGCCGGGGGAACGGTGACGGTCGAGGCACATGAGGACGCGCTCGCTTGCCGCATTCGCGTGACGGACACCGGACCAGGCATCGCCGACGCGGACCTTCCCCACGTGTTCGAGCGCTTCTACCGGGGAGGACGCGGCGCAGACGAGGCACAGGGCTCGAAGGTGAACCCATCGGGCGTCGGCATCGGGCTGTCGCTCGCCCAAGGGCTCATCACGGCCCAAGACGGCACCATCGCCGCCTCGAACGCACGCGACGCATCGGGCGCCATCATCGGCGCGCGCTTCGACATCGCCTTCTTCAAAGCCATCGTGTGAGAGACAGTTGTGCCGGGTCAAACTGTCTCAGAGACAGTTGTGCCGGGTCAAACTGTCTCGCGCCGCAAACCTTCCCTAGGAAGCGATGTCCAAGCTCTCGATGCCGTGGATGACAAGCTGGTTGATGACGTCGGTAATCTCCTCAAGCGATGCCTCCTGGCTCGAAAGCAGCCAGGAACGGTACACGGAGAGCATGCCGCCGAATAGAAACGACACGCACCACGATACGTACTGTCCGGGGAGATGCTTCGATAGGATTCCCCGCTCGATGATCCCTCGCTCAAAAGGCTGCCTTAGGCGCTCGATGAGCCTGTCGGTGGGGATGCCCTCAAAAAAGCGCCGGTTGAGCACGATATCGCGGCACATGACCTCGTTCACGCTCTTAAGAAATGCATGAAGGTCCTGCTCAGCATCGGCCGAACCGCGCTCGTCGCGCGCACGCTCGACATCGTCCAGCACCCGTTCGACCTCTTCGGAGACGACATAGTCTATAAGACCGTCAATCGAGCCGAAGTGCTGGTAGAACGTCTTCCGGTCAATATCCGCCTCGCGCGCGATGGCGCTCACGGTAATGTCTTCGAGGGATTCTTTCAGCAAAAGGCGTTCGAAAGCGTCTATGATGAGGCACCGGCTTCGAACGACCCTTCGATCTAGCTTCTTCGCACCCTGCACGGCGTCGCCCATAACCTCATCCCCCATCTTCGCGCGCGGCTCTCACTGTGGATTATCCCACGCCGTCAACGCCTTTGTTGAATAGACACATATCAATTCTACAGTTGTTGATTTTTCTATACTTGGGTACAACTGGAGCCAGAGGGGCAGGGTGCGCCCGGCCACTACCGAACCGTTACCCCGAGCGAACCCGTTGCATGCGAGCACGCGCCCCCACGCACTCCCAACCATCGCATGCAGCCCCTCTCCTGCATCCATCTCGCGGCCTCTCGCAGAAAGGACGACCATGGCACTCACCCAGAAGGCAGAGCGCGCCGCGCTCAACAAGCTTATCGATTATCTTGACGAGAATCCGGAGGAGCACATACCTCAAATAATGGAGCTCATTGACAAGCTCGTGCCCGCGTCTGTGTTTCCCGCTCAGCGCACGGCCATCTCGAGCGCCATTCGCGATCGCAGCAACTGGTACGAACTCATCATGCGCATCTTCCATCTCAATCCGAGCATGCGCTCTCGCCTTCTCAAAACGCTTATCGTCGATGCCAACTTGCTCGCTTGGCCCGTTCAGCAGAAATCACGCGAGCGCGAGCAGTGCAACATTCCGTGGGCGATCCTGCTCGACCCTACGAGCGCCTGCAACCTGCACTGCACGGGCTGTTGGGCTGCTGAGTACGGGCATGCGCTCAACCTGAGCTATGACGACATCTGCTCGATCATCGACCAGGGACGTGAGCTTGGCACCCATATCTACATCTACACCGGCGGCGAGCCGATGGTGCGCAAACGAGACCTGATTCGCATTTGTGAGAAGTACCCGGACTGCGCGTTCCTCTGCTTTACCAACGCCACGCTCATCGATGAGGAATTCTGCGAGGACATGATCCGCGTGGCGAACTTCATACCCGCCATCAGCGCCGAGGGCACCGAAGCGACCACCGATGCACGGCGCGGGAAGGGCACCTACGCCAAGATCATGCGCGCCATGGAGCTCCTGCGCGGTCACGGGCTGCCGTTCGGCATCTCGGCATGCTGGACGAGCGCCAACGCCGACGCCATCGCGAGCGAGCGCTATTTCGACTGGATGATCGATCAAGGAGCGCTCTTCTGCTGGTTCTTCCACTACATGCCCGTGGGCAAGGGGTCGCCCGCCGAGCTCATGCCCACGGTGGAGCAGCGCGAGCGCATGTACCGCTTTGTGCGCGAGATGCGAAACGAGAAACCGCTCTTTACGCTCGACTTCCAAAACGATGGCGAGTACGTGGGCGGGTGCATCGCCGGCGGCCGTCGCTACCTGCACATCAATGCAGCGGGTGACGTGGAACCGTGCGTCTTCATTCACTACGCCAACGCAAACATTCACGACGTGAGCCTGCTCGAGGCGCTTAAGAGCCCGCTCTTCATGAAGTACTACGAGGGCCAGCCGTTCAACCAGAACCATCTGCGCCCGTGCCCCATGCTCGAGAACCCCGAGCGTCTGGGCCAGATGGTGCAGGAATCCGGTGCCCACGGCACCGACCTCGTGGAACCGGAAAGCCCCTCGGAGCTACGCGCCAAGACCGAGCAGCGCGCCCGCGAGTGGGAGCCCGTGGCCAATCGCCTGTGGGGCGACGAAGGCGATGAGATGTTTGCAAAGCGCCACGACCCCTACCAAGGCATGGATGATATCGAACGCGAGAAGTTCCAGCGCCTGGGACGCGACGTCGAAGCCGAGCGCGCCGCCACCTTCTCCTGAGACAGTTGTGCCGGGTTAAACTGTCTCAGGCTAAACCGCCTCACGCCGCATGAGACAGTTGTGCCGGGTCAAACTGTCTCATGCCGTCACGCGAGCGACGGTGCTTCTCCCGATTCCCGTCAGCTGCTCGATCTGTCTGATGGAGATGCCCGCATTCCGCAAGGCACGCAGCACCTCGTCTCGCTTCGCTCGATCAAGGCTCTGTACCTCCCTGAGCGAAGCGAGATGATAGGTCTGCATGATGGGTTTTGCGCGCTCTTTCGCCCTATCGAGGGGAGCAAGTCCGGGAACACGCGCCTCATAGGTAGAGAACCCTCCGGCCCCCTGCAGGCCCCTCGAGAACCGCACGAAGCCGGCAGGACCGCCCAACATGTTCAGGACAAGATCGGAATCTACGACCTCGAACTCTGATGCCCCCGGATGAGCGTATTCGTTGTAGCTGCTCCATCGGTATTGATCCATCGCTCCCGCGCCCGCTTTCGCGGGATTGGCGTGAACATATGCCACCGCCCTCAGGAGGTAGGCATCGTCCTCGACGGGTGCCGCCGAAAACCGGTCCTGAAACACGTGCCCCACGTGGTTCGAACGCTTATTAAAATATCGAGCATAGGGCGAGAGCAGCGCATGCATCGCATCGCTGAGCCTACACGCCTCATCACGCACGATGAGATGCACATGATTATCCATAAAGCACCAAGCGATGATATGGATATCGCCGGCGCGCATCGCATGCCTCATAAGATTGAGGAACCGATATCGGTCCTCATCGTCCTCGAATATCACCTGCTTGCCGTTCCCCCGAACGACTACATGGTAGTATCCCGACGCCGCAACAGCCCGAGGTCCCCGCGTCATATCTATCCCCCTCCCCATGATTTCCCTGTGAGCACGTTATTCCCTGTCGAGCCACGGCTAGTCTTGAGATCGAAACACCCGCGCCATGAGACAGTTGTGCCGGGTTAAACTGTCTCAGTCTGTATCCAGCTGCCTCAGAGACAGATTGACCCGGCACAACTGTCTCCCTTTAAGGTGACAGATGTGTCACGCGGTGGTCACATAGGCGCAAGCAGCAAAGTCCAGTATCGTAGGTGACGTATCCCTTCGACCCAAAGGGGCCACCTATGAACATCCTTTCTGTCGAACACCTCACCAAGGTCTACGGCACCGGCGCCACCGCCGTGCGAGCCCTCGACGACGTCTCGTTCACCGTCGAGGCAGGCGAGTTCATCGCCATCATCGGCAGCTCGGGCTCGGGCAAATCGACCCTCCTGCATCTCATGGGCGGGGTGGACCGCCCCACTTCGGGTACCGTGCGCCTGCAGGGGCAGGATATCTTCGCCCGCAGCGACGAGGAGCTCGCCGTCTTCCGCCGCCGCGAAGTTGGCCTCGTTTACCAGTTCTACAATCTCATCCCCATCCTGGATGTCGTTGAGAACATGACGTTGCCCGTGCGCATGGACGGACGCGATGTCAACGAGAAGCGCCTCAAGATGCTCCTTCGTTCGCTCGGCCTCACCGGCCGAGAACACTACCTGCCCAACCAGCTCTCAGGCGGTCAGCAGCAGCGTGTGGCAATCGGCCGCGCGCTCATGAACGCCCCGGCCGTCGTGCTCGCCGACGAGCCCACGGGCAACCTCGACTCCAAGAACTCGGCAGAGATCATGCAGCTCCTGCGCGATTCCAACCGGCAACTCAAGCAAACGCTCATCGTAATCACCCACGACGAGGACATCGCCCTCATGGCCGACCGCGTGCTCGCTATCGAAGACGGGCGCCTCGTGCGCGACGAGCGCCGCCGCGAGGTTCGCACGGTTTCGGTGCGGAGCAAGGCGGGACGTGGCGGGGCGGCCCACAACGCCGCGCATGAGACAGTTGTACCTGGCACAAGTGTCTCACCCGCTGCCCATGAGACAGTTGTACCTGGCACAAGTGTCTCGGGGGTGCGGTAAGATGAGCATCTTTTCTCGCTTCGCGCTGCGTTCGCTCAAGCGCAATCGCACGCGCACCATCGTATCGATCATCGGCGTGGCGCTTTCCGTTGCGCTCATCACCGCCGTGCTCACCAGCGTCGTATCGCTCACGAACATGCTCATCGAGCGCACCGCGTCCGATGAGGGTTGGTGGTACGCGGAAGCCGCCGGTATCACAGCGGAAGACCTTGAGCGTTTGCAGAACGATCAAGAAGTCACCGACCTCACTGTTATCGCCGACATGGGCACCATCTCGCTCGGCGAGGATAACTCGGACATCTTCGGAAAATACCTGTACGCAAAGACGTGGCCGCATGACCTAGATGCGAGCGAGCCCCTCATTTCAACGCCAGAAATCGTTGCCGGCCGCGCGCCCGAGGCCCCAGGCGAAATCTTGCTCCCCCACCCGCTTCAGAACGCCGAGCTCGCCCCGTGCGGCCTGACAACAGCAGATGGCGGCCCGATTGAGGTCGGCAGCCGCATCACGCTCGATTTGGGCACACGCACGGTCACCAACCAGGAAGACGGAGCGAGCGTCACGGCGACCGCAATACGCGGCGATTATATCGACGAGACCGCTCAGACCGAGACATACGAGGCGGACCTCGGACACATCGAAGGAACCGTTGTGGGCTTCTATCGCGCCTACGGTTACTCGACCATCTATTCGCTCCAAGGAAACATCGCCTACGTCTTTGACGATGGCAGCGCCGTCGACCGCGCCATCACTGACGATTCCGCCGCCACCTGGGCGGGAGCGATCTTCCGCACCGCGAACCCCGCGGACGCAGAGCCCCTCGCCGACGAGATCGTCAATGTGCACGAACGGACCACCGATGGCGCGTCAACAGTCCATTCCTCCCTCATCCGCTGGATGGGCGTGACGCCCGACACGGCCATCTGGAACACGCTCTACCAAATCGCCGGCATCCTGGCCGCCGTCGTGGTGGTAGCAGGCGTCTCTCTCGTCTACAACAGCTTCGCCATATCGGTTGCCGAGCGTACGCGGCAGTTCGGCCTTCTTTCGAGCCTAGGCGCCAGCCGCCGGCAGCTCCGCCGCACGGTACTCATCGAAGCGTTTGCCATCGGCGGAGTTGGCATCCCGGTGGGAATCGCCCTCGGCGTCGCCGGATGCTTCGTAGTGTTCGGTCTTCTTGGCGAGGGCATCGCAGCGCTTTCCGGTGGGACCCAGGCGAGCGTGATCGTGAGCCCCGTGGCACTTGGCATAGCCGCAGTGCTCGGCCTCGTCACGCTCCTGGTAAGCGCATGGATCCCCGCCATCCGCGCCAGCCGCGTCTCGGCTGTAGACGCCATCCGCCAAACACAAGACGTGCACCTTACTCGGCGGGCGCGGCGCGCGCAGCGAAAAGCTGCCCGGCGCAGCGCGTCCGAAACCACCGAGCGCTCGCTCGGCCTCGCGGGCCGCATCTTTGGCATCCCGGGATTCATCGCCCATAAAAACCTTACCCGCGCCTCCTCGAAGGGACGCGTCACCGTAGCCGCCCTCGCCGTCTCGGTTGCCCTCCTCATCACGTCCGGTTCCATCGCCGATGTCATGAGCTATGCAAGCGGTACGACCGTCGACACCATGGAAGGTCAAGACCTGCTGCTCTATATAGATGTGACCGGCGCCGGCGCCGACCAATCGCTCGCGCTTGCAGACGGCAAGGTCGATGGCCCCGGCATGCAGGACGCCCTCTCGCGCTTCTATGCGGACGTGCAGTCCGTTGATGGGGTAACGCCCAATGGATACATGACAAGCTATGTCGCCGACGCGTTCATCCCTGCGGGTATGCTGAACGATGGCATCATGGGCCTCGACGGAAACGCACCGCTCCTCGCGAACGGCTCATGGTATGGGTCTGCCTATGTAAACTTCGTCGATGAGGCAACGTGGGAAGCCTACATAGACTCGCTCGGACTTGACCGCGCCACGTTCTGCGACCCCGCCCGCCCGCTCGCTATCGCGGTGAATTCCTACGATGTCAACAACGGAGAGACATACGGCAACTACCAACCGTTCAAAGCCACGGGAACGATCGAATCCCTTGAGTTTGCCGACCTTAACGGGCATTTCGTTTCCAGCATAGAAGACGATCCCGCAGGTGGACTGCGCGCCCTGTATTACGACAACGAAGGCAATCCGGTCTACCTGCCCTATGACGAAGCGGTCGCGAACACACAGGAGATCGAGGTGGGCGCGCTTGCCAACACCCGTCCTGTATGCGTAAGCTCCTCCGGTACGCTCCAGCTCATCTTGCCCGCCTCCGCCATCGACCTCTCTGCGAACACGGGATACCTGCGGGCGAGCATGTCCTTCGACACGGGCGGCGACGCCGCAGCCGCTACGCAAGCCCAAGAGACGCTCGAATCGATTGCCGAGGATTACCCCGAGCTTGACATCACGTATACGAACGTCGCCCAGGGCAAGCTCCAGGCGCGCCTCATGGCTACCACGGTCAACACCTTCATCTACTGCTTTGCCGTCATCACGGGGCTCATCGCGGTGGCGAACGTCTTCAATACGCTCGCAAACGCCCTCATCCTTCGCCAGCGCGAGTTCGCGATGCTCAAATCTGTTGGCATGGGCAACCGAGCCTTCCGTCGCATGATCGCCTACGAATGCGCAAGCTACGCGGTACGCGGTTTCCTGATCGGCTCCGCCCTCGCCCTGCTTGTTTCCTGGGGGCTCTACCAATCCATGATGCTCTCGTACTCGACCTATGAATTCCACCTGCCCTGGATACAGATCGGCATCGCCGTTGTCGTGGTCATTGCGGTCATCGTCGCGAGCGTGATGTATGCGCTCCGCCGCACCCGCACCGCAAGCGTTGTCGAAGCCCTGCGCGAAGACACCGTCTAGCAGCCATCTAGCGTGCGGGCGCATGGCAAGTCGCTCAGCGCCAAGATCGCCTCCGAAGCGGGCGCACGCTCAACGATAATCCGTGCCCGGCCCCGGATAGAATGCCGGGGCCGGGCACCACCCGCATAAAGCATGATTTGACAACTCCGCGGAACGGTAGTATTAGTTTGAATATAAACTGTTTGTATTCAAACTGGATGGACGACCATGACCCCTACCAACCATCACTCGGGAGAGCCGACGTCTGACGGCTCTCCAACGCTTGGCCAACGCACGAGCAAAGGTTCGAACGCCATAGAGCGCAAACCCCTTCGCACCACCGACCCGCGCGACACCACGGAGCTAGCTCCCATCCATCACCAGCTGCTCGTGGCATTCTCACATTCCAACCGGGCCATGCAGATGCGCACGCGCGCATGCGGGCTCAAGCCCGGACAGCCCAAGGTGCTCGAGCACCTTGCATTCCACGAAGGCTGCACCCAGCAAGACATCGCACGGGCATGTGTCATGGACAAATCGACGGTTACGAGCGTGCTCGGCCGCATGGAGGAAGCAGGGCTCATCGAACGGCGCGCGAAGGCGGAAGACCGCAGGGTCGCCGCCGTCTTCCTCAGCGAGGCGGGCAGATCGGCCGCGTCGAAGGTGCTCGACTGCCGAACCGAAGTGAACACCATCGCATGGGCGGGCCTTGACGAGCAAGAACGCGCCCAGCTCTGCAGCCTTCTCGATCGAGTCATCGCAAATCTCGAGCAAAGCGAGCGAGAGGAGCGCTCATGACGGAGGCCGGTACCGCCCAACAGCTGCGTCTCAAAGAGCGGCTACATTCCGAACGCCTGGTGCAGCGATACCTCTGGTTCGTGCTCGGCGTGTGCATCAACAGCTTTGGCGTCGCCTTCATCACCAAGGCGGCGCTCGGCACCTCTCCCATCTCGAGCGTTCCCTATGTGCTCGACCTCGAGCTCCCGCTCAGTTTTGGCGAAACGACCTTTGCTATGAACCTCCTGTTCATCATCGCGCAGGTCGGCCTTCTTCGCCGCGATTTCAAACCCATCCAGCTCCTGCAGGTAGCGGTCAACCTTTTGTTCAGCGCACTCATCGACGTGAGCATGGGCGCGCTCTGGTGGCTCAACCCCACCGAGCTCCCCTTGCAACTTGCCTCGCTCGCCCTCGGATGCGCCATTCTCGGCTTCGGCGTCTCGGTCGAGGTCGCGCCGAACGTCATCGTCGTTCCCGGAGAGGGCATCGTGCGCGCCATCGCCTCCGTTACCGAAAAGCCGTTTGGAACGGTGAAGATGTGCTTCGATTGCACGCTCGTCATAGTGGCGTGCGCCCTCTCGTTCGCATTCTTCGGCTATCTCAACGGCTTAGGAGTTGGCACCATCATCTCTGCGCTTGCCGTGGGACGCCTCTGCAACCTCTTTAACCGGCACGTACCGCTTCTCGCCCACATTGCACGGCTCATGCGCACCGCCGCCGGCGCCCCGGAAGAGGCGCTCTAGCAATAGCATGTCGAAAAGACTTTCAGGCAGCCCTTTTAGAAGAGATAGCGCTGAAGAAAGGAGCCGACGGTACCCCAATAGCGGTCAGGATCCACGGTCGAAGAAAGGCCATGCCCCGCGCCCTCGATGATCAGCTTCTCCTTTACCGGGCTCGCGCACGCATCATAGACGCGGTCGAGCATCCAGAACGGCACAAACCGATCTTCCGACCCATGGATAAAGAGCATGGGAACCGCAGCCCGGCGCAAGCGGCGCTCCGCCGAGGCCTCCTTGAACCCGTATCCCGCACGCGCGCGGCACACGGCGCTCGCAGCGTTGAGCAAGGGCACCGCGGGCAGCTTGAGCTGCATGCCGATCTGAACCGAGAACTCGTCCCACACGCTCGTGTAGCCGCAATCTTCGACAATGCAGCGAACATTAGGGGGCAAGGCAAGACCGGAGGCCATCATCACCTCGGCGCCGCCCATCGAAACCCCGTAGAGCGCGATGCGCGCCGCAGGATCAAACGCCCGGATAAGGTCTATCCATCCAAGCAGGTCGTTCGCATCGCGCCACCCCATCGTGACGTAGCGGTCGTCGTTGCGCTCATGGCCGCGTGCGGCGGGTGCGAGCACCGTGATGCCGAACGAGTGCGCAATCTGCGCCTCGATGCACAGGTCGGATGGGCGGCCGCTGTATCCATGGCACAGGATGCCGAACACCCTGCCTCGGGGCTCCCCTGTAGCCCCGTCGAGCGACTCAAGGGAACGACCATCATCCGATGCCCGGATGCCCTCGACGGGCAGCAGCCACCCCCGAAGAAAACCGCCGTCGGAGGCTTCAATCTGCACACCCTGCTTAGATTCCTCGAACCAGCGCCGTGCCTCAAAACGCCGCGGATCCGACGCAGCCGCCTCGGAATCGAAGCCCTCTGCCTCCCCTGCCCGCAGCCGCGCCATCACGGAACGCTCGGAGCGCGGGTTCAGGGCGAAATCGAAAAGGGCGCTACCGGTAACGCCCGCAGCGCCCACACCAGCTGCGGCAAGCACCCCGAAAACCGGAATCAGCACGTATGCCCCAACGCCTTCCAATCGTGTGCCTACAGAGCATGACATGAGCAATCGTCATGCTACGTGGTACCCCGTCCATCGAGAACATTGCACGGAGGTCAGCCGGATATCAAATGGAAACCTTTGGCAGCGCAGCGATCAGCGCTTCGGCTTCCTGCGCTTGAGCGCGCTCGGCGAAACCGTGATGCCGCCGGAGGTCTGGCGGATGCGCTGGCCGCGATGGCGACGGGAAGGGCCGGCCTGCCGCGACGGCGCCTCGGATGGGGCGGCAGCGCTTGCTTGCGGGGCATCATGCGCGCCCGCAGCCCTCGCGGGCCTCGACGCACGGCGAGAACTCTTCCCGCCGTGTACGAGGCGATCCCAGCGAGCATGAATGCTCGCGTGATGAGACGAGCGCAGGCCAAGGAGCGGCGCGCATGCGATCGTAGGACCGAAGAACGTGACGAGACGCCAGACCAGATAGCCTGCCGTAGCGGAAGCGCCGAAGAAGTGCCCCAGGAAGAGCGCGAAGCCACCCTCGGCACCGCCCGTACCGCCCGGCAGCGGAACGGCCGAGGAGAGCAGCTGGATGAAGGCTCCCGCCGCAAGGCAGGAGATGAAGTCGACGTCATGGTTGCCGAATGCGCGCAGCACGAAATACGGCACCATGTACAGGCAAGCGAGCTGCGCCATGGTGACGACCAAGGTGACGCCCATGGACGAAAGATGCACCGCGGCATGTTTGAAGTGCTCGGAGAACGAGTAGATCTCGGTATCCACATAGGTGCGCCAACCGCGCGTGCGGTCGTTCGCGCCGCCCACGCGCTCGGCAAGACCGATGGCCCAATGCGCGACGCGGATCACGAAGCGCGGGCAAAGCGAGATCACGAAGAGCCCTGCGAGCAGCACCACATGGCCGCCGAAGCTGAAGAGGCACAGAAGCGTCATGTCGCCGTAGAGCGAGGTGAAGAACGGCAAGCGCACCGCGAGCAAAATCGCAGCCCAGAGCACCAGACTCACTTGGAATACGATGTAGCGCGTGAACTGCGTCGCGCCGGCCTCGCCCACCGGTTGCCCCGCCTTGGTGAGGCGGTAGATCTGGGCGGGGGTTCCACCAACCATCATGGGGGTCAGGTTGCCGAAAAACGTGCCGGCGGCCTCGACCGAGATAAGGTCGCGAATGCCCACCGGCGACTCAGGATCGAGCCACACGGCGATCGCGTAGGCAACGACACCGAAGATGATGTAGAACACCATGCAGATGCTCGCGACCACGATCCATGAACCCTGGACGGTCGACATGGCTTCGACGAACTCGGCGAATTGCCCCGTCACCACGAGGTAGACGAGGTAGGCAATGAGAACGAACCCGATGAAGATCGCACCACGGCGGGCGCCCTTGCGGTCGTCCCCGCCCGCGGAAGCAGCGTCAACGCGCGGCTTAGGGGCGGTATGTGGGGACTCGGACATGGTCCTCCTTACGTCGGAGCAGCGGACTTCCATTCGTCGGCGGTGCACAAAGCGGCGCACCTCCCTATTCCTTCTATTGTACGGCAACGGCGTCCTCCCTCCTTTGGGCTAGACGTCTTCTGCTGAACTCCATTCCTCAACCCGACCTTTAGCATTCGCGTCGTATAGGAGCCTCTGGCGGAGCAATCTTCGAGTGAGCGCGCAAACGCGGTGATTCCCCGCGAGGCAATGGGGGTACGATACACGCGAGCAACGCGACTGAGGAGTACCGCATGTCCCATGAACCCTGCAGCCATATCCCGTCTTTCACCGGGTCCTTTCGCGAGAACCTCGAGGCCCTGATCGCCGTGCTCGAACACGGCGACAAAGACCCCGCCGGAAAACGCATCGGCTTCGAGCTGGAGCGCATTCTCATCGACGATCAGGGGCGAACGGTCCCCTTTGCCGGCGAACGTGGTGTTGGCGCGCTCATCGCAGAGCTCGCCCGTAGCCGAAGCGAAAGCGAGCTCGTCTATATCGACGGGCACCTTCTGGGGCTCGACTACACATTCCACGGCGAGCTCGAGACCGTGGGCGTGACCGTATCGCTCGAGCCCGCGGCCCAGCTCGAGGTGTCGGCCGGCCCCGCGCATTCGGTAAAGGCCCTCTATGATGCTATCTCCGCCTTCGATGCCGAGGTGGAGCGCGCCTGCGCCGCCATCGGGCTCGATGCCTCCCTCGTTCCCGTAGGCTACAACCCCGTGGTCTCGAGCCCGCTCGACTTGGAGCTCATCCCCAAGGAGCGCTACCGCGATATGGACGCGTACCTCTCGCGCCGCGGACGCTACGCGCGCGACATGATGCGCTGCACGGCATCCACCCAGGTTTCACTCGATTATGAGGACGAGCGGGATGCGGCACGCATCTATCGCATGGCGACGCTCCTGGGGCCTCTCTTCGCTTTCCTGTTCGACAATGCTCCCATCTTCCGCGGCGAGCCCTCCCCCGGCATGGCTCGCTCACGCATCTGGCACCATGTGGACGTGGACCGCTGCGGCATCGTGCCCGGCGCGATCGAAGGGCTTTCATTCGAAGATTACATTCTCTGGGTCTCGGGCGTGAAGCCGATCCTCTTCACCGATGCCGAACACGTGACCACCTCGACCGGCGACTGCTACACGCGAGACATCATGTCGAATCGCCCGCTCGAGCCAGCAGAGCTCATGCACCTGCTTTCAATGGTCTTCCCCAACGTGCGCCTCAAAGGGTTCGTGGAACTGCGCGAGATGGATTCGCTGCCGCCGCGCCTCGCCGCCGCCTGCACCAGCTTTACCGGGGCCCTCTTCTACGATAAGTGCCTTGAGCAGAAACTTGCCGAGCACCTGCGCGACTATCTTCCCCACGGGTTTTCCGGCATGGACGAGAACGACGCCGTGGTGGCGCGCCTGCACCTCGAGGAGCAGGGATGGGATGCCCAGGTGTACGGCATGCCCGTAGAAGCGCTCGTTGATGCCATGGTTGCCGTCGCATGCGAGAACGTCGCGCTCGGGTGCGGATGCACGGGCATCGGCAAAGATGAACCCGCCAGCGTCACCGTACCCGTGGTGCGCGAGACCGGCCCTGCAAGCGCCTTCGACCTCGAAGGCATCCAGATGCTTGCGCAGCTCTGGGGAAACCGTCTGCTCCCCCGCGACGAAACGGCGCGCGAACTCGGCAACGAATTGGGTTGTGTCCGTTAGAATCGGGAGCCCCTGGCCCTTGAGGCATAAAGCGTGCCCGATTGGTCCCGGCCCGCCGCCAACGTGCGGCACTAGTAACAAAAAGCCCCAACCGAAGCTGGGGCCTTGCAATCGTTGGTAGCCCGTACCAGATTCGAACTGGTGATCTCCGCCTTGAGAGGGCGGCGTCCTAAACCGCTAGACGAACGGGCCATATGGCTCGCGGGGCGTGCTGCCCTCGCGCAGGTAGACATATTACGGGAACCCCTGTGCCCGCGCAAGCCCCAATGTCAGGAAACGTAAAAGTTGTGGGCATCTCGTGAAATAAGTGCGATACCTGCGGGAACGATGGAGGCAGATCGCAGGCCTCTATCGATGGTAGAACGTGTGGCGCTCGTACTTGGGCTCACAGCACACATTAATGCCGAGCTTCTTGAGCAGCGCCTCATCCGTCGAGGAGATGATGACCGAGAAGAACGCATCGCAACCCCTGAGCTTCGGCAGGCCCGCGAGTACACGAGCCGCCACCTCGCTCGTTGCCGAGGTGATCGACAGCGCGATGAGCGTCTCATCAGGGTGCAGACGAGGGTTCCTGCTTCCGAGCTGCGCGGTCTTGAGCCGGCTGATGGGCTCGATGGCCTCGTCTGCGATGACCTCGAGCTCCATGTCGACGCCGGTCACGCTCTTGAGCGCGTTCATGAGAAGCGAGCTTGCAGCACCGAGGCGCTCCGAGGTCTTACCGGTCACAACCGTCCCGTCGGGTAGCACCATCGCACCCACCGGAGCGCCCGTGGTCTCCTCCTTGAGCAGCGCAGCCGATCGCGCAGGCGAGTAATCCTTGGTGACCCCCGCCTTCTTCATGATGACTTTGAGCTTGTCCACCTGCTCCTGGCCGGTTCCGGTGCGCTTAACGTTCACGGCAGCCGAGAAGTAGCGCCGCACGATCTCCATGCGCGCAGCCTCGCGACAGGCCTCATCGTCCTCGATGGCGAACCCCACCATGTTCACGCCCATATCCGTGGGGCTCTGATAGGGGCTCTCGCCCAAGATCTTCTCCATAAGCGACTTGACCACCGGGAACGCTTCGACGTCGCGGTTGTAGTTCACCGTCGTCTCGCCATAAGCGTCCAAATGGAAGGAGTCGATGATGTTCGAATCGTCGAGGTCCACGGTGGCCGCCTCGTAGGCAATGTTCACAGGATGGTTAAGCGGAAGGTTCCACACGGGGAAGGTCTCGAACTTCGCATAGCCCACCGAGACGCCACGGCTATGCTCGTGGTACACCTGGGAAAGGCAGGTTGCGAGCTTGCCCGAACCGGGGCCCGGCGCCGTCACCACGACAAGCGGGCGCGTGGTCTCGACGAACTCGTTCTTGCCGTACCCCTCCTCCGAAACGATGAGGTCGATGTCGTGGGGATATCCCTCGATGGGATAGTGCAGCTTGCAGGTGATGCCAAGCATCTCAAGACGGCGGCGGAACACGTCGGCAGCGGGCTGCGCCGCATACTGCGTGAGCACGACCGCTGCGACGGGAAGACCATTGCTGCGGAAGATGTCGGCTAGGCGCAAGACGTCCTCATCGTAGGTGATGCCAAGGTCTCCGCGAGCCTTGTTCTTCTCGATATCGTTCGCATTGATGGCGATGATGACCTCAACGTCCTGCGAGATGCTCTTGAGCATGCGAAACTTCGCCGAGGGCTCGAAGCCGGGAAGAACGCGCGAGGCGTGGTAGTCGTCAAAGAGCTTGCCGCCGAATTCGAGGTAGAGCTTGCCGCCGAATTGTTCGATCCGCTTCTTGATCTGCCCTGCCTGCAACTCAATGTACTTCTCGTTATCGAATCCTTGGCGCATGCATCGCTCCCATCGCTCGTTTGTAACCTCGACAGCATACCAGAGCCCGTCTGTGCGCCCACCCCCGGCTTCCCGCACCCCATTCCCCGCACACAATAGGGCGCGCAGAGACGAAACCCGCCACATAGGACACAGATCGCAGACGACTTTTCAACTTTTGGGCACTCAAACAGCGATGCGCCAAGTAGACAATGCAAAGTGCGCATCAAACCCGCAGGTAAACGATGAGTGATAAACGACCATACTTGAAGGCCAGGGCTTAAAGTGCCCAAAAGTTGAAAATGCCTTTGCTCATGCGAGCGCAAAGCCGATTCCGCGAAGCGGCGAGCACCACAGGCCTGGCAACGCGCCGGACCGGGAACATACAAAGTCGCCCCCTTCCGCGCACGGTACGGAAGGGGGCAGAAAGGTAGGGTCTTACCGGGCATTCGCCCATGCGCATGTCCGGCTCGACGATACGCTTACCCGCTGCGAACCACAGGAGACAAGCGGTGCGCAGGGTTCACGTCGACTAGCGGTGAGAGAGGAGTGTAGAGCCGCTAGAGGACCATAATCGCGACGGTGCAGATGACCGCGGACACCACAGAGAGCACCACAACGATCTTCAGCGCAAACTTGAGCCAGGTGGTCCACTCGATACGGGCGAGCGCAAGGCCACCCATGATGGCGCCGGAGGTCGGGGTGAAGAGGTTCACCACGCCGATGGCCGAGCTGAAGATCATCACCATGACCTCAGGTGAGAAGCCGAGCTGAGCGGCAAGCGGGCCCATGATGGGCATGGACACCGTCGCCATACCGGAGGTCGAGGGGATGAGGAAGCTGAGGCCGAAGTAAAGGATCCACGCGAGCGGCGCGAAGAGGATGCCGGAAACGCCGGAGAGCGCGTTTGCCGCCTGCGTGAGCACGTAGGTATCCAGGCCCGTCGCTGCCATGAGGACGGAGATGCCGCGCGCAAGCGCGATGATCAGCACGACGCTCATCATATCGGCGGCACCGGCGATGAAGGTGTTCACGATCTCTTTCTCGGAGAGGCCACCCACGATGCCGATGACGATAGCCATGATGAAGAACCACGTGGAGGCCTCATCGAAGTACCACTGGCCGATCGGGAGGCCGGTAACGATAGCAGACCAACCCTGCGAAGTCTGGACCTCGGACTCAGAGACGCCCTCAACGGTGCCGTCCATGGTGGTCACAGACCCGTTCGAGTCGTCATAGGCAGCGACAAGGTCGTCGCTCGTAATCTCAGTCTCGACGGTCTCATAGGCAGACCCGGCATCGAAGAAGCCGGCAACGTCGGCGTTGAGGTCGCCGATGGGGATGAAGCCCAAGATCATGACGACGAAGGTGAAGGCGAAGATCACGAGAACGCCCTTCTGGCGACCGGTGAGCTTGACGTCCTTGTTCACCTCGGCCGCAGCAGCACCGTGCGCCTCTTCGGCGTTCTGGAGCTCCTGCATGGAGAGAATGGTCGAACCCTTGTCGGCCTTGACCTTCTTGGCATAGCTCATCACGAAGAAGATGGAAATCGCGGTCGTGACGATCCAGAGGACCGCGCCGAGGCCGATGATGATGGCCTGGTTGACCTCAATGCCCACACCGCGCAGAGAGTCCACCGCGGCACCGACGGCGAACGGGTTCACCGTGGAGCCAAGGCAGCCGCAGCCAGCGCCCAGAAGGACCGTCGCGGCGCCCACGAGCGGATCGAAGCCGGCGGCCATCATGGTGGCGGCAAGCAGCGCGTAGAACGGAACGGTCTCCTCGCACATACCATAGGTGGTACCACCGAGCGAGAAGATGATCATGAGAACGGGGATGATGGCGAGCTCGTTGCCCTTGAGCTTCTTAACGAGCACAGCGATGCCGTTATCGAGGGCGCCGGTCTTGGTCATCATACCGAGGAAGCCGCCCAGGATCATCACGAAGAGGCAGACCGGAAGAGCATCGGTGAAGCCCTTGACGGGAGCGGTGAAGAAGTCGCTCAGCTTGGCCGCCGTTACCTGGTCGGGGGCAAATCCCGCCACGATAACGGTGATGACCGCCACGATGGCGAGCAGGAGAAGAAGAATGGTGAAGGACGATAGCATACCGCGCTTTTTCTTGGTAGCTTCAGCCATAATCATTCCCCTCCTTTCTGTGATTTGGAGAAGATGGTCGAAAAGCGCCATGGCTGCCGTGCCGTGCTATCCAGTCATGACGCGGAGAGGACGTGCCCGGGCGCGGGGCACAGGTGCGCCCGGGCGACGTCCGAACAGCCAAGACTACTTGAGCGTCGCGTACATCACGGCCTTGATGGTGTGCATGCGGTTCTCGGCCTCGTCGAAGACCTTGGACTGCGGGCCCTCGAAGACCTCGTCGGTGACCTCCATCTCGGTGACGCCGAACTTCTTGGCGATATCGGCGCCGATGGTGGTGTTGGTGTCGTGGAAGCTCGGGAGGCAGTGCAGGAAGATCGCCGAAGGATCAGCGAGGTCCATGAGCTCCTGGGTAACACGATAAGCCTCGAGCTGATTGATGCGCTCGGTCCAGACCTCGTCGGGCTCACCCATGGAGACCCACACGTCGGTGTAGATGACGTGGGCACCGGTGCAGGCAGCCTTGGGATCCTCGGTGAGGGTGATGGTGCAGCCGTTGGCCTTGGCGATCGGCTCGCATGCATCGACGACATCGGAGGCGGGCATGCACTCCTTCGGGCCGCAGGCCACGAAGTTCATGCCGAGCTTAGCGCACACGACCATGAGGGAGCGGGCCACGTTGTTCTTGGCGTCGCCCATGAAGACGAGGGTCTTTCCCTTGATGTCGTAGTTGAAGTTCTCCTGAACGGTCAGGATGTCGGCGAGCATCTGGGTGGGATGCCAGAGGTCGGTGAGGCCGTTCCACACCGGCACGCCGGACTTGGCGGCGAGCTCCTCGACGTCCTCCTGGGCGAAGCCACGGAACTCGATGCCGTCATACATGCGGCCGAGCACGCGGGCAGTGTCCTCGATGGACTCCTTCTTGCCCATCTGCGAGCTGCCCGGATCGAGGTAGGTCACGCCCATGCCGAGGTCCATGGCGCCGACCTCGAAGGCGCAGCGGGTGCGCGTGGAGGTCTTCTGGAACAGCAGGACGATGTTCTTGCCCTCGAGATAGCGGTGCGGGGTGCCCGTGCGCTTGAGGTCCTTGAAGTTACGGGAGAGCTTGAGCAGGTACTCGATCTCCTCGGTGGAGAAATCGAGCAGACGCAGGAAGCTGCGGCCGGAGAGGTTGACACCCATGGTTAGTCCTTTCGAATAGAAATCCGTGCATTGTGGGCACCACGTGCCCTGGATAGTAAGTATGACGGCGCCCCGGGCGCGGGGCGCCGTCAATATCCAACTGTTACAGGTCCTCGCGCCAGAACGGCATGCTCATGCAGCGCGGGCCGCCACGGCCACGGGAGAGCTCGGCCGAAGGCACGACGAGCAGCTCCATGCCCTCCTTGTAGAGGACGTCGTTGGTGACGTTGTTGCGCTGGTACACGCAGATCTTGCCAGGGGCGACGGCGAGGGTGTTGGAGCCGTCGTTCCACTGCTCGCGGGCAGCAGCGATCGGGTCGCCGCCACCGCAGGGGATGAGCTTCACGGCGTCGATGCCGAGCGCCGAAGCGAGCACGTGCTCGAGCGTATCGGTGGTCTCGGTGATATCGACCTCGCCGGGGTTCTTGCCCGGGGTGAGCTTGTACACCTTGAGGGTGCCCATGATGGCGGGATGGATGGTGAACTTGTCGACATCGATCTGCGTGAACACGGTGTCGAGGTGCATGAAGGCACGGGACACGGGGATGTCGAACGCGAGGATCGTGTCGATCTTGGAGTCGGAGTTCCAGAACATGTTCTGCGCCATGACGTCGATGGCCGCAGCCTGGGTGCGCTGGGAGATGCCGACCGCGATGGTGTGCTCGTTGATGTTGAGCACGTCGCCGCCCTCGGTGTGGAAGGAGGCATCGCGACGGAAGTACAGCGAGACATCCTTGTAATCGGGGTGATACTTGAAGATGTACTTGCCGTACAGGGTCTCGCGATTACGGGTGACCGAGTACATACGGTTCAGGTTCACGCCGGTGCCCACCACGGCGAACGGATCGCGGGTGAAGTAGAGGTTGGGCATCGGGTCGACGATGAGGTCGGACTCGCTCTCGGTGTTCACCAGGGAGTCGAGGGTCACCGAGCTCGTGTGCGGCATCTCGACCTCGGCCTTGGTGATACCGGCCATGGTCTTCTTGACGTACTCGAAGTTGTCGGTGATGGAATCGAGGAGCTCGCTCACGGCCTGCGGGGCCATCTTGCCCTTGATTCCGGCCTCATCGAGCCACTGCTTCTGGAACTCAGCGCGCGCCTCGGGCACCGCGTCGAAGGCCTCAGCGACGAGCTTCTCGAGGTACAGCACCTCGACGCCCTGCTCGCGTAGGATCTCGGCGAAGCGATCATGCTCCTGCTGCGCGACCTCGAGGAACGGAACATCGTCGAAGAGCAGGCGCTCGAGCTCATCGGGCGGCAGATTGAGCAGCTCGTCGCCCGGGCGATGCAGGCAGACTTTCTTCAGCTGCCCGATCTCGCTTGTTACATGCAAGCCTTTCGTCATGTCCTCCTACCTTTCTTTCTCGGCTGCCGGGTTATTCGCCCACGCAGCCAGCCAAGCACCCGGGTGTCCGGGTGCTGTATGCACACAGCTATAGTTATATCCAATATTTCGACGTATGCCGAAAGCATCCGCCAACGGTATCAAATTAGAGGAGAACGGTATATCTCGTAATAATTGCCACGTAGCTCACTTTGCTTAAATAAAGTGATTACGTGGGCAAATATTGACGCTTTATTGTCTTTCGTACATATCAAATGGATAAATTTGCTATTAATTTGCATATTGTTACTTCAGCTATAACGCACGGTCCATGGCATCAACAGGGTTTTGCCTTTCGTTTCATATTCATTCGTAAGTTGCTTTTATTCACATATTGCGGATTTTGGACCGTTTACGGCCCGATTGGCACCGCTCGCCCACGGAACAGGTGCCGTTCACCGGTTTTTGCGTGCCGCGAACGGCAGGGCACCGTTGCCCCCGGCACGCCGCCCCAAGACGTAAGCAGTTCATAAAGCTTTCGAAACGTCACTGCAATCATCTGCTAACACGTATAAAGTTAGCTGCATGCATATATACTGCGCGCGGGGGCGCGCTCATACCTAGATAACGGAGCAACCATGGCATCTTCCAAGGACGCAAAGGCCACCAAGGACGCTAAGCCGAAAGACCCCAAGAGGGATAAAGGCGCGAGGAAGCGCCGCAAGAGCGCCGAGGTCATCGACAAATCGTCGCGCTATGACTTCTCGTACACGCAAAACCGCGAGATCAGCTGGCTGCGCTTTGACGACCGCGTGCTCGAGGAGGCCTACGACGAGACAGTTCCTCTTTTCGAGCGCCTCAACTTCGCCGCAATCTTCCAATCGAACCTCGACGAGTTCTTCATGATCCGCGTGGGCGGCCTCTCCGACCTCGCCACGCTTAAGCGCCAGCCAGTCGACAACAAGAGCAACCTCACCCCCTCCGAGCAAATCGAGCTCATCTTCTCGAGCTTGCCGCCGCTCATCAAACGGCAGAACGACATCGTTGAAAAGATCGAAAGCGAGCTGCAGAGCTACGGCGTCTACCGCATCGGGGCGGACGATCTCACCGGAGACGAGCGCACGTTCGTGGAGGGGTACTTCCAGTCGTACGTGTCGCCGGTCATCTCGCCGTTCGTGATCGATCCGCGGCACCCCTTCCCCAACCTGCGAAACGGCGCGCTGTATATCGTCTGCGCCCTCGAAAGCGAGGAAGAGGAGAACCTCATCGGCCTCATCGAGGTCCCGGCCTCGATGAACCGCGTGGTAGCGATGCCCTCCGAGACGGGCACGTTCCGCTTCATCCTGCTCGAGGATGTCATCCTCGCCTGCCTTCCGAGCTGCTTCGGCGCGTATGCACCGGCCGGCCGTGCCGTGGTGCGCGTGACGCGCAACGCCGATATCGACCCCGACGGCGAGGGCGTCGAGGAAGACGAGGACTATCGCCAGCACATGAAGAAGATCCTGAAGAAGCGCCTGCGCCTCCAGCCGGTTGCCCTCCAGGTCCAAGGCTCGCTCGAGGCGGCCACGCTCAAGAGCATCCGCAAATCGCTCGGGCTCCCGGCGCGCTCCGTGCTCTCCTACGCCACGCCGCTCGACCTCGGCTATATCTACAGCGTCGAGAACCATCTGCCCAACCACCGAGCGGACCTGCTCTTCCCGCCCTTCAAGCCGCAAACGAGCTCGATGTTCGACATGTCTCGCCCCATGCGCGAGCAGGTCATCGAAGGCGACAAGCTCCTGTTCTACCCGTATGAATCGATGAGCCCGCTGCTCGACCTCATGCATCAGGCCGCCTTCGACGACTCGTGCATTTCCATCAAGATCACCCTCTACCGCGTGGCCAAGCAGAGCCGCTTGTGCGAATCGCTCATCGATGCCGCCGAGAACGGCAAAGAGGTCACGGTGCTCATGGAACTCCGCGCCCGTTTCGACGAGCAGAACAACATCGAATGGGCAGAGCGCTTGGAAGAGGCCGGGTGCACCGTCATCTACGGTTCCGAGGGCTTCAAGTGCCACTCCAAGATCTGCCAGATCACCTATCGCGAGGGCATGGCGCTCACGCGCATCACGCTCCTGGGTACGGGCAACTTCAACGAGAAGACCGCGCGGTTGTACTCCGACTTCATGCTCATGACCGCCCACCCCGGCATCGGCGAGGATGCTAACGCGTTCTTCCGCAACCTGGCGCTTGGCAACCTCTCCGGCGACTATCGCTACCTGGGCGTAGCGCCGGCAGGCCTGAAGCCGCTCATCATGAACGGGCTGAACCGCGAAATCGACCGCGCCCGCGCAGGCGAGCCTGCACGCGTCTTCTTCAAGATGAACTCGCTCACCGACCGTGAGGTCATCGACAAGATCGCCGAGGCCTCGCAAGCGGGCGTCGAGGTCGAGATGATCATTCGTGGCATCTCGTGTTTGCTGCCGGGCATCGCGGGCAAGACCGAGAACGTGCACATCCGCTCCATCGTCGGGCGCTTCCTAGAGCATGCCCGCGTGTACTCCTTCGGCGTTGACAACGATATCGTGTACCTTTCTTCCGCCGACATGATGACGCGCAACACCGAGCACCGCGTGGAGATTGCCTACCCCGTGCTCGATGCCACCTGCCGCGAGATGGTACAGAGCTATATGCACGCGCAGCTGGAAGACAACGTGAAGGCGCGCGAGCTCTCGAATACGGTACCTGGGAGAAGATTGAGCGCAGCGATGATGCCATGCCCTTCAACTCGCAGGAATACCTGCTTAAGCATGCCTATGCGCGCGCAGCCGCGGCGGCAGAGCAGAAGCACAAGGAGGAAAAGCAGGCGGAGCCTCAGGTAGCCGAGAGCCAGGAAGACTACGAGGCAGCGAAGGCGGTGCTTGCCGCGGCCGCGCGCGCGGTGGCGCAGCAGAAACGAGAGGCAGCAGCCGTGGCAGCTGCCGACGCTCGCGTCGCGTCGTCCGACGGCGCTGGCACAGAAGCCGCCGACATCGACGGCGCTAAAGCAGCAGCGGCGCCTGCCACGGCGCCCGCATCTACCGCGGAGGCGGACGGCGCGCGCATCGATTCCGCGATAGATCACGTAGCCGAACGCTCCTCTGCTGCAGTGCAAGCTGCGCAGGAAGCCGAAGCAGTTTCCGATCGTGATACGACGTCGCAGTCGGCGGACGTTGCGCCCGAACCGCCCGCGGCGGCAACCGAGCCATCTTCCTGCGCCGAGCCGAAGGCAGTCCCCGCAGCACCGCCCGCAACCACCCAAGAGGCGCAAGCGACCAGCGTGAAAGCAACGGTTATAGACCCCGAAGACGAGCATGGTGAGCAGGCAAAAGCCTCCAGCTCAGCCCGTTTTGCTGCCACCACCACGCTTGCCAAGCGCAAGCCCGGCCGCTTCCGTGCAGGCCTCGCCCTTATCGGCATCGGCCTCAAAACGCTTTTCGTAGGCACGCCTGAAGAGCGCGGCAAGTAGGCGTACAGAGCCGAACGCTATCGGAAGCGACCCGGCGCCCATGCCAGAGCCGTACCGATAGTGGCGCTTTCGGGCGCAATCGGAAACGCTGCCAGACATGGCCTAATCGTCCTACGCCAACGAACGCGTTTGCCGCATACCCCAACCCGAGCGCCCGCCGCAAACCCCCT
>OLPF01000793.1_pt1 | contig 30376 bp, 26 predicted proteins | sample 1673121 | NCBI WGS metagenome assembly OLPF01 (sample SAMEA3136756, study PRJEB25190) | human gut metagenome
AGCTGGGAGAGCATCTGCCTTACAAGCAGAGGGTCATAGGTTCGAGCCCTATAGGCCCCATTTTTTCAATTTAATATGCCGCAGTGGCGGAACTGGCAGACGCCCGGGACTTAAAATCCCGTGGGTAGTGATACCCGTACCGGTTCGATTCCGGTCTGCGGCATTAGTTAAAAATGGGAGAAACGTTGAATTTACAGCGTTTCTCTTATTTTTTTGTTTTAAAATGTTTGAACACCTTTGAACACTTTATGATGAAATACCAAGATTCTGAAAAGCAAGCCTGTCATTCTTCCTCTTATTGACATTCCGCAAGTAATGCAATGTTGTAGCTGTCTCACTATGTCCCATTAAATAACTAAGGGTTGTAAGATTATTTCCGTCAAAAGCTGTTGAAGCATTGTAAAAGCGGATTTTATGACTGGAATGATAAGGAACACCGGCTTCTTTGCAATATTTCTTCAAACGGCGATTAAAGCTGTCTGTTGTCATAATCTCACCGTTAGGTTCAAAAACATATATTCCATTTGGATTTAATTCCTTTGCTTTGTGAAGAATTTTAAGTGCTTCGTCTGTAAGGAACTGTTTACGGAATCCATGAGAAGTATTTCCTTTCATTTGATTTACTACTTTTACTTTTCGGCTTGAGAATGTTAAATCATCATTCAATGTACGTTCACAGGTCGCCTGTCTGTGAAGATATACAAGCCTGTTATTGTAGTCAATATCTTCCCAACGGATAGCTTTTGTTTCTCCAACACGGATAAACAGATAGAAAGATAACTGTATTGCAAGAGAATATGGCTCTATGATACACCGAAGATAATTTAATAACTTATGCGTATCATCACGGGAAAATACATTGTCACTTTGTACTTCTACTGGCTTATAGGTAAACTGTTTGAAATTCACATCAGAGACAGGATTATGTGATATAATTTCTTCTTCGATCGCATAACTCATTATTCCATTCAAAACAGAACGGGCATTACTGACTCGCTTGTGCGTGAACTGCCGGTCTTTTGTAGCTTCTCTGAAAAAGCGGATAAGCGTGATTGGTTTGATTTCGCCTATCTTCATTTTAACAAGTTCTGTATCTTTGAAAAATCTATTCCATTCAGATACATATTCTTGAATTGTTTTTGCTTTTACGGAAGTATAATCTCTTTTATACAAAAGCCATTCAGCATATAATTCTTCTAGTGTGACATTCTGACGGTTTTCAGCTTTCTGCTTTTCGATATAAAATCTGATGATTTCTTTTTCAAGGTTCTCTTTACTCTTCCTCTTAACAGGACGGCGTTTGTTAGGTTTGGTTTCATCGGGTAAATAAGTACGCCAGCTTTTTTCTGATTCCGAGTAATAAATTTCATATTTGTGATTCTTCAAGATTTTTTTATTTGCCATAATTTTAAAATCTTTGAAGACTTCATCTGTGGTCATGTTAGCACAGGTGGCTAACGTATTCAATAATGTTATATCTGAAAACGTAACGGGATTATCCATAAGATTCCCCCTTTACGCAAGGATTTTCTTTTTTAATTTTGATGTAGATAACACTGCTGTCCTTTAAGCATGAACCAGTAGATAAGAAAGCGTTGGTATCGTAAATTTGCCTTGTGTATTCTTTCTGAAAGACGATATTTTCTTTTTGTAAGTCATGTAAAATGTCTTCGGTCAGCATGACTTTTGTTTCGTGTGGAACTTTCAGATTTTGAGATTTAAAAAAGGCTTTTTTCTTATGTTCTTTCAAATCAAGGTCTTTTCCAAAATACTTGCTAAGATAACGACCTCTGTTTTCTTTGCTGTCTACATCAATGCGATTGATTTTAATAAATCCATGTGACCATAAATTCTGTAATTTTTCTTTTGCTATATACGGAAAATCAAAGAAAATAACATGATAATGGATTGCTCCACGCTTCTGTTTCTCCCACGTTGCAAGGTATTTTAATAACTGGGTTTTGGTATGGTACAAATAATAATTTAATCGCTGGATAAAATACTTAAATTCTCGGTTAGTTATCAGGATTTCCTGAATGTTTTCTTTAAATGTCAGCGTTACAAATTTTGTTTTGTTATCAAAGTTGCAGTCAACAATACGGGCAATATCCCAACGAGCCTGTTCGTAATGCTTCTGCTTGCGTTTTAAACTGTCATATTGCTTATGAGCTGACATTTCATCAAAGTTTTTTCGTTTATTTGTGTCTGTTAAATCAGCCTTTTCTTTTGAGTGAATAAAAATAGGGTTTTCGTAAATATATACTTCTTTTGTAGTAGGAGTTTCAATGATTTTCGTATTGTATGCAAAACACTCTTTTGTTTTGCTCACGAATCTCACCTCATATCCCAATTTTTGTAATGAATGTTCCGATTGTTTTCGGAAGATGTTGTTTTATATATCAAGTATAGAGGTCAGCCAGTTCAGCACCAATGACGTTGTCCGGCACTGACTGGCTGACATAATGGGGAAATTATTTCATTCCCACTTTTCTGATATTGGAAGCTTCTGCTTTGACAGAAAGACGTCCATTATAGAGACTAGCCCAAGTATGTAATCCATCAAATGAGACTGGAATCTGCCCTTTTTGTTCAAGTTCTTCGTTGGTAACAATCGCTGTGTTAGCTTTAATGCCTACTTTGACTTTTTCAAACTTTAATTTTGGAAGAAGAACTGTATAGTAGAATCCTAATTTTTCTTTTGTAGAAAAGTCTACCCAGTCAGAAACTTCTACTAACTGAAATTCCTCTTGCAGTTTGTCTGGATTTAAAATAAAGTCATTTCCTCTAATCATCGTTTCACCTCCTTATAGATATCTGATTATCAGATATTAAGATAATCTTATGATAAAACAAGAATTGCAGAATGTCAATAGAAAATATCTGAATATCCGATAAAAAGATTGACAGAGAAAATTTGATGAAATATAATGTGCTTATAAAGGAGGTTCGCTATGAATAAAATAAAAGAATTGCGGAAAGAAAAGAATATAACCGTTGCGGAACTTGCAAAAGAATTAGGCATTTCACAAAGTATGCTTACGAACTATGAAAATGGAAACGGAACGCCGAGAGATGAATCTATATGGGAAAAATTATCACAGATATTCGGCGTGAGTAAAAGCCACGTTATGGGATTAACTACGGATATTGAAACAGCAAATAAGACAAAACAGTTGAAAGTGGTTGTGGATACATCTCAGCCGATCTCAATACAACCGAAGAATCAGACAGACCTTGATGTATTGATAAAACTGGATTTGATAGACAGTGAAGACATGGAAGAAGTGTCAGAATTTCTTGATAAACTGTTGGCACAGGAGAAATATGAGGGACGGAGAGAATCAAACGTTAAATATGTCGTTGAGTAGAAAATGCTTCTCAGCCGACCACTTGCCCAGTCGACCCGCCGCCCTGTTAGGAACCGTCGCACTGGGCATCCTTGCGGGACGCTGGTTAGCAGAAAAACACGAACAAGGGAATATGGACGGTAGACTATGCTTAAAGTCGGTACAGTGCGGAAAAGGGTATGTGGAGATGTGAAAGTCTTGCATACTTTTTTCTTGTGCGTTGAACATATATGATTTATACTAAATAATAGTTAAGCAAATTAAAGTTTGTAGAATTAAGAAAATCGGTATTTGGAGGTAATTTAAATGGAAAACAAAATTGTAGGTGCTATTTTCTGTTTCATGTCAGCAGTTTTAATTTCTGCACGATATATTTCTGCTGCGATATTTATGAGTGGAGTAGTTTCGTGGAATGCCACTTTATTTGCAGCCGGTCTTGAATGTGTAGGTCCTTTTTTAGCAATAGCGGCTGGTATTGCGTTTATTATTGGAATCCTTTTTCTGGGATATGGGCTGTATCCGGATATTAAAAAGATGAAGAAGTAGAACAATTCTAGTTTGTGAGTGACAGGCGTTTGAACACTTTTTGAACACCGCAGACTTGATGAAGTCTTCAAAGCCCCTTTCTTTCAGTATTTGTCGTTATCTAAAACGGTTCGATTCCGGTCTGCGGCACGACTTAAAAGGCTTCAAATTCTCTGTTTCAGAGAGTTTGGAGTTTTTTTTGTACAAATGTTGTACAAACTATGATAATTTGTTGACAATCTCGTGGTTTTTATTCTTGTATTATGAGATTGTTTGCTATATACTGTGGAGAAAGACATCGAAAGGCGGTCAGACCAATTGGAAATAATAAAGACATTCGGAAATTATGTAGAAAAATGGTGTGAGAATACACCGGACAGAGCACGCTGGCTCCTCACGAAAGGATGGGAGGCACAGGATTTGAAGTTTCGTCTGGCTCCTTCGAAAAAAATGAACCCGTCAGATCAGTATCTGGCACGTTTGATGATGAATGTGATGCTTCAGCCGTTGAAACATCCGGATCAGTCAGTACTGGTCAGCGTATTTACACCGTGTGAGCTGATGCAGGAGGCTGGTTTATATCCTTATAATGTAGAGAGTTTTTCCTGCTATCTGACAGCATCAAGCGCAGAGCGTGCATTTCTTCAGAGTGCAGAGGATTCCGGACTTTCTGAAACACTCTGCAGTTACCACAAGACATTTATAGGAGCTGCGGAGAAGGGACTTCTGCCGAAGCCGAAATGTATTGTATATACGAACCTTGCATGTGACGCGAATCTTCTGACTTTCCAGCGTCTGGCGGAGTTTTTTCATGTGCCGGTGTTTTCGATTGATGTGCCGTCCGGTCAGACGTCGGAAAATGTTGCCTATGTGGCTGCACAGCTTCGAGCTCTGCGTGGGTTTCTTGAACAGACCACAGGGCATCAGATTGATGAGGGCAGGCTTGTACAGAGGGTAAAAAGAGGTTACAAAACACTACAGCAGTTTGATGCCTTTCAGAGCGCACGTGCAGACCGTTTTATCCCGTCCGATCTGGTGTCGCCATTGTACAGCGGAATGACTAATAATATCCTTCTGGGAACAGAAGAGGAAGCGTTATATACCGAGAAGCTTCTTCAGGACGTAAAGAAAGCACTGCCTAAAAAAGGCAAACATATCTATTGGATGCACACGATTCCGTTCTGGTCAGATGCGGTAAAAGATGCACTTCTTTTGAATGATGATGTTCAGATCGTCGGATGCGAGCTCTCACAGGCAACAGATATTTCCAGACATTCAGAAGATCCATATGAAGAAATGGCGATGCGTCTGATCTATCATGCATTGAACGGACCGATTTCACGCAGGATCAATGCCGGTATCCGTCATGCAAAACAGGCTGGCGCCGATGGTGTTGTCTGGTTTAATCACTGGGGCTGTAAGCATACACTTGGTGGCTCTCGAATTGCGAAAAAGCGTTTTGAGGAAGCAGGTCTTCCAACATTGATCCTGGACGGAGACGGTTGCGACCGAAGCCATGGTGGGGAAGGTCAGACATCTACCCGTTTATGTGCTTTTCTGGAAATGTTGGGGGATTTTGCTCATGAATAAAACATATTATGTCTGTAAATATACACCGGTGGAGCTATTGACTGCTTTAGGCGGTAAATGCGAAATATTAAATGAAATGCCGGAAGGTTTTGAACGCGCAGAGCAGATCACACATCCGAACATCTGCGGATTTGGAAAAGCTGTGCTCGAGGAAGTTCTTGCCGGGAATATAAAAGAACTGGTTCTTGTAAACTGTTGTGACACAATCCGCAGTGTTTATGATATACTGGAAGACAGTGGACAGATGGATTTTCTTTATATGATCGATATGTTACATTGTGACATAGAATGCAGCCGTGAGCGTACGGCAATGCAGTTAAAGGCACTGACATCTGCATATGCTTCCTATAAAGGAACTACTTTTGATAAAGCTGCTTTTCTGAAAGCTTTTCAGCCAAAAGAACGTACGCAGGAACCACATCTGGCGGTGCTTGGAGCACGTATGGGGCAGGAACTGTTTGAGATGACAAGTAAGTCCATGCCGCTTCCGGTTGTGAATGAAACCTGTGTTTATAACCGTTCCGTAGGCGAAAATCTTCCGTCGGAAGATATGGATTTTGATGCACTGATGGAATGGTATGCTGGAGAACTGCTTCATCAGATTCCGTGTATGCGTATGATGGATCATGCAGGACGTAAACAGTTATATCAGGATCCTTCACTGAAAGGCATTATTTATCATACTGTAAAATTCTGTGATTTTTACAGCTTTGAGTATGCGGATATCAAAGGTCATACCGATGTGCCGCTTCTGAAGATTGAATCGGACTTTACTTTGCAGAGCAGCGGGCAGCTGAGTACGCGTCTGGAAGCTTTTGCAGAGAGTCTCGGTATTCAGAAGGAAACAAAAAAGGAGAGAACAATGGGCAAAGGATACTATGCTGGAATCGACAGCGGATCCACAAGTACAGATGTGGTGATTTTGGATAAGGACAGAAAAATAATTTCCAGTGTGATTATGCCGACCGGAGCGGGTGCGGCAAATGGCGCTGAAAGAGCTCTGGAGGAAGCCCTTGAACAGGCTGATATTGCAAGAGAAGATCTGGATGCAGTTGTGACTACCGGTTACGGCAGAACCGCGATTTCAGACGGAGATAAGAGCATTACAGAGATTACCTGCCATGCACGAGGGGCGCATTTCCTCGATCCGAAAGTACGTACAGTCGTTGATATCGGAGGGCAGGACAGCAAGGTTATCCGTCTGAACGAAGATGGCAGTGTAAAGAATTTTGTTATGAATGACAAATGTGCTGCAGGAACCGGACGATTCCTTGAAATGATGGCAAAGACGATGGAAATGTCTCTCGATGAGCTGAGTCAGGTGGGGCTTTCTTATCAGGAGGACATTACAATTTCCAGTATGTGTACAGTATTTGCCGAGTCCGAAGTAGTTTCTTTGATCGCACAGAATAAGCGTACCGATGATATTGTACATGGACTGAACAAAGCTGTCGCTGCAAAGACGGCATCGCTGGTCAAACGTGTAGGCGGTGAAGAGGCTTATATGATGACCGGTGGTGTTGCTCAGAACAAAGGCCTTGTAAAAACTCTTGAAGAGCGTCTTGGAACGAGTCTGGTCATCAGCGAGAAATCCCAGCTCTGCGGAGCCTTAGGGGCAGCCTTATTTGCAACTGATATATAAATATAATAAAATGGGGAACCGGATATTGACGAACCGATAAAAGGGGAGGAAAGAAAGTTGGCTGATTCCAATATTACAAAAAGTGTACTTGCGTCAGCTCTGAAAGAATTGATGGAAACGACACCTTTTGCAAAGATCACCGTCTCAGATATCTGTGCAAAATGCAATATGAACCGAAAAAGTTTCTATTATCATTTCAGGGACAAATTTGATCTGGTAAACTGGATATTTGATGTAGAATATCTGAATCATGTGCAGATTGGGAAGAATCTGATAGGATGGAACAGTGTGCTTCATCTTTGCAACTATTTTTATGAGAATAAAGATTTTTACAGAAAGGCAATGAAAGTAGAAGACCAGAATTCTTTTATCAATCACTTCCGTGAGTTGGTAAGCCCGTTGATGGCAGAGAATATCAGAGAGATTCTGGGAGAGCAGACAGATGCCGATTTTTATGTAAACTTTTTCTGCGATGCGGTTATCTGTGCATTTGGACGATGGATCTCACAGAAAGAACCGATTCTGCCGCAAAAATTTGTAGAATTACTGAAATCCTGTATTCAGGTTGTGGTGATCACGCAGGAGCGTATGAACAGTTAAAACTTGAAAATATAATAAAATATAAAGCAAACAGCTTCATAAAACATATCGGAAATTACCGGATGATTTATGGAGCTGTTTCACTGTGCACATATGTGAAAAGATTGCTTTATTGGTCAGTGACTTTTATTCACCCATAGAGAATGACTTCTGAAGAATATCACGAAGAGATTCTTTGAAGATGTTATGGGATAAAAGCCTGCCATTATTCCTGAGATTGTAGATCGTACCGTCAGGCTGGAAACCGATTACACTGGACGGCGGAGAGATAATGTTTCCGACAGTTTCTGCATCATACATAAGATCAATCGGAATAGTACGGTATTTCTGTGCAACGCGTGTACCGACGGCTGCTTTGTAGACATTTCCACGGGTTTCACTGCTGCATGTCGGATCCGCAATGACTGCGGAAAACGGACAGTGAAGTTCTTCGGCATAGCGGTAGTATGAACCGGAAAGAATTTCGGAACTTTCATCTTCTGTAAACATGCGATATACAGAATAAAGAAGTCTGTGATCGCGGAGTACGAGGCATGCAGCATCTGTATGATCGTCATAATTGACACCGATCAGAAGATGATTGATGTCCTTTGCAGAATCTGCGAAATCTTCTGTGATGCAGTCAGAACCACACAATAGAATGATGGCGCAGTCTTCATTCTGGCGGATGAGTGAAAGCAGTCTCTCCGGATCTTTGTTTGTATAAAGGAAATATACGTAGATACCGAGTTCTTTGCCCTGATCGAAAATCGGCTGATAACTTTCTGTAAGATTTTCATGTGCGGAATCAATGTTCAAAAACAGAAGCCACGGAACATTGATATTTTCGGTACGTTTGATCTTACGGACGATATGTGCGCCCATTGTGCAGCCATTATATCCCAGATTCAGACCGAATTCGATCAGTTTGTCTTTATCCATGTGCTTGAGTGCATCTTCAATCAGTGGATAGTACGGGCTGTTTTCGTTGTTCAACATTGTACGTGCCATCTCAAAAAAAGATATCTGGAAACGCCCCTTCGAAAAATGAAGCGCCATATCGACCAGATTTCTGGTACAGCGCTCCGGTGCTTCATCGGCATCCTTTAATGCGGTTTTGACGAATGTTTTTATAATGATTCGAGAAGTTTTTGCTGTCATTTTTGATCCCTTCAATATCCATATATAAAAAAATTACAGACGGCAAAATACATTCACCGTCTGTATTTTATCTACTTCTCATTTAAACACAAAGTATTTTTGTGTGCAATAGACACTATAGTTAACGTGTCCAAAAACATGTCAGCAATAGGTGTTTAACCTTTGACAGCACCTGCAGAAACACCTTCTACGATAAATCTGGAAAGAAGGATATAAACAATGATTACCGGGAAGATCGAAAACGCGATCATCACGTAAACCTGGCCCATATCGAACTTCAGGAAGTCGGCACTACGAAGCTGTGCGATCAGTACCGGAAGTGTTTTCTTCTTGTCAGAATGAAGTACCAGCGCCGGAATAAAGTAGTTGTTCCAGCTCTGAACGAAAGTGAAGATTGCCTGTACGGCGATAGCCGGTTTCATAAGCGGGAAGACGATCGTATTGAAAGTCTTGAATTCGCCGGAACCGTCAATACGGGCGGCCTCCACAAGCTCCAGAGGAAGGTTGCTTTCCATGTACTGTTTCATATAGAAGAAAGTAACCGGAGCGGCAATACTCGGAATGATCAGTGGAATAAAGGAATCATCCAGATGCATTTTGCCGAGTAACTGCAGGAAACCAAGTGCGGTTACCTGAGTCGGGATCATCATGACTGCGAGGATAAAGGTGAACATGAATTTTTTGCCTTTAAAGTCGTATGCGTGGATCGCATATGCAGTCATTGTGGAGAAGTATGTACATAAAACAGCAGAGCATGTAGCAATGAAGATACTGTTGAACATACCGTTCCATACCGGAAGGGTTCCTGCGAGAAGGTTTTTCCAGTTTGTGATAAGCTGACCTCCCGGGATCGCCGTGAAACCTTTTTTCAGGGCTCCGTTTGATCTTGTTGCGTTGATAAACAGTACATAAAACCAGAACAGGCAGAAGAAAGTGAGAATAATCAGTACCACATAAGCAAGGGTACGCTGACCTTTCATGCTCATTCCTTTTTTGGCTTTTTGATTTTTTTCATTCATTCTTCTCACCTCCCGTCAGTTGCTTTGTTGAATCGGAATACGATCATACTGAGTATACCGGTAATAATGAACAGGAATACGGACAATGCACCGCCCATACCATAGTTCTTGCTGAACAGATGCTTGTTCAGGAACATGATCAGTGTCATGGTTGAACGCATCGGATCACCGGTTCCGTTTGTCAGGATCTGTGGTACATCGAACATCTGCATACCACCGATCAGTGATGTGATCATAACGTAAATCAGAATCGGACGAAGCAGCGGAAGAGTGATCTTACGGAAAATCTGTGAAGATGTAGCTCCGTCTACTTCGGCAGCTTCATAAAGTGATGAATCGATACCCATCATACCGGCCATCAGGAGAATGGTCGTGTTACCAAACCACATCAGGAAGTTCAGAATCGCAACCAGCGTTCTTGCACTCCAGGCGTGGCTGAAGAAAGAATATGCTTCTTTCAGGATGCCTGCATGTACGAGCATGGCATTGATCGGGCCGCCATCTGCGAACAATGTGAAGAATAACATTGCAAATGCAGATGCCATGATCAGGTTCGGGAGATAGATCACAGTCTTGAAGAACCGCTGACCTTTCAGCCGGAGACTCGGGTTGGAGAACCATGCACCGAGAAGCAGGGATACGAGGATCTGAGGAACAAATCCCATTACCCACATGATCATTGTGTTTTTAAAATAAATCCAGATCTCTCCACCCTCAAAGAGTTTGACATAATTGGCAAATCCCACAAAGTTCGGTCCAATCTGCGTCAATCCCGATCTGTAATTTTCAAAAAAGCTGTTATAAATTGTACTAATAAGCGGAACGAGCTGGAATATGAGGTATACTACTACAAACGGTATCAGAAAGATATAGCCCCATTTGTTATAGCTGACCGCTTTATGGTTATTATTCTTTGCCATTATCTTCCTCCATAAGTTAAAGTGTGCCTGCCTGAACCTCAGGCAGGCACATTTTTAGATAATCATGTTCTTTTCAGAATGTTCATTTGAAAATGAAGTCAGTCTGTCTGAATCAGTATGAAAGTTCCGGATATTTTTCAACAACTGCTTTGTAGAACAGGTCGAGTGCTTCTTCATAAGTTGCATTGCCTTCGAAGTAGTTCTTCATAGCGTTCTGGAATTCTTCGTTGCAGCCCTGATCATAGATGCTCATGTTGCTGAGGTCGATCTTGTCTGCGCCTGCACAGAACATAGCCAGTGGGTTCTGTCCGCCGAGAACTGCGTCGCCGTAGCTTTCGTCTGCAGCCATTTCTTCCATAGCCGGTTTGTTGTTTACGAAGTCGTTGTCAGCTGTAACGATTTCTTTCATTACATCAACGTTTGTTGTCATAGTTTTCATGATATCAGCAACGAGTGTCGGGTTGTCTGTACCTGTAGCTGCTGTGATCCATGTTCCGCCCCAGTAGAAGCCCTGCGGTCCTTCTGTTGCAGCCCAGCCGCCGTCTTTACCTACGGAGCCGTCCTGATCAGCACTCATAGAGAAGTCGATGAACCATGCCGGTCCGAAATATGCGAATACGTTGCTGTCTTTGAAGAAGCCTTTGCTCCAGTCATCGCTCCACAGTTCGTATGTAGCTGTTTCGCCTGCATCAACCATTTCTTTGGACATGTCAACCCAGTTCTTGATATTGTCGTCAACTGTGATCTTTCCATCAACTACCCATGGGCTGGTTACGTTGTTGGAGAATACACGGTAGGAGTCGTTTACAGTAGAGGTCATCTGATAACCTTTTTCTTTCAGTTCTGCAGCAGTTGCTTTGAAGGTATCCCAGTCAGCAACTTTCTTCTGAACTTCTGCTGGATCGTCTGTTCCGAATACTTCTTTGGCGATATCTCTTCTGTAGATCATTGTTCCTGGGCAGCCCTGCCATGAAAGACCTTTCAGGTTTCCATCGGAATCTGTCATAACGTCTTTGGTGTACTGATACTGATCAGCAATCTCATCATCTGTGATTCCAAGATCTGCTACAGACATTGTGTAATCTGTGTTTACATATTTCAGTGCGTAGTCAGCTTCTACGAGGAAGAGGTCGATCTTGTCGTCAGCAGCTGCATCAGCCTGTTTCAGAAGTGTTTCGTCAAGGTTATTCTGATAAGCGTTATCATCAGATGGAGTAATGTTCCATACAACATCTACATCACCGATCTTACCATGGGTTCCGTCTACTTCTTCATATCCCGGATAGTGATCGGTCAGACGGGATTTGAATTCTTCGTTCCAGCAGTAAATGTTTAAATCTTTTCTTTCGTCTGAGCCTGCGTCATCAGCCCATACCGGAACTGCTGCCAAACCTGCGAGCATAGCTGCTGTTAATGTGACTGCCATAATCTGTTTTTTCATGTTGTTACCTCCCTGTGATTTAATAATTTTGTTTTTATTTTTTCATATTAAATTTTCATTATTTAGTTTTTGCAAATATGTTTTGCATTTTATTTTGCCAGATTCCTGACTGAAGCACCGGGGAAAAGCCTTCCGTCAACTGTGAACTTATCGATGATCGTTGCTTTGGGATTTTCGATGAGACCAATCAGTTTCTTTGCGGCAAGGTGTCCGATTGTTTCTGTGTCCTGGCACAGCGTTGTCAGCCGGGGCTCAAGGATGCGGGCAAAAGTGAGTCCATCATATCCTGCGATGGAAATATCATCTGGTATCCGAAGTCCTCGTTCGTGGATTTCGTTGATACCGCCCAGAGCAGAAAAATCATCCGGATAAAGAATGCAGGTAGGCGGATCTTTCAGATCAAGAAGTTCTGAGGTTGCCATCGCTGCGGCTTCTGCATCGCGATAGGGGATGACCGACATATATTCATCGGGTACATCAATGTGTTTTTTCTGAAGTGTTCTGTAGAAGCTTCCCAGACGACTTCGAGTAACAGAAGAATCTTCTCCGTGAATATAGGCGATTTTTCTGTGACCCCGTTGCAGAACATAGGTGACAAGATCTTCCATTCCCTGAATGTTGTTGGAGACAACTGCGATTCGTCCGTCGAATACGTGGTCGATCGTAACCACCGGAATTTCGGATTGTACCAGCTGCTGTACTTCTTCTGTAAAGAAGTTGATGCAGGCAATTACAACTCCGTCGACTCCTCGGTAGCGGCAGTGATCATAATAACTGATGTGCTGACCGGAAAGATTTCCACTGGTAAATGTGATGTCGTATCCGCTGGATTCAGCTGTGCGCTTAAAACTTTCTAATACATGGTTGAAATAATCATGTGTGAGACCACTCATGGCTTCGTCTACAAAGAGTACACCGAGATTGTAGCTTCGCTTGGTTTTCAGCGACCGTGCTGAGGAATTAGGAAGATATCCCATTTCTGAAGCAGTCTTTAAAATAAGCTGTCGGGTCTCTTCGCTGATATCCGGATAACCATTGAGAGCTTTGCTGACACTTGCAACAGATACGTTGCACTGTTTTGCAATGTCTTTCATGGATACCATATGCATGTCCAGCCTTTTCTGTTTTTGTGTTTCTAAATCGTTTTCGCAAGCTCATCGTACTGTATTTTCGGACAATTTGCAAGTGTAAATTGTTATATTTGCATAATTTATCCCTCTTGCACAAAAAATAATTGACGATAATTAACCAATTTCACAAAAAAGGTACTTCATTTTTACGAAAAATTTCGTAAAAAACTTAACGTTTACGAAAACATGTCTGCACGCGATTTCGTAAGCGAAAATGTAGTTGATTTTTTTGAATAAGTGAATTATACTGAGCTTAATCCAATCTAATCATATTATAGTTATAAAATTTCTAAACTTATTCGTTTTCGCAATTCTGTTTTCAGTCTTTAATTCGTGATCGCATACCCTTTACTTTATTTATATTGTTTTTTGAAGGAGGTTCTTTATGAAATTCGGACATTTTGACGATAAAGCCAAAGAATATGTAATCACCACACCACATACTCCGCAGCCATGGATCAATTATCTCGGAAGCAACGACTTCTTTTCACTGATCTCAAACACCTGTGGCGGATATAGTTTCTATAAAGATGCGAAACTTTTACGTATTACGAGATATCGCTACAATAACATTCCGGTAGATTCCAATGGAAAATATTACTATATCAATGATGACGGTGTGATCTGGAATCCGGGCACGATGCCATCCGGTACAGAGACAGATACATATGAATGTCGTCACGGTCTGGGCTACAGCCGTTTCCATTCTTCAAAAAATAATCTGGAAGCGGATCTGCTGGCATTTGTACCGGTAGATGCAGCGTGCGAGATCAACTGCCTGACTTTGAAAAATAATTCCGGTGTCGCAAAAAATGTCTCTTTGTTTTCTTATGTAGAGTTCTGTCTCTGGAATGCAGTGGATGATTCAACGAACTTCCAGCGAAACTTAAGTATTGGAGAAGTGGAGGTACATGGAAGTACGATCTATCATAAGACCGAATACAGAGAACGCCGCCGTCATTACAGTTTCTTTACTGTAAATGCACCGGTTCAGAATTTTGATACCAGCAGGGATGAATTCCTTGGAGCCGGTAACGGCAACGCATTTCCGGAAGCTGTCCGCAGGAAAAAATGCAGCAATTCCATAGCAAGCGGATGGTATCCGATCGCAGCACATCAGATTGATCTGACACTTGCTCCTGGCGAAGAAAAGACATTTGTATTTATGCTGGGTTACTGTGAAAACCCTGCAGACAATAAATGGGAAGCGCCGAACGTCATCCGTAAGGCACCAGCAAAAGCGCTTATTGAAAGATTTGATACAGCAGAAAAAGCAATGGCAGCATTTGCGGAGCTGAAAACATACTGGGAGACACTGCTTGCACGTTTTGAAGTCACCAGTTCGAACGAACACATTGATCGTATGGCAAATATCTGGAACCAGTATCAGTGTATGGTAACATTCAATATGTCAAGATCTGCATCGTATTATGAATCCGGCACCGGACGAGGCATGGGATTCCGTGATTCCTGTCAGGATCTTCTCGGATTTGTACATCTGATTCCGGAACGCGCAAGGGAAAGAATTATTGATATTGCATCTACACAGTTCCCGGACGGAAGCGCATATCATCAGTATCAGCCACTGACAAAGCAGGGCAATCTCGATGTCGGAAGCGGATTTAATGATGATCCGCTGTGGCTGATTGCAGCGGTTGCCGCCTATCTGAAAGAAACCGGTGATTATGGCATTCTTGATGAGCCGGTACCATTTGACTGTAAGAAAGGTTCTGAAGTACCGCTGTTTGAACATCTGAACAAATCGTTCCATTATACAGCGACACATCTCGGACCGCACAAACTTCCGCTGATTGGAAGAGCTGACTGGAATGACTGCCTGAATCTGAACTGCTTCTCCAGTGAACCCGGTGAATCTTTCCAGACGACCGGACCATCCGAAGGACCGGTGGCAGAATCTGTATTTATTGCAGCAATGTTTGTTAAATATGGTAAAGAATTTAAAGAAATCTGTTTGCGTACAGGACATGAAGATTTTGCAAAAGAAGCAGAGAGTGCAGTAGCCGATATGTATCAGGCGGTTCTGGATGCAGGATGGGACGGAGAATGGTTCCTTCGCGCATATGATTCACAGTCTGCAAAAGTCGGATCAAAAGAATGTGAAGAAGGTAAAATTTATATTGAACCACAGGGATTCTGCGTTATGGCTGAAATCGGAAAAGAAGAAGGCCTTGCTGAGAAAGCGCTGGATTCCGTACATAAACATCTGGAAACGAAATATGGTATCATGATACTCCAGCCGGCATATACCAGATATCATCTGGAACTTGGTGAAATTTCTTCTTATCCGCCGGGATACAAAGAAAATGCCGGAATCTTCTGCCATAACAATCCGTGGATTTCTATTGCAGAAGCTGTACTCGGAAGAGGAGATCTTGCATTTGATGTTTACCGTAAGATCTGCCCGTCCTATATTGAAGAGATCAGTGATGTACATCGCACAGAACCATATATTTATTCACAGATGATAGCAGGTGCTGACGCAGCAAGATTCGGCGAGGCAAAGAACAGCTGGCTGACCGGAACGGCAGCCTGGACATTTGTTAACCTGTCACAGGCGCTTCTCGGAATCCAACCGGAATATGACGGTCTGGTAGTGAATCCGTGTCTGCCGAAAGCTTTTGGTGATCTGCAGATCAAACGCCGCTACAGAGATGCGGAATATTATATTGATATCTGCAAACCGGACGGTGTGGAAAAAGGTGTTGAATGGATGGAAGTAGACGGCGAAAAAATTGCCGGAAACCAGATTCCTCTGATCCCCGGCAAGAAAGAATACCATGTAACGGTACAGATGGGTTAATTATTTGTTCCCTGTGATGTGGTCATGGTGGAGGCGAGACCTTCCGGAAGGATGGTTCCTCCGCCGAGTACCATATCGTCATCATAAAGGACAGCAGCCTGTCCCGGAGTAACGGCTCTCTGTGGCTCATCGAAGGTGATCTTTATCAGGTCTTCTCCGATCTGCTCCACAGTTGCCGGTTGTTCCGGCTGACGGTAACGCGTTTTGACTTTACATTTGATCGGTGCATCGAGATGATCCCATGGAATCAGGTTGATGTCGTTGATATAACAATAATTACTCATCAGATCCTGTTTTCCGCCGAGGATAACCTCGTTGGAATCCAGTGATTTGCCACAGACATAGAGAGATTCCGGTGCGGAAATACCGAGACCGCGGCGCTGGCCGATCGTATAATGAATCTGGCCTTTATGTTTACCGAGAACTTTTCCCTCTTTATTTACAAAATCTCCCGGTTCGGATGACTGACCGGTATACTGTTCAATAAATGAAGCATAATCTCCGTCCGGCACGAAGCAGATATCCTGACTGTCCGGCTTATCAGCATTGATAAAGCCCTGCTCCTGTGCAATGTGGCGGATTTCTTTTTTTGTATAGCCGCCGAGTGGAAACAGAGTGTGTGCAAGCTGATCCTGTGTCATGGCATAAAGAACGTAGCTCTGGTCTTTCGTCGGATCAAGACCTTTTTTTAAAATGAAACGTCCGGTTTCCGGATCCTGCTCTCTGCGGGCATAATGGCCGCTTGCGATGTACTCACATCCGAGTTCTCTTGCCTTGTCAAGAAGTGCGGAAAATTTTAAAAAACGGTTACAGTCGATACATGGATTTGGTGTGCCTCCGTGAAGGTAGGTGTCTGCGAATTTGTCGATAACACTGTGACGGAATTCGTCGTGCATCGGGAAAACGTAGTAGAGCATGCCAAGTCTTGCGGCAACACTTCTTGCATCCTCAGTATCAGATGGTGTGCAGCAGGCACGGTGACCCGGAAAACTGCACTGTGGATTATCATAAAGCTTCAGAGTGGCACCGGCACAGTCATAGCCGTCCTGAACCATCAGGTAGGCAGCTACGCTGGAATCAACTCCGCCGCTCATGGCGATCATTGCTTTTTTCTGCATATATTTTCTCCTGTTGTATAAAATTGTTTTATATTTATGGTTTATATAGTTAGCTGCAAAATCTGCTTACAGGGGGAAATCCCCAGATAACCAGTATCATGGTATCATCATAGAAAAACAGTGTCAAGCAAGGAAAACAGAGTGTAAATAAAAAAATGAAAAAATGTGTTGACAGACAGAAAGAAGAGTAGTATATTAAACCTATCGGAAAGATAGGAAATAAAAACCGGGAGAAAACATTAAGGAGGAAGAATCATGTTTACAGAGAAATCAGTACAGAGAAATGTCATGTGTATGATGGATAAGGAAATGCGAATGGGTATGTACATGTGCATGTCTATGTTAAACTGTGCTTCAATGTATCGGAAACTTCCTGTGACATCAGAGGATCATGGCAGAGTGGTCTGAGGTGAGATGTCAAGAATGTGAATATAGATGTATCAACCAGATACAATGTAGATTACATGAACAGGAAATTCCGAAGGAGTTCCTGTTTTTTCTTTGTGCAAAATCAGGCAGAGAACGTCAGGATAACAGGAAATCCTGAACTTACAACTGAATATGGAAAAAAGTAATAGAACAAATCAAATAAAAAATAATGGATGAGAATAAGAGAGGGAAATAATTATGAAAAACAGAAAATTTGTCACAGTATCACTTGCAACAGCACTCGCAATCGGAACAATCACAGCAAACGGCGTACTTGTAAGCGCTGACGCAGAAAAAGGAACCATCAAAGTCGCAGCATCCGCAACACCACATGCAGAGATCCTTGAAGAAGCAAAACCAATCCTCGAAAAAGAAGGATGGGATCTGGAAGTTACCGTATTTGATGACTATGTACAGCCAAACCTTGTAGTAGAGAGTGGTGATTTCGATGCAAACTATTTCCAGCATATTCCGTATCTTGACAACTTCAATGAAGAGCAGGGAACACATCTTGTAAATGCTGGCGGAATCCATTACGAGCCATTCGGAATCTATCCGGGAACAAAGAAAACACTGGATGATCTGGAAGATGGTGATACCATTGCAGTTCCGAATGATACCACAAACGAAGCAAGAGCACTTCTTCTCCTTCAGGACAACGGAGTGATCACTCTGAAAGACGGAGCCGGACTGGAAGCAACGGTAAAAGATATCGAAGAAAATCCGAAGAACATTCAGATCGAAGAACTGGAAGCAGCACAGGTTTCCCGTGTAAAAGACGAAGTTGCATTTGTCGTACTGAACGGAAACTATGCACTGCAGGCAGGATATTCCGTATCCAAAGATTCCATTGCACATGAGACATCTGATTCTGAAGCAGCAAAAACATATGTAAACATCATTGCAGTCAAAGAAGGTAACGAAGACAACGAAGCAGTCAAAGCTCTGGTAGATGTACTGAAATCTGACGAGATCAAAGATTACATTAATGAGACATATGACGGAGCAGTTGTACCTTTTGAAGAATCTGCAGATTCTGACAAAGCAGAGGCAGTGGATGCCACAGCAGATGCAGAAGAAGATACTGCAGCAAAGGATGCAGAATAAATAAAATTGTAACACAGGGACGGGAGGAAACAGGCGAATGGAACCGATGATACAAGTCGAAAACCTTTGTAAAAGTTTTTCTACGAAAAACGGAACCGTAGAGGCAGCCAGAAACATCAGTTTTTCCATTGAAAAAGGAGAAATCTTCGGCATAATCGGTCTCTCCGGTGCAGGCAAAAGTACACTGGTGCGATGTCTGAATTTACTGGAAAGACCGACCTCAGGAAGCGTATGGGTAAATGGTAAAAATCTTATGGAGCTTTCCGAAAGGGAGCTTCGTAAGGAACGTCAGAACATAGGAATGATCTTCCAGCATTTCAATCTTCTGATGCAGAGAACAGCGCTTGACAATGTATGTTTTCCGATGGAAATTGTCGGAATCAGTAAGAAGGAAGCACGTAAAAAAGCTCTGGAGTACCTGAAGATCGTAGGACTTGAGGAAAAAGCCCTTTCTTATCCGTCTCAGCTTTCAGGTGGACAGAAACAGCGCGTGGCGATTGCCCGTGTGCTTGCAAGTGATCCGGAAATCCTGCTTTGTGATGAGGCAACAAGTGCATTAGATCCCCAGACGACGAAATCCATCCTTGAGCTGATCAGGAAAATAAATAAAGAGTATGGAATCACAGTCGTTGTGATCACACACGAAATGAGTGTTGTACAGGAAATCTGTAACCGTGTAGCTGTGCTGGAACGAGGAGTTCTGGTGGAATCCGGAACGGTGGAAGAACTTTTCAGAAGCCCGAAGACAGAAGCGGCACGGAGACTGGTATTCAGCGGACGCACACAGATTCAGGAAATGAACGGCAAGCGTCTGGTACGTGTAACGTTTAAAGATAAGTCGTCTTTTGAACCGGTGATTGCAAATCTGGTCCTGACTTATCGCACTCCGGTCAATATCCTGTATGCAGATACTAAGAATATTGGCGGAGCCGCAGAGGGCGAAATGATTCTGCAGCTTCCCGAGATCGAGGAAACAGCAGAAAAAATGATCGAATATCTGCGGGAAACAAATATGGGAGTAGAGGAGTTGAGTTCTGATGTGGGATAATGCAACAATTACAATGCTTCTGGAAGGAACCAGAGATACTTTATATATGACACTTGTGTCCACTTTTTTCGGATACGTACTTGGCCTGCCGCTGGGAATCCTCCTCGCAGTGACAGACAAAGAAGGTATCCACCCGAATTCAGCTGTTTATAAAGTTCTGGATGTGATCGTGAATATTCTCAGAAGTATTCCGTTCCTGATTCTCCTCATTCTCGTCATTCCGCTTACGAGACTGCTGGTGGGCAAGACGTATGGATCTACCGCAACAATCGTACCACTTGTGATTGCTGCCGCACCGTTTGTCGCACGTATGGTAGAGTCCTCACTTAAGGAAGTTGATCCGGGTGTGATTGAGGCGGCTGTCAGCATGGGCGCCGGAACACGGACGATCATCTGGAAAGTACTTCTTGCTGAATCCAGAACTTCCCTTCTGGTTGGTGTGACGATCGCAGTAGGAACGATCCTGGGCTATTCTGCAATGGCAGGAACTGTCGGCGGAGGCGGACTTGGTGATATCGCGATACGTTATGGATATTACCGTTACCAGACAGACATCATGATCGTGACGATTGTTATTCTGGTAGTTCTTGTACAGATTCTTCAGGGACTGGGCATGATGCTTTCAAGAAAGCTTGATAAAAGAAAAGCGTAATGATTATTTTAGAAATTTTATACTTTTATTAGAAAAAGGACAAAAATTTCTCACATTTATATTGTATGATGTACTTGTCTTAAAGGAACAGCCCTTTAAGATCTCCGGTAACACTTCAAATGCCGGAAGAGTTGCCGGAACTCTTTCCTTTCCCTAAAAATAAAACAGAACACGAAAACTCAACAGCCGCCACCTGACAAGAAACGTCGGGAGGGCGGCTGCTTTCGTTATATCAAAGTAGGCGAGAGAAGCTGCCAGTGGCAGGTTCTCTGTATGTCTGTATAGTCTCTATATTATAGTGGGTTTGCAGCGCGACATGATATCACTTTACCCGCGATAACGGTTAAAACAGGAATAGATTTCCTGGATTCTCGGAACTGCATACCCACATGGAAGGGAAGAACCGTCTGCAAATGCGGCAAGTCCCTTCTTTTGTAATTCTTTGGACAGTAGCTGAACGATTTCAGAGACAGTACGCTGTCCGTCGACCAGATTTTCTATAGCATATTTCAGTATCAGACCGAGAGCAGCTGTCTGCTCAGGATCTACAATCTGTTCGATGCAGCGCAGATCAACGTTCTCGTGTCCGAGAAGAAATCCATCTTTTCCATGTACTTTTATTTTCAGGCGTTCCGGTTTGTCGGTTCCACGTCCATGGCTGCGAATACCGGGCGATTTTTTGGACAGTATCCGATGATTCTGGGGCATGGAAAATGCAGGTGCTTTTTCTGCGGTCAGAGGATATTTTTCACAAAGCGCACGGACTTTTGTGGAAATGTCCACAGGATGATAAGAATCCATCTGGATAACCGTATCGGCAATGTGGAAAAATGCACCGGAGCTTCCAGCTACCAGAATCGTGGAAATCCCGGCTTTTTCATAGAGATCTTTTGAGCGTTCCAGAAACGGAGTGATGGGTTCTTTTTCACGGGAGATGACTTCCTGCATGAAGGTGTCCCGCACCATAAAATTGGTCGCGGAGGTATCTTCATCCAGCAGGAAAACTTTGCTTCCGGCTTCGATTCCCTCCACAATACCTGCGGCCTGTGAGGTACTTCCACTGGCATCTTCCGTAGAAAAACAACGAGTGTCTTTTTTGTTTGGAAGATCATTAATAAACAGTGAAATATCTACATTGTGGATAAAACGTCCGTCCTCGGAGCGAAGCTTTAAAGCGTTGGCATCCGTGATGACATATTCTCGTCCGTCACCGGCAATGTGATTGTATACACCGAGTTCCAGCGCATTCAGAAGCGTGGACTTGCCGTGATAACCGCCACCAACGATCAGGGTGATTCCGGCGGGGATGCCCATACCGTAGATTGTTCCTTCATGTGGAAGTTCCATGGATACACGAAGAGATTGCGGTGACATAAATGGGACAGAATCCTTAAGAGGGCGGGAAGAAATACCGCTTTCTCTCGGAAGGACAGAGTGATCCGCCACGAAAGCAACAAGATTTTTTTTCTTCAGCTGTGAGCGAATCGAATCCTGATCCTCGGCAAGGAAGATTGCCTGTTCCAAGTTTCTGTGATTGGTGTTTTTATAGAAAAATGCCTTTTCAATACAGACCGGGAGAAAATCAAAGAGGATTTTTTCCAGTTCTGTGGCATTAATGGTACGCCCGTTTGCCGGGAATCCAATAAAAAATCGCGCGGTGATTTCTTTGTCCGTAATTTCGCAGGCGGAACGTGAAAGCACTTCCTGTCCGCAGTGGCTGACGGAGATGAGACCGCTTTTGCCCGAACCTTTTGCACGGAAAGTGTAGCGGCTGACCTGAGCTTCGAACTGACGGGTCAGATAATCTGCAAGTGTCACACGCGTAAGCGTATCTTTATAATAAGTGGCTGGAAAGCCTGCGGTTTTGTGACTGAGCCTGATACGGATATGTGAAGGTGACGCAAAAGGATCCCCCTGTACATGGTCAATATGAAGAATGAAATCCCTGAACTGATAGCTGCCTTTCAGGGATTTGTAAGCAGGATAACTTTTGCGGTGGATCGCCTGAAGCTGTGTTTGTAAATCAGATGCGTTCTGCATGAAAAGACTCCTTTTATGAAAAAATTGTGATATATTTACAGATTTAAAGTACATTTAAAGTTTGACTGTAACTATAAAAATAATGTAATTGTTCAGTACCTTCTACCTGCTGAATAGTTACAAAATAACTTAAATTATTATAATTCTCAAATACGAAAAAAGGCAAGCAGTTTGGGGCATAATAAGAAACATAAATTATAATAAAGGCTGTTGAATTTCTTATGTCTTTATTAAGAATCTGAAAGCATGTAGAAATACGTAAAATATTGGGGTATAATGTTGGAAGAATTTTGAGAATCAAACGAAAGGTGGTTTTGTATATTATGGAAAGAAAAAATGCATGGCTTTCTTACAATGAAGCAGATGAAAAAGCCCTGGAGAAGCTGGCAAAGGATTATCGCACATTTCTCGACAATGGCAAAACAGAACGTGAATGTGTGAGCGAACTGTCCAGAGAAGCGGAGGCTGTCGGTTATGTATCACTGGATAAAAAACTTGCTTCCGGTGAGAAGATCCAGACAGGAGATAAAATTTATGCAGTCGGCATGAAAAAGATCATGGCACTGTTCTATATCGGAGAAGATCCGATGGAAAAAGGTATGAATATTCTTGGCGCACACATCGATTCTCCGCGCCTTGATGTGAAGCAGAATCCTTTATATGAAGATACAGATCTGGCATATCTCGATACACATTATTATGGTGGTGTAAAGAAATATCACTGGGTAGCACTGCCGCTTGCAATTCATGGTGTGATCGTCAAAAAAGACGGTACTGTGGTCAATGTGACAGTTGGTGAAGCTGAGGATGATCCGGTTGTATATATTACCGATCTTCTGATCCATCTTGCAGGAAAACAGCTTCAGAAAAAAGCAGCAGAAGTAATTGAGGGCGAGAACCTTGACATTCTGATTGGCAGCAGACCACTTAATGAGGAAAGTGATGAGAAGAAAAAAGAAGCAGTCAAAAACAATGTTCTTCGCATCCTGAAAGAAAAATATGATGTAGAAGAAGAGGATTTCCTTTCTGCGGAGCTTGAAATCGTTCCGGCAGGAAAAGCACGTGACTGTGGACTTGACAGGAGCATGATTGCAGCATACGGACAGGATGACCGTGTATGTGCATACACCTCCTTTGCAGCAATGCTGGAAATGGAAACACCGAAACGCACAAGCTGCTGTCTTCTGACGGATAAAGAGGAGATTGGAAGCGTTGGCGCAACCGGTATGCAGTCTAAATTCTTTGAGAATACAGTTGCAGAACTTCTTGGGGGAATGGGATGCTATTCTGACCTTGCACTTCGCAGAACACTCAGTAATTCCTTTATGCTTTCTTCCGATGTAAGTGCAGGCTATGACCCGGCTTACGGAGAGTGTTTCGAAAAGAAAAATGCAGCATACCTTGGCCGTGGTATCGTTCTTAATAAATTTACAGGAGCAAGAGGAAAATCCGGTTCCAACGATGCGAATGCAGAATATGTGGCAAAAGTACGCAAAGTTTTTGATGACAGTGAAGTTGCATTCCAGACCGCAGAACTTGGTAAAGTTGATGTCGGTGGCGGCGGAACGATTGCTTATATCGCGGCACTTTACGGTATGAATGTCATTGACAGTGGTGTGGCTGTTCTGAGCATGCATGCACCATGGGAAGTGACAAGCAAGGCCGACATTTATGAGGCTAAACAAGCATATAAAGCATTTCTTGAAAATGCATAAAAGCTGACAGCAGAGGAGAACAAAAATGGATGATACGTTAATCAAAGTAGAGGATTTGTGCAAGATTTACAATCCCGGCGAAAACGAAGTGCGGGCACTGGATCATGTCAGCCTCGAAATTAAGAAGGGAGAACTGGTGGCAATTATCGGACAGTCCGGATCAGGCAAGTCGACATTTATGAATATGCTCGGCTGTCTGGATGTGCCGACATCCGGTAAATATTATCTGAATGGAACGGACGTGTCCGAAATGTCGGACAATGAATTGTCTGAGGTTCGAAACCGTGAGATCGGATTTATCTTTCAGGGGTTCAATCTGATTGCGAATCTGAATGCGATTGAAAATGTAGAACTGCCGCTGATCTACCGTGGCATTGACCGTAAGACAAGACATCAGTTGGCAATCGATTCTCTGAAAATGGTCGGACTTGAGAAACGTATGGACCATAAACCGAGTGAAATGTCAGGAGGACAGCAGCAGCGTGTGGCAATCGCAAGGGCGATTGCCGCGCAGCCGCCGGTTATTCTCGCGGATGAACCGACCGGAAATTTGGACTCTGCCTCAAGCAGGGAAATACTCGGAATTCTCAAAAAAATGCACAAAACTGGAAGAACGGTCATATTGATTACGCATGACAACGGAATTGCTGCACAGGCAAGACGCGTGGTGCGGATCATGGATGGCAAAATAGAATCAGATATGATCAACCCGGATTTTGATCAGGAGGCAGCTGAATGAAGGTAAGTGGGAAAAAGAAAAAATCAAAAAAGAAGCTTGTGATCGGAGTCGGTATACTGGCGGTTGCTGCTGTGGCAGGTGCCAATATTTACGGAAGCAGAAATGCAGCAGAAAATGCAGTGCCACAGATCAAAGTAGTAAAAGCTGTACGTGATAATGTGCAGCAAACAGTGGAAACCAGTGGAATGGTTGTAAGTGAAGAACAGAAGACTTATTTTTCACCCGTCAATGCGAAGGTTGATGTAGCTGATGTCAAAGAAGGCGAAACGGTAAAAGCAGGGACAAAGCTGATTGAATTTGACCAGAAGGATCTTGAGCGCGAAGAAAAGAAAGCAGAGCTGAATGTAAAAAGTGGAAAGCTGGATATGCAGAATACGCTGAATAAATCAGCTGAAGCTGTACAGAAGCAGCAGAATGCGCAGGGCAATGCGGCATCTTTGAAACAGCAGGTAGCTGCGCAGGAGGATTACATAGCAAATATAAAAGCAAGGATTTCTCAGGCAAATACGAATGCACAGGTGGCAGCAGCGCAGGAAGAGGCAAGAAAACAGGCGGATGCGACCGCGGCTCAGGCGGCCCGGGCAGAGGCTGTTCAGAAGGCATATGCGGCAGCGCAGAAGAAATATCAGAATGAGACACTGCCGGCATATCAGACGCAGCTGAATACGCTTGCTGATGAAATGAATCAGGCACAGACTACATACAATCAGACAGAAACAGATTATCAGATGGCATTCCAGACATGGAGCAGTGCGCAGAGTGATGAGAATGCCGCGGCTTTAGACGTGGCGGAGAGTGCCAGAAACGATGCGCAGATTGCATATCAGAATGCCAAAAGTGCCTATGAAGATTACAAGACACAGAAACCGGCAGCACCTGCGATGAATGATGTAAACAGTGAAATCATTTCAGACGGAAACGAGGCAGACAGTATTTTTTCAGATTCTGCGGAGACTGTTATGAATAACGGTTCAGACACGACTGTGACGGCAGATACGTCTGCTCTGGAAGCTGAACTTGAAAAGGCAAGCAACACACTTGCTGAACTGCAGTCCAGACTGTCTTCACAGCAGGCAGTTGCGGAGTCCGATCCATCAGCAGTCACTGCAGAAGAAAAAGAAAAGATGGAGATTACAAATAACCTTTCTGAACTGGATCAGATGTCTGCACAGGAACTTGTCGAGGCAGCGAAAAAGGGTATTAAAGCGGACTTTAACGGAGTCATCACAAAAGTTTCTGTAGTAGAAGGTGCAACGACTGCTCTCGGGACAGAACTTTTTACCCTTCAGAATACAGATAAGATAAATGTTAATGTCAATGTTTCTAAATATGATTATGACAAGCTGAAAGAAGGGCAGAGTGCAGATATTACTCTGGCCGGCAAGACGTATGAAGGCGAAGTAACAAGTATCAGCCATGTGGCAACACAGAATGAAAAAGGTGCATCGCTGATTTCAGCAGATGTGCGTATCAAAAATCCGGATGACGATATTTTCCTCGGTGTTGATGCAAAAGTAACAATTCATGCAGAAGAGGCCGATGATGTTGTGGTGCTTCCGTCAGAGGTAGTAAATATCGGAAAAGACGGTTCCTTCTGTTATGTTATTGAAAACGGTGTTATTACCAGAAGGGATATTACAACAGGAATCAGCTCAGACGATTATGTAGAAGTGACAGAAGGGATCAAAGAGGGAGATGAGGTTATTCGAGATCTTGGCTCACTTGAAGAAGGAATGCAGGCAGAAGCGACTTTGTCTGAATCTGCTGATAATGGAAGCCAGAGTAATCTGACAGATGCAGAGGAAGGTGCCTGATGGGCGGTTTATTTGAATATATAAAAATGGCTGTTCAGAATATCCGTGCCAATAAGGGACGTTCCTTTCTGACGATGCTGGGTATTATTATCGGTATTGCGTCGGTTATTGCAATCGTTTCAATCGGCGAAGGAACCAAAAATCAGATGAACAGTGAAATTGACGGTATCGGTGGCGGGCAGATTGCAGTCAGTGTCAGTAATGATGCAATAACAGAATCGGAGTTTATCACGGCAGAGGATGTGCAGGCCGTCCGGGAGATCGATACCGTAGAGGGAGTCAATGTGTCAGAGAGCTATGAGGGAGAAACTGTGACAGGAAAAGGAAATTTTTCCATCATGTTGACGGCAGAAGGTCCGGATGCAAAGCTGCTCAATAATTCCGAGATGAAATATGGAAGCTATTTTGGCGAAAATGAGATAGAGGAAGGTAAAAATGTATGTGTGATTTCGGATGCTGATGCAAAGCGTCTGTTTGGGACAGATGACGTTGTGGGAATGAATCTCGATATCACCTGCTATGATTCATCAAAATCTTTTCGCATCATGGGTGTGACAACACAAAAGGAAAATGGAACGTTTGTCAGCTATACATATGATGGGATGCCTGTTACTGTCAATATCCCATATTCGTCTATGGAAGATCTGGTCGGCGCGACGGATGAGTTTTATTCACTGATGATACAGGGAGATAAAACGCTGGATTCTCAGATTATTGCAGATCAGGTAGTGCACGTACTTGAAAAACGTCATCAATGTGCAGGGGAAGAATATTTTCAGGTGCAGAGTTTTCAGGATGTGATGCAGTCAATGAATGAAATGCTTGGTATGGTGACAGCTTTTATTTCATTTGTTGCAGGAATTTCGCTTCTGGTTGGCGGTATTGGTGTTATGAATATTATGCTTGTTTCGGTTACCGAAAGGACAAGAGAAATCGGCATCCGTAAATCCCTTGGAGCAAAGACTTCCTCAATTATGCTTCAGTTTCTTGCAGAAGCTGCGATACTGACGGTAATCGGCGGCCTGATCGGAATTATATTGGGAATACTGGCGGCATATGGAATCTGTTCTGTCATAAGCGGAAGTATCGGAATGACGATCACCCCGGGAATCAGTCCGACTGTGATTTTTGTAGCAACATTGTTCTCCTGTGCAGTCGGTGTGTTTTTTGGTATTTATCCGGCGAAAAAAGCGGCGCGTCTGAGCCCGATCGAAGCGTTAAGGAGAAATTAAGTGAATTGATTTTATAAAATATAGGAAAATGTAAGTGAAGAACAATAACGAATCTGGATTAAGAGACAGATTCGTTATTTGTTCTTTACGGTTTTTTCCCTGTATTTGTTTAACTACACATATGACATGCTTCACACGCGGACGGTGCGGTCGCACAGCCGCCGAGCGCAGTTTCGCGCAGTTCAGCCGGAAGCTTTTTGCCGACGGTGTACATGACGGTGATCATTTCATCGAGCGGAATCAGCTGTGTGATTCCGGCAAGCGCCATTTCTGCGGCGACGAGGGCATTTGCAACACCGGTGGCATTGCGGTTCTGGCATGGATATTCGACAAGACCGCCGACCGGGTCACAGACTAGTCCGAGCATATTCATGAGAACAGTAGAAGCCGCATAGGTGCATTGTTTTGGAGTGCCACCCAGCAATTCCGTAACAGCAGAAGCAGCCATGGCAGCAGCAATTCCGGTCTCTGCCTGGCAGCCGCCGACAGCGCCTGCGACTGTGGCATTTCTCATTGCAAGATAACCGATCGCACCGGCATTAAAAAGCGCCTGCTGAATCTGTTCATCAGAAAAATGATAATGTTTCTGGACAGCCAGAAGAAGTCCCGGTACGATTCCGGCAGAACCAGCAGTAGGAGAGGCAACAATCAGTCCCATGGAAGCATTTGTTTCAAGTGTAGCCATGGCATAAGTGATTGCATCGTCCAGAAGGTTTCCGCAGATACTTTTGCCGGAAGTCTGATGAAGAGAGAGTTTTTTTGCTTCGCCACCGATCAGGCCGCCCATAGATCTGACTGGTTTTTCAATCGGTGAAAAAGCAGCGTCTTTCATAATCTCCAACACACGTGCCATACGTGCATCTACATCTTCGGCAGTCGTTTCTCCGAGGATAATCTCACGTTGACGCATAATTTCAGAAATCGGAAGATTTTTTTCCGTACATAATGTCAGAAGTTCTACAGCATTTTTAAATTCTTTCATGATTTTCCCTCCTTACATCTGCACGATCATAACTTCGTGGATATTCTGGTTCAAACGAATCGTATCGTCGATATCCTCCGGAAGATGTCCGTCTGATTCTACGATCGTATAAGCAATTTCACCTTTGGACTCGCGGAAAAGACGCATAAAGGCGATATTGACGTTGCGGTCGCTGAGGCATTTGGTGATGTATGCCACAACTCCGGGTTTGTCCTGATGAGTTACGATTACAGCACTGTATTCGCCAGTGAAATCAACCTGTACGGAATTAATCTTTACGATGCGTACTTTGCCACCGCCGAGTGATTCGCCGCGGACAGTCATTTCCTGATTTTTTTCGTTGATCATATGAATATCAACTGTATTTGGGTGTACATCCGTCTCGATTTCATTTGGCGTGAATGAAAAGGCAAGTCCCTTCTGATCTGCAATCTCGAAAGAATTTCGGATACGCATATCATCCGTGGAAAATCCCATGATCCCTCCGAGCAGGGCGCGGTCTGTTCCGTGGCCTTTATATGTGCGGGCAAAAGACCCGTAAAGAATAAAATCAGCTTTTTTAATGGCGGCGTTCGGCATCTTTCCTGCAAGAAGGGCGATTGCCGCAGCGCCGGCCGTGTGCGAACTGGACGGACCGATCATGTTCGGACCGAGCACATCGAATACACTGATAAATGACATAAAAGTTCCTCCTGTTCTTTTTGTTGACGCTCATATAGAGGTAGTATATCATGTTTTCAAATAAGAATGTAGGTTCAGAGAAGAAAAGATGCGTTTATTGTGTATAGAAAAGCTATCGGGAAAGAAAAAAGAAAGGTTTTAAAAATATGATGGAGTTAGTAACAGGAGGAAGCGGAAGCGGGAAATCCGCGTATGCAGAAGACAGGATCTGCGCATTGTATGAAGAATACCGTAAGACAGGAAAGAAGGAACAAAAGCTGTATTATATAGCGACGATGTATCCGTATGGAACGGAAACAGAAGAGAAAATAGCCGACCACAGGAGACGAAGAGAAGGAAAAGGGTTTCGGACTCTTGAATGGTATACAAACATTACGGAAAAGATCCATCAGTTTGAAGCGTCCGGGGAGGCGCTTGGATGTGTTCTTTTAGAGTGCGTCTCTAATTTGGCTGCGAACGAATTATATATGGAAGAAGGGGCGAAAGACGAGGCTGTCCGGGTTGTTGCGCAAGCCATGGCAATGTTGAAAAAGAAAAGTTGTCATCTTGTTGTTGTGACAAATGAAATCTTTTCGGAATCGGCAAAAGATTCGGAAGAGATGAGAAAGTATAAGTATATTATGGGAGAGATCAACAAAGAGCTT
>OLPF01000794.1_pt1 | contig 30324 bp, 28 predicted proteins | sample 1673121 | NCBI WGS metagenome assembly OLPF01 (sample SAMEA3136756, study PRJEB25190) | human gut metagenome
CATTATTTCCGCATGGGATCGTTGCGAACGCGCTGGCTGCAGCGCGGTTGACAGGATGCGTGAATCGCTCAGGTATCACGGATACCGTCCTTGCGCCGCCCTGTCTGCCGCTCCCTCCACACGGATGAATGTCCTGTGCTTGCTATGAGGCCGATCCATCAGCCTGTTTATCAAGGTGCAGAATTCTTTATGGGGCAAACTGTTCGAGTATCGTTCTTATTACGAGTTGGTCTTCAGCGGATACGAGAGACGCTGCTTTTTTCAGAACCTTAATTTGTTCGGCACACAGTGTATGCAACTGTGGGTGATACCAATCGGCAACTTTATAGCCGCCGCCATAACGTCCACGAACAGATTCAATAGGGTGAGAAAGCATGAGCTCATGCAAATCATTTTGCATCGTCCGAACACTGACATGAAACTCCGTCGCAAGGTTAGAGGCCGTATCAAAGCGCCTGCGTAACAATACTTGCCACACAGCATGCTGACGCTCTATAACTTTCGCGTCCGCGTTTACACTCAAGCGCTCTCACCTTCTTTTGTGCCCCACAAGATAAGCCTATCGTCTAAATATGCAGACATGTTTCTTAATAAAAAAAAATTTATTTTTGGGATTTACATGTGCTGCTTATTAAATGATAAGTAAATGACAAGCGCGTATTATAATTGCTACAAAAAATAGCATACAAGCAAAAATATAGAGCAGAGAGTGGTAAGCGTTAATCTCACCGCAGATTGCACGAGCAGAAAAAATGCAACAATAGTTCAAAGTCCTAACCGACTTCATACGACTGCAACCAAGTCGATTAGAAAGATTGGAGAAATTGGGACGTGGATCTGGGACTGCAAAAGCTGAATGCAGACTAGCGCTTTACCGTATAGACACAGCAAATGCCGCTGCTTATGGAAGGTTTGAGCGTGGAACAACTAAAAGCACACCGAAAGATAAACGACCTTGAGTTCAGATAAGCAGAAAACGTAGCTATTTTTTCAAAATATGGTAGTGTGTGTCATGGCGAATGAGCAGCAAAATGTGCTAAAAGAAAAGAAAACTGTCACGATTTCTATAGAAGAATACGAAACATTCAAGGCAGAAAACGCGAGACTGAATCAGCAGATTCAATGGTTACTGGAGGCATACGTTTTTCTGAGGGGGAGCGCATCTGTGACGAGTGTGGACACATGATACAGGAGATCGGCAAGGAAGTTCGCAGAACGCTGCAGATCGTCCCTGCGCAGGTTCGTATTCGCCACTAAAATACCCCCGGAAATCCCGGTGCTCTGTTAATAGAATGTTTGCAGTGCTAATTTTAGTGAGGAGACAAAAACCAGCGGTCGCCATTGTTAGATGAAAACAAAAGCATCCACAGTTGTTAAATAGACGGATCACGCCTATTTCTAATATGATGAAATCAGCCTCCCACAAAGCAAAGATTGATTGCTGTGTGGGAGGCTTTTAGACTACTTTCAGAATTTTTTATACTTAGAACGATACACCTGCTGAATAGCGAGTTATTTCATAACCATCAGCATTGAATGTTGCGGCAAGGCGGTACGTTCCGCTTCCGATTGAAGATAAGCAATTAAAAGATGCGGCGTATCCATTTGTGTTGTGGCTTTCCTCAGACGGAGGAGTGAGAGAGCAATCAAATTCCCATTCTCCTCCAACCTCTTTTTCGAGCCAACAAGCAGTCACTTTGATTGTTGCCATATTTTCATATGTCACACAATAGAGCTTCACTCTGCCCGAGGAGGAAAGTTCCACTTTCGTCGCGTCGAAAACACTATCAGCAAGAGGCACAATCGTATCAGCAAGGCTACAACTAATCCCAGCCATAAGAACTATCAATGCTACAAATCCTACAACAAATTTCTTCAAAATATTCATATTATTTCTCCTTTCAAGCTCCGATGTGTTTACGGAACAAAGATTGGGATACCTAAATAATGTTTTTTCTTAATCACCTTACTTTCTTAATTGATGAACGTTCTTTTGGCGTTATTGCGGCGTACGATTACTGCTAGCAATCACTTTTCCTCCTTCACAATCTATAGTGCGTGAAGAAAAATAAATACATTGTGCCAAATGAAATTTTCAAAATAATTTATTTTCTTCGCTGAGACAATTGCTGCCAATCCTGGTATTAAGCAGACGAGCAATCTTTCTCAAGCCCTTTTCTTGCAACGCCTTCATGGACCGAAGCGACTTTTCAGCTTCCATTCCCCATTTCTGCGTAAATAATGTCATGGTCTGCGGCCAATCCAGCTCTTCTATCAGATGGTGCCGGATCACAAAGGCTTCATTTTCAGACAGCGCCGCAAAGAGCCCTTCAATCGTCATTAGTTCACGTTGTAACGCCGATATTCTCGCCAGTATCTCCGGAGGGGTTTCTGCTTCCCTGCCATAATATTGTGCTTGGCGCACTCTTAACTCCATTTCTATTTCACCACGTTGCTTAAAGAGCTTTCTAACGTCTTCTTGTGTATACATTAGTCGCCCTCCTCTTCTTCCGCAGCGCAGTGCTTAGTGCGACATGAACGGCAAGGGGAAAGGTGCCTTTTTATTTCTCGGTTTTCTCGAACTGATTAGACAACTTCTCCTCCAAGTTTTCCAGTCGGTTTTGGATGTTCACGATGCCGTCTTGAATATTGCCGCTGAGCTTATCAATGGTGGCCTGATACTGTGCTTCTCGTTCTTCATTCTGTTTCAGCATCCGAAAGAACAGATAAATGTACAAGCCAGCCCAAATTCCTTGCTGGAGTGCAATTTCGATAATATTCTGCAAACTGGCGTCCATCGCTGTAATAGTCTCCTTTCTCTGGCATATCTAAGCAAGAACGGCTGTCTTCTTACTCCTCCCATATCATAATTCAAGTCAGCAAACAGAGGGAGTGCAAGAAACGGCGCTGTCCATACGTTTTTCGTGCAATTTTGACGCATTCATTGGCAACCGCCGTCTCGACGCATCATCAGAAATGCATGACCCTTTTCAATTAAAATAGTGTTTGAGGACTGACTTTTACACCGTATTTTGAATAGAATCCAAAAAACTTCAAATAATCAATTTGATAGAATCCACGCCATGTTATAGCGGCGTTTATTTTTCGTGAGGCACAAAGTAAAATTGAAACGAAGTCAATGCTATCGATAGTAATCAATGTTATAGAAGGAACCGGCACACTATTAAAGAGGAGCGTATAAGCCTTTGAAAATAGATTATCGTCGTATAGGTCGCCATTTTCGCGCCGCACGTCAGCAACAGAACTTAAAACAGAAGGATATTGCCGAATTACTTGGTGTTTCGGTCAAGACCTATAGTAACATGGAACGAGGGGCACAAGAACTAAGCCTGTACAGGATTATTCAACTCTGCCTGTTACTTAAACTAAAACCAGGCTATGTATTGGATGACTGTAGTGATGACCTGCTCGCATTGGAAACACTTCCCGAAACGGTTTGTGATGCCAAGATACAGCTTATGCTTTTGAGCCGTAAATGTTCAGACGAAACCGCACAACTGCTCAATACCATTGACCAATTGCTTTATTCGGTTTTGGAATCAAAAGGCCAAAGATAGTATATTCTCCAACAATTCATCTTCTGCAGCAAGTACACCAATGCACCTAAGGCTATACAAGAGTGAGGAATGTTAATGGATGGATTCAAAAAGCATTGAAGAAATGTACGTAAAATACTACACGGCGCTTAAGCGCTACTGCATAAAACTGGTCTCTTATAATTCTCGTTATTCAGATATTGCCGAGGACTGCGTTCAGGAGGCTTTCTATCGTGCAGTTTGCAATGCGGAAGATTTTGAATCCAGTCCGAACCAGTACGGATGGCTGGTTACTTGTTGTTCACATTATATGCTGTCTCACATACGGCAATCCAAAAAGCGCGAAGCAATTATCGGTAAAACCGTGAGTTTGGAAGCATATGGGGATGTTCCGGATCTAATGGATAATGTATTGGCTTGGATTGCTCATACAGAATATCAGGAAACGGTTGAAGAATTCATGGCGGAATTATCGCCGCTAGAACACAAAGTATTCCGTGCATATTATGAAAAAGGGTTATCCTTAAAAGAGACAGCCCAGCATACCAAACTTTCTACCACTTCTGTACGAGGAGCGCTAGATAGAATCCGAGCAAAGGGGCGCCATTTTCATCCGATGCTGCTCTTTTTTATTGGACAATGTATTTTGAGCTCGTTCAAGCACTATGTGTAGTGAAGGAAGTGGTCAATAATGAAGGATCAAAAAAAAGCCAGTATTATACAGATACTGGAGTTGATCGAATATGGAAGCATATCGCAAAACGAAGCCGTATGCCGGCTTGAAGCGCTATTGCAATCCGAAATAGATCAGAAAGACAGAGCTGCCAACATGGAATTGGTAAAAGCTTGCGAGGAATTGCTCTGGCAAATCGGTACGCAAGGAAGGTTGAAGTTTGAAGATAAGCGAAAAGAAAACCAGGCGGCATTGATGCGACGGTTAGAGCGGCATCAGTGTCTGACTACTGCTCGGCGTGTGGGAATGCGTATCGCAGCAGTAGCTGCTGCGATTTTGATTCTGATAGTTGTGGGAGATGGAATACTAAATCGGGAGTGGCTCTCTGGAAACTCTACGGATGATGAACAGCAGTATGCTATCGAAGGGAAGATCCTAGAGCCCGGCCTTGTGGAGGAAGGTGCTGCGACAGACGATGACACCACTGTGGATAGTCTGACAACAACAGACTGGGAGGCCGTTGTAGATTTTCTCGGAATGAAGCCGATACTCCCAGGCTATCTGCCGGAAGGTTGGCGTGCCGGTCAATACTATGCAGTCCGATTTGACGATGAACTGATTCTAAACATATCTTATATAAATGATGTTAGTCCGACTGCGACAATGATATTTCTCTGGGATCATTACTTCAGCGTCGAAGGGGCCAACCTAGCGCTGGAACAAAATAAAGAAGGCGAATTGATGGAGATTAATGGCATCCGGGTATACAGGAGTTCAAATATGGAGAAGAACCGATTTGTCTGGATTGAGGGTAAGTCTGTTTACTCGCTGACTACAACATGTGATGAAAAAGAGATTGAAGCAATTATCTCTTCATTTGGGGAATAGTAGGTTATTGCAGATCAAGCCCGAATCCTACAAACTCCGTTTGGATGTGAATAGAGCGAAGTTATAGCAGGACGGCAGCAGATTCATCTGGCTGCCGTCCAGTTTGCATAATAGCATCAGTAGAAATCACAAGAGCTTTACACAAGTTGCGATTTTTTTAATTCCTATAGCTAGGAAGCATTCATTCTGAGAGCTTACAAAGTAAGCATCAATTTCTCACATCTAACGCTTCGTTTGAACAAGCATCAGCAATAACCGCCCTTCCACACTCATCGAAAGGGCCAGGCATCAGAGTAGATAGTAGATAGTATATAGCATTATCGCCTTGCAGTGTCCGTTTTTGCACGAAATATGTGCATATTGCGTTTATATTTTCACTCCCTTTAATTAGCCTCTTGCTTTACACTAAAGATGGCAGAAGGAAAGGCTGGCCAGCATACTGGATGCCATAAAATCGAAAGGAGAACTATATAATGGCAACTTATGATCGCGACGGCGTCATCGAATACGCCCAAACGTGGTGCAATTCCCACAACCCCGATTATCCCTTCTATGACGGTACCGGTGGCAATACCGACTGCGCCAATTTCGTCTCTCAGTGCATGCACGAAGGCGGCGGCGTCCCCATGAAAGACACTGCCCACACGTCAGGTGGCTATGATGTCTGGTATTACTATGGCTCCGGCAATAGAAGTTCCAGCTGGACGGGAGCTCAGAGCCTGCGCCTGTTTGTCAAGTACAATGAGGTCGGTTATCCTCGAATGCCCTACTCGTTCCTTTCCAACAGTGAGGTTGGTGAGCTTGAGAAGGGTGATCTTGTGTTCGCTCTGAACGACGATGGCACCAACAAGAGCAATCGAACCGCTGGCCACGTTGCGGTGGTCAGCCGAGTTTCTGGTTCTTCTATTTATGTGTACGCTCATAGTGAGCCCAAGGATGACGAGCTTTGGAACACGAGCTTGGATGACACGATCCTGTGCCATTTTACCGGTGAGATTCTGACGGGTGATTCCTCCACGACCCCTTCCGACTGGCAGAGTCGCTACGGAACTGCCACGTTGAGGCCCAGTAACAGCTATAACGCATATGTGAAAAATCTGCAGGAGGATCTGATCTCCATTGGCTACAGTTGTGGCTCTGCAGGTGCAGATGGCTACTTTGGCAGTAGCACAACTAGTGCTGTAAAGGCATTTCAGAGAAATACTAATGGTCTTGAGGTGGACGGCCTGGTTGGTAATGCCACCAAGCAGGCGCTATACGCAGCCGTGTTTGGTTAAATAGAAATGGGGACAGAGCAGAAAATGCTCTGTCCCTGCGTTATTCATATACAAGTTCCGGCAGTACACCGTCAAGCACATGTAGTTTTCCATCGATCACCTGGACGGTAAAGGATTCAAGCGAATTTCCAGCCGTATCAAAACAGCAAAAGGTCAGAATGCCAGAATAGCTCTGCTCTCCATCAACCGACAGGGTGTACAATCGACCGGGTCTGTATTCTGCGGATACACCAGAATAGCTTGGGTAGCCAGCCGAAATAGCTGAAAGAATGATTTGCCGCGCTTTGGGTTGCGTGCCAGAAGGAAGGAATTCATACCACACGCGCGTCTTTTTGTTGGTCTGAAGATACGTCATATAGTCGTCCGCATCCTCGGCGGCATCTTGCAATGCCAATTCTGTATATTCAGATTGGCGCTTGGCAATGTCCAAATGCAGAGCTTTCCCGAAGATTCTTTCACGGCTGGCTGCATTCTCAGCTCCATCTTCTGGCTTCTGGTAAGAAAGCAGGCGCAGCCCGTTCCCTTCCTTTTCAAAGATGAGCTTGACCGGTTTGAGTCCTCCGGCTATGCGCTCGGGCGATCCAGAAGAACAGTCAAATACGCTTCGTGCAGTATAGAGCGCCAATTCGATCTTATCATCCGACTCGTTCTGCTCCAGCACGACACAGCCAACTGTCTGCACTTGCCCCTTTTCCCAGAAACCCAGTCCGCCATAAATGAGGCAGACCTCTTTGGCAGCGGCAATAACGTCATCTGTTTCAAAGATTAGATTCCATGCGTCCGGGGTGTCATACTCAGCAGATGCGGGCAAACTGCAAGCACAATACAAGATCAGGGCGATGAGGCAAAGGATGAATCTTTTTTTCATAGGCTCCTCCTTTTGAGTACTCTGGCAATCGTCATTCCATCTTGATGTCGAACCAGTGAATCATCATCATGTCCTGTTTGATAGCCACAACAATACTATTATTATGTAGCTTCTATTTGGATCATGGTAGTTATTTCTAATTAAGCATTTAGAGCACCTCCATATTTTTCTCATACAGTTAAGCGGATGGTATAAGCTCATATATCGAATACTTAATCCTACTAAATTGACGAAGTCCATTGTGCATTTCTTGCGTACAAGTCTTAAATATAAAAAATTTCTTGGGTGTATAGATGGCAAAAGGTGATGGTTGAAAGCACTAGCTCATTTTAAGGTAACGAAGGAGGTGCAGGACAATGATTGAAATGATCAGGGACACTCTGCGGAAGAAAAGAGATTACGAAGCCGAAAGTCATTTCCTACACCATCGGTTCAATGATCATAGGTACCATCTGACTGCCAAACAGAAAATTTGCTTGGCATATCTCGATGAGCAGTTGTTACGTATTAATATATGGTTTGTGATGCTGTTGCTCTCGCCGGCCAGTTCGTCATCGCGTGAGAGCCGCTCATAGAGAGCCGTGATCAGGTTCGGGTTCTGCTTAGCCTTCATGTGTCTTACACCTCCTCTCTGGCTGGTATTTCAGGAGCCGATTACAGTATAAAAAAACGCCTTTGTTCCGGGCGTTCCGGGGATCCTTGGGCCGGCTGCGCATGGTCAGGCTTTCCGTCTTTGTCAGGATGATGTTGTTCCACGGATCCGGATCGATGAACGGCGCGATGTCCGCGTGCGTTCCCCATGTAGCGTTTTGTCAAGTGTTTTTTCGCATTTATTGACATTTTTATAATATTGTAGTATGATTTGTATAACAAATCATACTTTAGAGGTGAATGAAATGCGTGCACAGAAAGGTCAATATGCTTGGATGGCTACAGTTGGTGAAAAGGGACAGATTGTAATACCCAAGCAGGCACGCGAGATATTCGGAATAAAGCCCGGCGACACCTTATTTCTTTTCGGGGACGAGAAACGAGGCATTGTAATTCCTCCGAAAGAGGAGTTTTCGGAGCTGTTTGGCAAGGTATTTCTTGAAAAGGACGGCGATAACAAATGAAAAAGATAGCATTCTTTTGTATTCCCGCTCACGGTCATACCAATCCTATGCTTCCCGTTGCGTCTGAATTAGTCAAACGCGGCAATACTGTCAGGTTTTATTCGTTCGATGAATTTGCGAACAAAATAAAGGCGACAGGTGCAGACTTCGTTTCGTGTAACGCATTCCTCAGCGAATTAACGGAAAAGGAAGAAGCCGGACTTAAAAATGTTTCCACAACGGAAATGACGATTCAGGATATCCGTATCACTCTTAGTATGGACGCTTTTCTTGATGAGGAATTCAAAACCTTTCAGCCCGATGTCGTGTATGCCGATTCCGTCTGTTTTTGGGGCAAGCTGAACGCATGGAAGCACAATGTTCCGCTGGTCGTTTCGACAAGCACATTTGCATTCAATCAGATGGCTTCGCAGTATATGAAAAACTCCCCCAAGGAACTTGCGGATATGGTTTTCGGGCTGCCGAAAATATCAAAGGAGCTTAAAATGCTTAAACCTTACGGGTACAAGGTAAGGAACGCATTGTCTCTTGTTCAGAGTGATAACAAAACCGACTCGGTTGTTTATACATCGGAAAGATTTCAACCGTATTCCGAAAGCTTTTCTGACCACTATGTCTTTGTAGGTCCGTCTGTATTTTCCAAGACTGAGCCGTTCAAAAAAAAAGAAAGACCGCTCGTATATATCTCAATGGGAACGGTTATAAACGACAGACCTGATTTTTATGCCAAATGCATTGATGCTCTCAAAGACGAAAAGGTTGATGTCATAATCTCCTGCGGAAATGCACTTGATATTTCCGCTCTTCGAGAACTGCCCGAAAATATTAAAGTATATCCTTATGTTGATCAGCTTGATGTTTTGTCAAGAGCGGATGCATTTATTACGCACTGCGGTATGAACAGTGTTTCCGAAAGTCTATATATGGCGACGCCGATGATTCTGTATCCGCAGACAAGCGAACAGAAGGCGGTTGCAAGACGGGCAAAAGAAATCGGGGCGGGAGTCATGCTCACAAACGATTCGGTGCAGGGAATCCGTTCTGCGGTTCTTGAAATACTAAACAATAATACTTACGCCGCAGGAGCTAAGGAATGCAGCAAAGATTTTCGCTCGTGTTCAGGACCTGCCGGAGCGGCAGCCTTTATTGAAAACGCACCGCACGAATCCGCGGGTGTTGATATTTTAGAGGAACTTAATAAGTCAAGCATCAAAATTCAGATTCTGTATTGGCTTGTTTCCGCTGCACTGATTGTTCTTTTCGGACTGCTTACAAACTGGAAATACGTCTGGATTATAGGAATTGCTGCGGGAGTACTATCAACGCCGATAACCAAGGCGATACAGAAGAAAAAATATAATTCCCTTGTTGAAAAATCGGGGAATAAAAAATGATTAGCTATGATTGCGAGAGCATCATAGAGTGGCAACTTTCCATTTATCGAACCAATAATAATTTCAAGCCATGAAACGGCGGGATAGCAAAACATCCCGTCGTTCTTCTTTTTATCGATCAAACTCATACTCCCGTATAGGCTGCTCTAAGCCTGACTTGTTATTATATATAGCATTTAAGGAATTTATCATCACACCAAAAAAACTACAGTTCCTGATAACCTATGGTAGAATAACTCGACTGTTTACAATACCATTTCGCCAATCGACAGAGTTGCAGCTTCCATCCCCGCTGGTAGAATAGAAAGATGTTTATCTCACTACCAGATCCGGAGGCGACATTCATGACGTTTCACGATGCTTCTAAGGAATTTGAACTTGACTGTAAGGTACGGCACTTGTCACCCAAAACAATTGGCAACTATGCCAAACAACTGCGGTATCTTGAAAATTACCTCTCCAGTGAGTTTTCAGTCCTGAACATCGAAGATGTGAAACCGACACATATCAAGAGCTTTATGGCCAAGATGGATGATGCTGGCAGGAAGCCACAATACATTAATGATCTACTCAAGGTTTTCAAAACCTTTTTCACCTATCTGGAGACTGAAGGGTACATTAAGGTATCTCCAGCGAAGCGAATCAGAAACATGAAGCTACCAAAGCTGAAGCTCCGCACCTTCACCGAAAAGAATATCCTGGACATGATTGATTTTTATAGCGGCCAATCATTTGTCGATATAAGAAACAGGGCGATGATCGCTTTGATGTTCGATACCGGCGTCCGCCTTAGTGAACTGATGGAAATGATAGAATCGCAGATTCACGAAGACAGCATCATGATCTATGGCAAAGGAGCTAAGGAAAGAGTTGTCCCTGTTTCTCCTTTCTCGGAAAAAGCCCTGCTCAGGTACAGCAGGGCTCGTGAATCCTATTTTCAGAACGTACTACACGATAAGGAATTCTTCCTGTCACGCACTGGAAAAAAGCTTACTGCAGAAGCTGTTGCAAAAATGCTGAAAAAAGCAGCTGATGCTGTAGGTGTCAGCAAAGAGATCAGGGTTTCCCCTCACACCTGCCGCCATACATTCGCCCATCTGAACCTGAAGAACGGAATTGATCTATACACGCTTTCAAGGCTTTTAGGTCACGAAAATGTTTCGATTACTCAGCGATACTTGGAAGGGATTACAGATGAGGGAGTTATAAGAATCGCGAGAAAAACTGGTGTGCTGGAGAATATTTCAGGACTTTGATCATTATATTCAGAAATCTAGGGAGGCCTGTTATACCAATACCGATAAGCCGCGCTCTAACCTGAACTGTCGCTAAGCAAAAAACGCCGGGAAAGCTTGAATTCATTGTCATAAGGAACTAATCATCCAATCTCAACAGAACAAAGTCGGCAACCGTAGTGCTCAACCTGTTTCAGAGTACCAAACGACCACACTTGAGGAGGAAACGATGATGAAGTCCATATTTGAAGAACTTGGCGGCACCTACACCATTGGTGATGATGGCATGTTGTATCCAGATTTAGCAATCGGTGACAAAGACCCGCGTCCCATTGGAAAATGGGGCAGAATGCATATGAAGTATCTGGAGGCAGAACATCCGGGGCTGTATGAGCGGCTCATCCTGAACGGAACGCTTGACAGGCATCTGGCTGATGCCAATGAAAGAACAGTAAGCATGCTTGAAAGGCTGAGTGAGCAGATGGCAGCCCAGGAGGGCATCACGGAGAGCCTGAAAGAAGCGCATCCCCTTGAATGGGTAAGCAGAATGAACAGCATCCGCAGCAGGGCTGAAGAGGTCATCCTTCATGATGTCATTCTAACCTTATAAACACAACACGCCGGCACGACCATCAAGGTTGTGCCGGCATCGTTATGTTACTGATTTTCCACAAAAATGCCGAGGGGTTTTAGCAGATCAAAAGTCATACAACATATGGTATTAATGATAATTTAAACAATCAATATCTAGTATAGATTCGACTGATTTTCGATTCTAAGGGGCCGAAATTTAAGCAAACGAGAATTTGGCCACCTGTATGGAGAAAAAACGCTCTCAGGGCAAAATTGAGGGAATTGGTGCCATATCGCTGACTGCCATCACTCGATCTCTCACGCTGCTCAAATTCCAGCCATCGCTTTATAGCTGAACAGCGCAATCATAGTTACCTTTGCCAACCCGGATGGGCGGATTCATTCTTCATTTGCCTTCCCCCTGATCAGCCGATTACATGGTATTCAGCCAGCAGCTTTTCGATATCGGTGCCGTGGATACGCTTGAGTAGTTCATGCACGGCAGCTTTTTCCTTCATACCCAGCTTCATATCGGTAAGGGGTCGGCCATCACGCAGCATGACGGAGGCGTTCAAAAGGTCGCGCACATCATAGGTGCTGCCCCATACTTCAGGCACGCCCCGATCAACGTTCAGTAGCGTGTATACTGCCTCCATCCCGGTGCGCATAGAGTATTCGGTGGTGAAGATGGTATCCCGTTTGGTTTCGGCAAACTGGCCCAGGAAGGCGAAGTTGGCAGCTCCTTCCGGCACCACGTCAGGCCGATCACCCTTTTCACGGGGCATAAAGAAGGCGGTGATGTACGGCATCATGACGGGCACGGTGTTAGCGCTTTCTTCCGCCAGCTTCGGGATGTCCTTTTCCGGAACGCCGATGTGGTACAGCCATTCCATGCAGATTTCCTTGCCGGTGCATTCCCGCATAGGCTTTTGGATGTAATTGCCGGGTTTGTCAGTAAACAGGCCGTACACCCACACGAGGCACTGATTCTTGGGCTGGTTTCTGAACTGGGGCTGACGGTTAATGGTCCAACTCATGAGCCAGCCGGAATCCTTCACCGTCACGATGCCGCCGGTGACCACGCCGCCGGAGAAAGGATCACGCTTGCAGATCCGCTCAATGTAGGGGATGATGCGGTCATCCAGGGTAGTCACGGTGGCGCTCATCCAGTTGGTCTGCTCAGGATCAAAGCAGAATTTATCGGGATGACCGAAGGAAGGATCCTGGGCCGCGATGCGCCGCCACATATCCCAGCCGCCGCCCTCCTTGATTTCCGTGCGGAAATCGGCAGGCATATTTTGGCTGCCTACAGTGGAATTTTCAACGCACCCACCATTGGTGATGAAAACAAAGTCATCTGCCGTCAGCATGATGAAATCCTGCTGGCCGTCCCTCAGCACTTCAATAGCAGTCGCATACTTGCGGTCATTCGCTGTGATCTCGAATTCCACATTGACCACTTTCGTGTTGTAATGGAATTGTACATCATGGCTTTCCAGATAGCGCACCATCGGCAAGATCATGGATTCATACTGGTTGTACTTGGTAAAACGCAAGGCCTTGAAATCGGGCAAGCCGCCGATATGATGGATGAAGCGCTTGATGTAAAGCTTCATCTCCAAGGCGCTGTGCCAGTTTTCAAAGGCGAACATGGTGCGCCAGTAGAGCCAGAAATTACTGTTTAATACTTCATCGTCAAAGAAATCGGTAATCTTCTTGTTGTACAGTTCCTCATCGGGAGTGAAGAACAGGTGCATGATCTCCATCGCGCCCTTATCGCTGATTGCGAACTTCCCATCGGTGTGGGCATCCTGTCCTCTGTTCTCTGTGGCACGGCACAGGCTGAAATTAGGGTCCTTTTTGTTCAGCCAATAGTATTCGTCCAGGACGCTGACGCCCTCGGTTTCAATGGAAGGGATAGAACGGAACAGATCCCACATGACCTCAAAATGATTATCCATCTCCCGGCCGCCCCGCATGACATAGCCCACGCCGGGGTATTCATATCCATCGCAGGCGCCGCCGGGGATGGGGTCCTTTTCAAAGATGTGGATGCGTTTGCCCGGCATTTGGGCATCGCGCACCAGATAGCATGCGGCGGTCAGGGCCGCCAGACCGGTGCCGATGATGTAAGCGCTCTTGTGTTCTACGCCCTCGGGCTTTTCGGGACGAGCAAAGGCTTCATAATTTCCGCTGGAATAATACATGATGCTTCCTCCTTTTTGTCGTTTGGTTCGGGTGACGGTTTTATCATAGCGTGCAGAAAACAGAAATGCTATTTGCAGACTGGGAGATTTGATAAGAGTCTGTACAGTTTCTGTGCCCTGTAAGAAATCATGTTGCTTTATGGTTCATCAAATATTTGTATACATCCTCAACCGTTTCAAATCTCACATTTTCCTCCAATTCCACCTGAAAGGCATCCTCAATTTCCATGAGCAGCAGCATCCCGCTCATGGAATCCAAGCCCAAATCAGCATACAGTCGGCTTTCCATCTTCACTTCTTTCGGATCAATTCCCGGCGCTACTTCCAGCAGCAGTTCCATTAACTTCTGTTCCATATTTTTTCTTACTTCTTCCGTATGATTTTCAGGCTGGCACTTTTTTCAAAAGGCTCATGCCGGATAAAAATGCGGGCAGGCCGCATGGTGGTTGGCAGGGTATCGCTGATCCGCTTCATTTCCTGCTCCAGTGTTCCATCCGTCACATCGTTGACGGGAAACACCTCTAATTGGATAGCCGGGCGGCCTGCGATTTCAGTTTCTGACACCAGACAGTCTTGGACACAGACATTGCGATAGAATACTTCTTCTACTTCCTCTGGAGATACATTTTCCCCATTGCTGAGAATGATCAGGTTCTTGATCCGCCCCATAATGTGAATAAATCCGTCCTCATCGATCCGGGCAAGATCGCCAGTTTTCAGCCATTCGCCGTTAAAAGCCGCCCGGGTAGCCGCTTCATCCTTCCAATAGCCGCTGAACAGCATATCGCCCTTCACCTGCAATTCGCCGTTCACGATCCGGGCTTCTTGGCAGGGGTACTGCCTGCCGACGGATTCCGGGTGGGTTTCCTGCTCCAGATTGCCACAGACCAGGTTGGCCGTTTCCGTCATGCCGTAGCCAGACAACACACGAATGCCGTATGGCTTAAAGCCGTACATCAGTCTTTCAGGAACCGGGGCAGCTCCGCAAATGATCAAATTCAATCTACCACCCAGAGCTTGAACACCATGCTTTTGCGTGATAGCCAGCATCATCTCCGCCATTCCCGGCACGGCGATCATAGTCGTAGGCTTTGCGCTGGCCATTTCCTTGAACAAATCCCGCATATTCCCGCAAACCGCCATGTGGGAACCAGTATAGAGGCCGGATAACATGCTGAATACCATGCCGAACACGTGTGTAAAGGGCAGCGCTGCCACCAAGGTTTGGCCAAACATTGTGCCGTCCCGATAGGTGCCATTCAGCGCACCTCGCATAATCGCTCCGTGATTTAGCATCACGCCCTTGGGTGTGCCTGTGGTGCCGCCGGTAAAAAAGATTGCTGCTCTGTCATTCTTCGCAACAAAAGCAGGAGAATCGCCTCTTCGCTCCATGAAATACACGGGAATGATCGGGATACATAAGGCATCGGTTTTTTCTATGACAGCCGGGCCCGCGATGATAGCTTTTAGCTCATAATGCTGTGCGGTACGGATGAGCACGGCTTCGGACAGCGTGGACGGCAGCATGACAGCCGTGAGCCCTGCTGTCGTCAAAGCCAGGAACCATTCTACAGCAGCGATGCTATTGGTATCGAGCAAGCCCACATTGCACCGCGGCGGCAGATGCAGTTCCTCCAATACATGACGGCGGCATGCTACATGGAGGGCAAGCTCGCTATAACTGACTGCCTGATTCCGATCAGACAAGGCGATGCTGTCGCCGTAGTGCTCTGAAATATAATCCAGGAACTGAACTGTGGTAGGCAGGTAAGGAATGATGTTTCTTTCCCCTGGCAGCAGATGTTCTTCAAAGTAATGCATGGCACAGCACCTCTTTTGATAAGTTGGGTTTCCATAATTCCATACTATCCGTCCTGGAACGGAAAAACCATACACAAACAAACGGTCTTGCTCAAATTCTGAACAAGACCGTTTGTTTGATGAAAGAACATTATTTTGCTTTTTTCGATTCGTACCTGCTCATATTTTCCAGAGAATTTCGGAAACCACTATGAATCATGGCGGCCGTGGTGTCAGTTACTTCCTGAGGTGATGCCTGCATATTTCTCTGTATCCATTCCAGTACGATGCCCATAAAGGCATAGGTGTAGAATATCGCAACCATGTGCTTTCCTTTTTCGCTGATCTGTAGCCCTGCGGCTTGCTCCTCTACGACAGGCAACAGCAGCGCTTCCACCTCCCGGCGCATATACCGTTCGACCTGTTCCCGGTCAATGGCACGGTAAACATTCAAGATCAGGGGTTGATGGGCTTTCAGCACATCCAGCAGATTCAGGAATCCCTGCTGCCAGTTATCATGGGTACGATTGTCGGCAATGGCGGTATGAAGCGCTTCCTGCAATGTCCAATCTGCCAGATCATAGATATCTTTGAAATGATAGTAGAAAGTCATTCGGCTGATCCCGCAGGCTTCCGCTATATCATTGATGGTGATTTTCGTGATTTGCTTTTTCTGCAAAAGCTGCTTGAGGGCGTTTGCGAGGGCTTGCTTTGTTGTATCGTTTTTCATGATCCGTTTCCTCCTTCAAAACGGGTCGGGTGAAAACGCTATCATTCGTTTATTGCAGATCGGTACGGATCACATAGACGGTCACGGTTTTCATGCCATCGGGACGCAAATCATAACCGCTATTCCGGACACTGTCGCGAGTCTCTTCATAGATGCGCAGCGCATCTGCCAGCTCGTTCTCCACATAGGGAAGCAGCTTATTGGCCGCCTCTTTTTCCACACCCACAATGGTATCTTTCATGGTCTGCATGCCATCTTTCAAAGCGCCAGCTCCAGTAGACAGCTGAGATGCGCCGTCAGCCAAGGTCGAAGCGCCGGTGGACAATGTGGCTGCGCCAGCGGACAAGCTGGCAGCACCTGTGTTCAGCTGCGTCAAGCCAGTATGAAGCTGTGACGCTCCCGATGCCGCTTGGGCCGTGCCGGCGGTATATGCCTGTAAACCTGTGACGAAGGTATTCACCTGATCCAACTGGGCTTTCAACGCGGACAGGCTGTCGTATGCGGTTTGCGCCATGGCCAGCTTGGCAGCGACGGTTTCATCAGATGCCAGATAGCTTTCCACGTTCTGCTGCACCAGCTGCTCGATTTGCGCCAATACATTTTCTTCGATCTGCGCTTTCACTTCGTCGGATGCCATCTGCTGCTCCACAGCCGCGCTTACCATCGCAGCCTGTTCCGCAGATACCATACCAGCCTTCACTGCCTGGGTATACTGTTCAGCTGTCTTTTCCTGACCGGCTGCCTGCAGCACGGCTTCCAGGACCTTCTGCTCTGCTGCCGTTTCCACAGCGGATCGCACCTGGTCAGCGTTCGCCTCCACCTGAGGACGCACAACCGCTTCCACCTGAGCGGAGGCTGCTTCCTTCAGGACATCCGGGTTCAGCTGAGCCAACGCGCCATCGAGCGCGGCAGCATAGTTTTCAGCGGTCAATGCAGGAAGCGTGATCCCGGCGGCGTCCAGCCCCGCAGCAGTCAGCTGCTGATTGGCTGTATCCAGCACGGCGGCAAACAGGGCTTCCGCACCGTTATTCAATGCTTCGTTGTTGGCAATCAGCACTGCCAGGCCTTCATCCAGCGTTGCGGCCCCGGTTTCAGCGTTTGCCGTGCCTGCAGCCAGGGTAACGGCTCCATCCGCAAGCGTGGCTGCGCCATCTTTCAATTCCGATGCACCGGTAGAAAGCTGAGACGCGCCATCAGCCAGAGAAACCGCGCCATCATTCAGCTGGGTCAACCCATCGTTCAATTCATTCACTTTCGGCACGATGTCTTTGGTTTTTCCAGTGGTTTCCGGCAGGGCTTCGCCATTTTGCATCGCTTTCAGCAGGAGCTTTACCTCGTCCATCTCCGTGTGAATGTCCAGATCGATCCGTTCGTCCAGTTCACTGCAAACAGTATCCACAGGGTCAGCGCTGCTGAAAGTCATCATCCAATTCAGGTCTGCATGATCCGCATGGAAGGAAGCAGTGAAGGATGCGGGGAGATTCAGCTTTTCATCAGCGCCGGGTACCGCCCAGCCCACCAGCGCCTGCCGGCCCATTTCGCTGAGAACGGAAGCGTTTTCCAGTCTCAGGTCCGTAATTCCTTCTTCGGGTAAAGGCAGCACCGTCACAGCCAGGATGGGCATCGCCGCCTGCTGCTGATAAGTTACGGTCAGCACGGCGTCACCGGTCTTGTCTTTCAGGTCGGCAAAGGAAACATCCGCACCATCCAGGGTCAGCGTTACCACCGGCAGCAAAGCAGGCGTCTTATCTGACGTGCCCTGGTAGGCAATATCCTCGCCGTTTGCCTTCCAGGTCAGCGTTTCACCATCCAGAGTGAAGTTTTCTTTACCGCCTACATTCTGAATATCGGTCAGGATTGTTTGATCCATGATCTCGTCCAGCCCATCGGCGTTTTCCAGGCGAACACTGTCTGTGATGCTTTTTATTGTTCCATCGGCAGCGGTAACAACATAAACCCGTTCATGTTTCGTATTCTCAGCCAATCCGGGCACGCAGCCCAGCACCATGACGGCAGTCAGAAGCAGCGCAACGATCTTTTTCATACTTGATCCTTCCTTTCCTGTTATCGAGCGGCTTTCATATCAAAGGTGGAATGGACAATCACTTTATCCAGCAGAAGCAGCATGGCGGGCAGGAACAGCAGCACCACAGCCACACTCAGCAGCGCGCCACGGGCAATCAGGCGGCACATGGAAGAAATGATATCCACATTGGAATACAGGCCCACGCCATAGGTGGCGGCGAAGAAGCCGAACCCGCTGACCAGGATGCTTTGAGCGGAGGAAGCCACTGCCTTTTCCACTGCTTTCTTCTTGTCCATGCCAGCCAGGCGGTTCTGCTTGTACCGGGTGGTCATCAGGATGGCGTAGTCAACGGTAGCGCCAAGCTGAATGGTGGAGATCAGAATAGGTCCCACGAAGGGCAGCTCTGTGCCCGTGTAATACGGGATGCACAGGTTGGCAGCAATGGCCAGCTCGATAATCGCTACCAGCAGCACTGGCAGGGAGAAGGACTTCTGCACCAGCAGGATGATCACGAAAATGGCGATGATGGAAATCAGGCTGACCACGGTGAAATCATGATCAGTGCAGGCGATCAGGTCCTTCGTACAGGGTGCTTCACCGATCAGCATGCCGCCCTTGTCATACTTTTTCAAAATGCTGTTCAGGCTGTCGATCTGAGCGTTGACTTCATCGGAGGAAATCACATAGGAGGAGTTGATCAGCATCAGCTGATACCGCTCTCCCTTTACCGGGGACAAAACATCATCGGGAACAATGGATTCCGGGATGCCCGCGCCAAGCAGGCTGTCGATCCCAATCACGCTCCTGACGCCGTCCACCTGCCGCATTTCTTCCGCCATATCCCGGACGTCCTTCTGACTTACGTCACTGTCCACCAGCAGCAAGTGGGTGGTGGCCATATCGAAGGTTTCTTCCAGCTTCTTGTTGGCAATCACGGATTTCAGCTCCGGAGGCATGACCTTGCTCATGTCATAATACACATTCACATGGTTGTAGCCATAGAACGCCGGGAAGATCATAATCACCAGCACCACGGCCAGCGCCTTGTAATGTTTGGCGACGAAGCGTCCGATGCCGCCCACATTGGGAAGCAGCGGCTTGTGGGAGGTCTTTTCGATCGCGCCGTCCAGCAGGCGGATCACACAGGGCAGCAGAACCACCGTGCCCAGCAGGCCCATGATCACGCCCTTGCTCATGACAATACCCAAATCCTTGCCCAGGGTAAAGCTCATGAAGCAGATGGAAACGAAGCCCGCGATGGTGGTCAGGCTGGAGCCCAGGATGGAAGTAAAGGTCAGGTGTATTGCTTCTGCCATGGCCTCATCCTTGTCTGCAATCTGCGCTTTTTGTTCCTTGTAGCTGTGCCACAGGAAGATGGAATAGTCCAGCGTCACGCCCAGCTGCAGTACAGCGGCCACAGCCTTGGTGATATAGCTGATCTCGCCCAGGAAGTAATTGCTTCCCATGTTCCACAGGATGCTTACACCGATGCAGGCAAGGAAGATCAGCGGCAGCAGGAAACTGTCCATGGTGATCATCAGCACCAAAGCGCACAGCGCCACGGCAATGCCCACGTAAATCGCTTCCTGCTCTTCCACCAGTTGCTTGGTATCCGTCACTACTGCGGACAGACCGCTGACGAAGCACTTTTCACCAGCCACCTTGCGCACCTGGTTAATCGCTTCCATGGTTTCCTCGGAAGAAGAACCTTCATCGAAAAATACAGCGGAAAGCATGCAGTCGCCCCGCTGGAACATTTCCCGAATATCCGAGGGGATAATTTCGATGGGGAACATTCCTTTGGTGATGGAAGCAAAGCCGATCACGCTGTCCACATGGGGGATTTCTTTCAGCGCGTTTTCCATATCGGCTTGTTCGGAGATGCTCATGCCCTCCGTGACCAGCAGGGAAAAGGCCCCTTTGCCAAAATCCTGAAGCAGGATTTCCTGACCCTGCACCGTCTCCAGGTCCTGAGGCAGGTAATACAGAAGATCATATTTTGTCTTGGTGGCTGCCATGCCAAGCACAGAGGGAATCATCAGCGCAATGCACAGGATGATGACCACGATTCTATGCTTGACCAGCCATTTGGTGAAGCCTTTCACATTCTCTACCTCCCAACACGCCTCGTGTTTCAAACATTGTGTTGACTTTCTCAACGATGCGAATTATAATCATTCTCGTGATTGATTTCAATAATCAATTTGATAATCAATCGTTTGTTAATAAACAATTCGGCATGACAGGCGGATTTAATCGACACAGGATCTGAAAATTGTTGAGAAAGAAGGATTTGACTCATGGCGCAGGCAATCGAGGCTCCTCAGAAAAAAGAAGACCGCCGTGTACGGCGGACAAAAAAACTGCTGACCCAGGCATTGACCCAATTATTGCAGGAAAAACAGATCAACGAAATCACCGTCAAAGAGCTGACCGACCTGGCGGATATGAACCGAGGCACTTTTTATCTGTATTACAAGGATATGTTCGACATGCTGGAGAAAATCGAAGACGGGATGTTTGAAGCGCTGGACGCCATCATTTCCCTGCACGAACACGACGACGTGAGCCAGCAGACCAAACCCATCCTGTTGGATCTGTTCGACTTCATCGAGGAGAACCAGGAAATGTGCCGGGTGCTTTTAAGTCCTCACGGGGATATGAACTTCCTACACAGGCTCAACGAAGTGGTGCGGGAAAAGTGCCTGAAGGCATGGCCCGAGATCCGAAAGGAAAAAGGCGAAGCGGATTTCGATTATCATTACAGCTTTGTGGTGTTCGGCTGCGCGGGGATCATTCGTGCATGGGTCAACCGCAATTGTTCTGAATCCGCCGAAAAAATGGCTGAGATGGCATACGGCATGATCCTCCGCGGCAGCCTGTCGGGCGTATAAAACGCCACAATGCAAAGGAGGAAATGACTTTGGATTCATCTCTCCCCGCGTCCTATCTTCTCTTATTCTTTACGGCGTCCTTCCTGGGCTGGTGCATGGAAGTGATTTGCAAACTGATCCAGTTTGGGCGGTTTATCAACCGGGGATTCCTGATCGGCCCCTGGTGTCCGATCTACGGGTTTGGAACGGTGCTGATCACGCTGCTTTTGAGCAAGTTCACCGATGATCCGCTGGCAGTTTTCGCCCTAGCGATGTTGCTGTGCGGCACGCTGGAATACCTGACGAGCTATATCATGGAGAAGGCGTTTCACGCAAGGTGGTGGGATTATTCCACTAAGAAATTTAACCTGAACGGCCGGGTATGCGCCGATACGCTCATTCCCTTTGGCCTGCTGGGGCTTGGCATGATTTACTTTATTAAGCCTTTTTTCTTTCGCCTCTACGGTTTGATGAGCGAAACAGCCATGCAGGCCATTTGCATCGCGCTTCTGATCCCGTTTCTCACGGATACGGTGATCTCCAGCTTTACACTGCTGCGCCTTCGCCGTCATGCCGCCTCTTTGGACGGCGACAGCACCGAAGCCATCACCCGTGCGGTACGCAGCGCACTCTCCGCCCAGCCCGTCCTGATCCGGCGCATCCTGCGGGCGTTCCCGGAAGCCAGCATTTATAACCGGCGGGTGATTGCCGCCATGAAGGAAAGAAGGAAGCGGCTGGAAATGGAAATCAATGAAACAAAAGTCAGAGCCAAAACGGCGCTGGAATTGAGAGAGAAGAACTTGCAGGATACTTTATCGCAGTATACCGAAAAGCTGAGAAAATAAAAGAAATCGGCAGGCAAAGCCGTATGCCGATTGAATTCATGTTTATGAGGAACTAATCATCCAACCCGGACGAGCGGATTCATTCTACATTCGCCTTCCCCCTGATCAGCCGATCACATGGTATTCGGCCAGCAGCTTCTCGATATCGGTGCCGTGGATACGGTTTGAGCAGTTCATGCACGGCAGCTTTTTCCTTCATACCCAGCTTCATATTCAAATATGACAATCTGATAATACAAAACGCTTATTTCTGAAAAACACCTGAGCAGCCTGACAATTCACCTGTTTTGTAGATTGAAAAAGATGCCATGATTCGTTACTGTGAGCATGAATGATACATGGCGATTGTTGAATCAATGTGTTGCCAGAGTATGGGGGCGAAAAATATGGCGGAGAAAAATTCAGGAAGCCTCAACGTGATCGAGCAAGCTGTATTGAATCGTATTTCCCAAGGTGAAATCAAGGGGAGAATCCATCAGCTTGCCATGCCGTACAAGGAATTGATGGCCTACTATCGCTGTGCCATGATGCAGATGGAAACAAAATTCAATGTGCTGAACGAAGAGCTATCCCTGCAATATGACCGCAATCCCATTGAAACCATCAAGATCCGGCTAAAATCGCCGGAAAGCATCGCCAACAAGCTGATCAAAAAGCAAGTGCCGCTCACAGCGGAAAGCATAGAGGAGAATATCAACGACGTGGCGGGGGTTCGCGTGATCTGCTCCTTTCAATCGGATATTTATATGTTGGCCGATGCGCTGCTCAAGCAGGACGATATTACGCTGCTGAAACGTAAAGACTACATCGCCCAGCCAAAGGAAAACGGTTATCGCAGTCTGCATCTGATCGTCCAAATCCCCATCTATCTTCACAACCAAAAGAAACTGATGAAGGTAGAAGTACAGTTCCGAACGATTTCCATGGATTGGTGGGCCAGCCTGGAACACAAAATCCGGTATAAAAAAGATGTGGTGATTACGCCTGACATTGAAAGGGAACTGCAGGAGTGCGCAGAGATCAGCGATGTGTTGGATCGTCGCATGGAGATGATCCAGCAGAAGGTAGAAAGCGGGATAAAATAAACAAAACCGGTTCCATGTACAAAATGCTGTCATTGGGCCGGTTTTGTTTATATCTTTTTCTGCCGTATCTTGATATGTTCGTGATAGAAGCCAGCCCCACAGTGGCAGATGAAAGGAAGGACAAAGCACATGAGCGTATCGACATCGATGAAAAAATTTGGCCTGGAGCAAGCGTTCAATTACCTGTACAAAGAACCGGAAAAAAACATGCGCAAGCTGTTTTCATGGGCAGAGAAGTACGGTGGGAAAATGTATCCCCATCAGCTGGAGCAGGTGAAGGACGCCATTGAAAACCCGAAAAACCCCTACTACCGCTACATTCGTCATCTGATTGGCGATGTGGATCAGGAAGTGCTGAAAACCGTTGCTGTCAATTTCTTCATCAATGAGAACATGATCGGTTGGCCCAAGCAGCAGGAGCTGAAAGAAAAGTATAACTGCAACATTCCCTGGACCATCTTGCTGGATCCCACTTCCGCCTGCAATCTGCACTGCACCGGCTGCTGGGCAGCGGAATACGGCAACAAGCTGAACTTGTCCTTCGATGAAATCGATGACATTATCCGCCAGGGCAAAGAAATGGGCGTATATATGTACATTTATACTGGCGGCGAGCCGCTTGTGCGCAAGGCTGATATTATCAAGCTGTGCGAAAAGCATGATGACTGCGTGTTCCTATGCTTCACCAACGGTACCCTGATCGACGAAGCCTTTGCGGACGATATGCTGCGAGTGAAAAACTTTGTGCCAGCCATTTCCCTGGAGGGTTTCGCGGAACCCACCGACAGCCGCCGGGGCCAGGGTGTTTTTGACAAAGTGATCCGGGCAATGGATATTCTGCATGAGCGGAAGCTGATTTATGGCATTTCCTCCTGCTATACCAGCGTCAATTACGACAGCATCACGTCGGAGGAATACTTCGATATGCTGATCGAAAAAGGAGCGTATTTCATCTGGTATTTCCATTACATGCCCGTAGGAAACGATGCCGCGCCGGAATTGATGCCCAATCCGGAGCAGCGTGAGACAGTCTATCGCCGTCTGCGGGATCTGCGTTCGCGCAAGCCGCTGTTCACCATGGACTTCCAGAATGACGCCGAGTATGTGGGCGGCTGTATCGCTGGCGGCCGCCGCTATTTCCACATCAACGCCAACGGCGACATGGACCCCTGCGTGTTCGTTCATTATTCCGATTCCAACATCCGGGAAAAAACCATCTTGGAGGCTCTGCGTTCTCCTTTGTTCCAGGCATATCACGATGGGCAGCCCTTTAATGACAATATGTTCCAGCCCTGCCCCATGCTGGAGAATCCCCATAAGCTACGGGGCATGGTCGAAAAAACCGGGGCCAAATCCACCGATCTGCAATCGCCGGAAAGCGCGGAGCATCTTTGCGGAAAATGCGATTATTACGCGGAGCGCTGGCAGGGCAAAGCCGATCAGCTTTGGGACGAGATCCCCAAAGAACGCAAGGTTTATGTATTGGAGCATAACACCAAATGATTCACTATTTTACATCTGAATCCGTAACAAGCGGACATCCGGATATACTCAAGTCACACCTCAAGGAAAGGAGCCTTTGCCATGTATTACACGAATGGAAATTACGCAGCATTTTCAAAAGCAAGAAAGCCTATGGATGTAGCAGAACGGAAGGCCTATATCATCGGAAGCGGACTTGCCGGCCTTTCAGCGGCGGCGTTTCTGATCCGTGACGGACAGATGCCGGGAGAGAACATTACGATTTTTGAAGAACTCCCTCTGCCGGGTGGTGGCTGCGACGGTATCAAAGATGAGCGGCTGGGCTATATCATTCGCGGGGGGCGAGAAATGGAAAACCATTTTGAGTGCCTTTGGGATTTGTACCGCTCTATCCCGTCACTGAAAAATCCCGGTCAGTCCGTTCTTGATGAGTTCTATTATCTCAATATGGATGACCCCAGCAGTTCGCCGGTACGAGTTACCTTTGAACAGGGAAAGGACGCGCATACCCTCCACAAATTCACGCTGTCGGATGCAGCGGTACTGGAGATGTCAAAGCTTGTCATGACGCCGGAAAGAGATTTACAGGACAAGAAAATCACAGACGTATTCTCGAAGGACTTCTTTGAGTCGAATTTCTGGCTGTTCTGGAGAAGCATGTTCGCCTTTGAGGACTGGCACAGCGCCATTGAGATGCGGCGTTATGTGACGCGCTTTATCCATCATACGCATAATCTTACAGATCTCTCCTGTCTAAAATTCACTTCATACAATCAATACGAATCCTTGATTCAGCCTTTGATCAGCTATCTCATGGAGCATCATGTTCGGTTTGAATATGACACAGTGGTCAATAACGTTGTGTTCCGCAGAGACAACGGAAAGCAAATCGCTTCACAGATCGTGATTACACAGAGCAGCGAACAGAAAGTGATCTGTCCCGATGAGCGTGATCTGGTTTTAGTGACGCTGGGCTCAAATACCGAAAATTCTGCATACGGGGATCAAAACAACGTGCCCGTTATCCCGGACAGCATTGGCCCGGCATGGGAACTGTGGGAGAATATTGCGGCTCAGGATGCTTCTTTTGGCAATCCAAAGAAATTCTATGGAGATATTGCTGGTTCTAACTGGGAATCCGCCACAATTACCTGCATTGATGAAAAAATACCCGCATATATTGCCAAGCTGACCGGCCGTAACCCATACAATGGGAAGATCGTTACCGGCGGTCCCATCACCGCCAAGGATTCTTCCTGGCTCATGAGCTGGACAGTAAGCCGCCAGCCACATTTCGCTGTGCAAAAGCCCAATGAGATCGTTGCCTGGGTCTATGGCCTGTTCTCCGATGAGCCTGGCGACTATATCAAAAAGCCAATGAAGGAATGTACAGGCGAAGAGATCACGATGGAATGGCTGTATCATATCGGCGTGCCTGTTACAGAGATAGAAGAGCTGGCAAAAAACCATGCTGTATCGATTCCGTGTATGATGCCATATGTAACTTCCTACTTTATGGCGCGCAAGGATGGGGACAGGCCACTCGTGGTTCCCGAATGTGCACAAAACTTTGCCTTTATCGGTGAGTTTGTTGAAACGCCTGCCGACTGCGTGTTTACCACCGAATATGCCGTAAGAACGGGTATGGAGGCCGTTTACACGCTATTAGAACTGGATCGCGGTGTTCCCGAAGTATTTGCTTCTGCTTATGATGTTCGTGTACTGCTCCAGGCGACTGCTGCCCTGCTGGATGGCAGGAAGCTGACGGATGTAAAGCTTCCTGTAATACAAAAATTTGCATTGAGCAAGGGCATGAAAATGATGTCCGGCACAGTCGTTGAGGATATGCTGAAGGAGAATCATCTGATTTAACACAATGCATTTGTTAGAGCGGGGAGAAAATTGCATCCCATGCTCGCAAACTCAGGATAATAGTAGTTATCGTAAATAATATATTATCTCAAAAGCCATTCAGAAACTTAGCTGCTACAAGGCTTTTCGCCAAAACAATTTGACATAATATTTTGTGCCGGAAAGAGGATTGCCCTGCCGCAACGAGCGCGAGCAGGGCAGAATTTGAGATAATAATTTGCCGGTTAATCAAGACCATACAGGCGCTTCAGCAGCTCCTCATCGGTAATCTGGTATGCTGGTTGCTTGGAACCGGCAGATAATCCCGTTGTCACCCGGCTGTGCTCCATGGCCTTTTCAATAGCCTTGCGCTTGTGCTCTGTATCCGCATAAGCATAAACGAGCGTTGTGGTTGGATTCCTGTGACCCAGCCACTGCGCTACAAGTTCCAGCGGCATGCCATGCTGGTACAGATGCATCGCCCGGGTATGCCGCCACATATGAGGATGAATATGTTCCGGCACTTCCGGGCATTTCAACCGGGCAGTCTCTCTGTATTTGTCCATCCATGCCCGCACGGTTTGCGCGCACATCTTCTGCCGGCCGTTCCTGTGGCTGGTAAAGAACAGCAGCGCGCAGGATGTCAATGGCTCATCCGGGTGAAACTCCGCCAGGTACCTGTACAGCATGGACACGGTTTCTTTTGCCAGAGGAACCGTGCGGACGACACCGCCTTTGCCGAGAAGTGTTGCAGTCGGAGTTGTTGTGCTGAGCCGCAGATCAGAAAGATGCAGCTCCAGCAGCTCGCTAATCCGGGCGCCGGTGTCATACAGGACGGTGAGCATGGTCTGGTCTCTGCGGCCTTTGGCAGTGGACACATCGGGTGCTGCAAGGATGGCCCTGGCTGCGTTTTCAGTCAGGTATTCCACCTTGGAAAACGGATCATCCTTCTGTGTCTTGATTCTGGCTACATCCAACGCTGTTGCAACGTATTCCGGATTGCAGGCCGAAGCGTAGGAAATGAATGCCCGCAAGGCGGCAAGCCGATTGTTTCTTGTGGCACGAGTGCAGTTTTGCTCTGTTTGCAGGTGATTCAGATAAGCATTGAGCGAATCCGCATTCATCATATCAAATGTGACAGCAGCCAGTTTTGTTCCGTTCCTATCTGCCAGATAGGTGAGGAACTGGTTCAGCGCCTGTCTGTAATTTGCAATGGTGCATGGACTGGCCCTGCGCTCTGTCGGAAGATACACGCCAAGCCAGTTCTTAATCAGCGTGAATAAGCGTTCGTCTGCCGGCTTCTTCAGTCTTGCCATAGCTCTACCCCCGGAAGGATGTCACCAATTTCTTCCCAGTTCATGCCGCCTGCCCTGACCAGATGCTCCGGTAAAAGATGGATATAGTATGCAGTAGAGGAAAGCCTTGCGTGCCCCATGTACATCTGGAGATAAGGCAGCATGGTATCAACCGGCTTTCCCTGCTCAAGCCAGCGGTGAATGGCTGCTGTGGCAAAGCGGTGACGAAGATCATATACGCGCACACGAGGCAGGAAGTCTGCAGGAATGGCAGGATTGGCCTCGGCAAAGAAGCGGACAAGGTTCGCCTGGAAGAAGGTCGCCGGGTACTCCCGGCCATGCTTTGAGGGGAAAAAGAATTCCGTATCCGGAAAGCATGCGTTCAGCAGGCTGCTGTATCTGGCTGCCAGCACCCTCATGTCATCCGACATCACGACGATTCTGCTTCTGCGTTCTTTGGAGGATTCAATGGCAATCTCGCCGGAATGGAGATCCACATGCTTTTTTCTGAGCGTGCGTCCTTCGTTTGGGCGCAATCCGCAGGTGTAGATCAGCCGGTAATACACACTGAACTGAATCCGCTGAAACGGGTTCCCGTGCTTCCCGTTTGTGTCAATGACATGAAAGAGGCGAGTCAAATCATCGTCCGAGAAGATGTATGGAACGAACAGCGTCCGTCCACAGGTGAACCTGTTGTGCATCATGAATGCCGGTTTTCCCACGTTGTTCAGATACCGGGCAAAGCCGTTCATAAAGCAGATGCGCTGGTGAATGACAGCGGGCTCCTTCTTCATGACCGGCCTCAGCCATTCGAGAATCAACCACTCTGTCAGTTCGCTGCATTCGGGATGTTCATGTGCGCAGAAATTATCGAAGCTCCTGGCGCGAGGCAAATAGCTTGACTCCGCGCCGCCGCTGACAACCATGAGGTCAATCATGTTGTCAAGATCCTCGGCAAAGGGACTGCAGAATCCACGCCGACTCACAGCAGCTCACTCCTTTCCACCTCAATGCCGGAGAAATCCATTGCACAGTTCTTCAGCTGCTTTGTGTTGAGCACAAGGTACTGCTGAACGGACTGTACCTGTGAATGACCAAGAATCTGTGCAATGGTTTCCGGCGGTGTGCCCGTATTCAGCAGGTTCCTGGCCAGATGTCGCCTTAAGCCGTGAAAGCCTTTTCCGTCAAAGGGCTTGCGCTCAACGCCTGCCTTCTGTTGGTACAGGATGAGCATATCGGCAATAGAAGTGGCGTTGGTTATGGCCGTCTTTGGCGGAGAGCAGCGCAGAAAGACCTCCTGACGCCCGGATGCAGCCGGTCTGAAGTGGAGAATGTACTGCTTCAGCGCTTCACCGGCTTCGGGCAGGAGAGGAAGAGAAACCGTCTTGTCGGTTTTGTCCTGCGAGAACGAAATTTCTCCTTTTCACCAGTCAATATCCGTGAGCTTCAGACGAATCACGTCGCACGCCCTGATTCCGGTTGTCGCTGCGAGAAGGATAATCGCCATATTTCTGCAGCCGGATTCCGTTGTGGTATCAATGACGGACAGGATTTTCCTGAGTTCTTCGTCGGTGATATAACCCTGAATGGGCATTTCCCGGTGAATGGTATAGGAGAAGATGCCTTCTGCATCCGGCGCTGGAATGGACTCCTGCTTCAGAAAAAGATGGAGATGTCTGAGATAAAGGAAGATGTCGTGCAGGGTGGAGTTCTTCACTTCCATTGCGGTCTTCATGATGAAGCTGCGCACATCTTCCATGCTGACATCTGCGAGAGAGGCATGTCCTTCGCTGCTGAAAAAGCGCAGATACTTCCTGACTACCCAGTCCACATCGTTGACAGTGTTCTCCTTGTAATTGGCGTGATGGATGAATCTGTCCAGAACACTCTCGAAGTACGGCGGCAACGGTTCGGGCGTTCGTTTGTTATGGGTGACGATGCTCAGCTCGCCAGTCAGAGCGTATTCTTCCAGACGGCGAACCGTTGTAGAGAGGTGCATAAAGAATACTCTCGTTACTGTGCCCTGTTCATACCTGATTCTGTAGGATGCAAAGCAAGCATCTGTGACTTCTGCACTGAAGATGCAGATGTGTTGACTGCGGTAGTAGCCGCGAATGATGCTCAGATACTTCGACATGTGTCCCCACACATATCGCTTTGAGTAACCCATTCGGATGGCTTCTGTCAGCAGTTCTGAGCAAATCTCGCCAATCGTGCGTTGCTGAAAACTCATTGGTTGATCCTCCTCGTCTTGGTCAGGACTTGTCCTGCCAGGAAGATTATCCGGTATCCCTTGAATTCCAGCAACGCCCAAATATTATGTCAAAAAACAAAGCGAGCGGCGTGCGTGTGCCTTCTTACGGAGGCGATGGGTACAAAATATTATCTCAAAAAAGAAACGCGGAAAGGCTTGTGGGTCAAGCCTTTCCGGTGAGAATTTGAGATAATATATTATTTGCGATAACTGGTATTATCTCAAATTTGGCATAATTGTGGCAAGCTGGGCAAACGTTTTACTTTTTGCACTTTGCTTGTTGGTGGCCCAGCCCC